>JAEEGK010016251.1_pt1 | contig 16388 bp, 10 predicted proteins | sample 8958771 | NCBI WGS metagenome assembly JAEEGK01 (sample SAMN16246547, study PRJNA631951) | gut metagenome | biome: gut microbiome; feature: rumen; material: SC-attached | host: Bos | place: Iran: Karaj | collected 2018-10 | reverse complement strand
AAAAAAAAAAATTAAATTATAATAAAAAAAAAAATTAAAAAACAAAATAAAAAAATAAATTTTATTTATATCTAATGGTTCTCGTCTCAACAAAAGACAAAATAAAAATATACACATATCTTTTAAAAGAAGGAGTATTTTGTTTTAAAAAAGACTACTCATCAAAAAATGAAAATTTAGACATTCCAAACTTAAATTGTTTCTTAGTAGTTCGTTCATTAGCATCTCGTCAATTTGTAACAGAAATTTTTTCTTGGCAATGGCATTATTATTTTTTAACTGAAAAAGGAGTTGATTATTTAAGAAAATATTTAGGTTTACCTGATCAAGTTATTCCTAAAACTCATAAATTTGATGAACAACAAAAAGAAGAAGAACCAGAAGAAAATGAAGAAAGAGGAGAAAAAAGAGAAGGAAGAGGAAAAGGTAAAGGAAGAGGAAGAGGTAGAGGAAGAAAACAACAAGGTGAACAAGAAAATGAAACTCCTGCTGCTGAGTAATTTTTTATTAGTTTTTTTTTATTTTTTTCAAAGTTATTTTGAGATAAAATAATTTTTGAGATTGAGATAAATAAAATTTTTTTTTTTTAATTTTTTTTTGTTTTTTCTTTTTCTTTACATTTTTTATTTTTTTATTTTTTTTATTTTTATTATATTTTATTTTTAATAAGTTTTAATTTTATATATTTTTTTTAAATAAAGAAAAAAAATTTGTATATAAGATATCATTAAATTTAAATTCAAATTTAAATTCAATTAAAAAAAAAAAATATATTTTTAACCATAAAATAAAATAAAACACCCAAAAAAAAAAATAAAAAAACCAAAAAAAAAAATTAAAAATAAAAGCACTATAAAACATTAAATAAAAATAAAACCTTAATGATGTTTCCACAAAGTAATAACTCCTTTATAAGTTCCAATAACCATATCACCCCTATCATTAACAAAGCAAATATCACAAATACTACTTTCAAAACTTTTAATAGTAGCAACACAATCATTAAAATTTAAATCCCAAATTTTAATAGTATTATCACTACTTCCAGAAATGATTAATTCAGGTTTAATTTGTTTAATAACATTAATCCATAATTCATGTCCATTTAAAACATCTTCTTCTTGCATAGTACTTAAATTATATATTTTAATAGACTTTCCTCCTCCAACTGCAATTCTTCCATCATTTAATTCTAATAAAGAATTATTTGTACTAATAAAAACATTTTCAAACTCATCAACACATTCTTCATTTTTAATATCCCAAATTTTCATTTTTTTATCACCAGAACAACTTAATAATCTTCCATCTTTTAATTGAATTATACTTTTAATATCTTTTTTATGTCCTGATAATGTTCCTATTACTTTATATTTCTTATCATTTAATTCATATAAATCTATTATTTTTATTGTTCTATCCCAAGATGATGATGCAATTGTACTTCCATCTTTTAATGGAATTATTTTTGTTATTCTTTGTTCATGTTCTCTTATTGTTAATTCACATTCATAATTTTCCTCATTCCATATTTTTATTGATTTATCATCTGCTCCTGTTAATAAATAAAATTTAGAATCTATTTCTATTTCATTTAAAGCTGAAACTGAACCAAAATGACCTGAAATTTTTTTTACTGTTTCTAAATTTGGTAATGAATATATTATTATGTTATTTTCGTCTTCGTCTGGGGAAGTTCCAACTGCAATATTATTATTTTGTAGTAATTTTATTGAATAAATTGTTCTTTTTGTTTCTAATAATTTTGATTGAATGTAATTGTCTTCATTTTTTCTTATTATATAATAATTTTTGTAATAATCACATAAATTATTTGCACTTTCTAATAATTTATTTTCATTTATTTCACATTGTAATAAATTAAATTTTGTATTGTCTAATAAATTAAATAAAATATTTATATTTGTATATTTTCTTGCATTAAGGGATTTATGAAAATTTTCAAAAATAGATTCAACTAATTCAATTAAATCATCATTTATTTTTTTATTTATTTCAAAATATTTTTCAATATCATCAATAGCTTTTTTAATATCTTCTTGTTTTTGCATTAACATAGAAATAATATAATCTTTAGATAATTGATTATTAACTGAACAATTATTTTTAGTTTTTTCAAAATTTTCAGTTAATCTTTCAATATTTAAAGTAATGACTTTTTGAGCAACTGTAAGAGTATTATGTTTTTGATGTCTTTCCATACAAGTATCACATAATCTTTTTTTACAAGTATAACAATAAGAAGTAAATTCTTCTTTATGTTCTTTACAACTTAAAAATATTAAATCATATATTCTATCTGGAATTGGTATATTTGATAATTTTTCAAAATATTCTTCAATTGGGATAATTTGATTTTCCAAATTATTACATGAACATGTTATTTCTACATAAGCTTTGTCTCTTTTAATTAAATGGGAAATGTGGGGAATTGAGTTTTTACATTGAGGACAAAGTAACCATCTTATTTCTTCATCTTCATCTGACATTTTTTTTTCCTTTTGTTTATTAATATTTATATTTTTTTGTAATTTTTAGATTATATTTATAATTTTTTTATATATTTTTATATTTATTATTATTTTAAGATGTATTTAATATTTTTTTTAATTGTTTTTTTCTTTTTTATATTTTTCCATTAATAAATTATATTTATTATTCATTTCTTCTTCACTTTCTTTTTTATAAACCCATTTTTTTGGTTTAATTAAATTTTCATATATTTTATTATTTATATCATTTTGATATTTTGAAAATCCTTCATTATTATTTTTTACTTTATTCTTTTTTTTAGTTGAATCTTTTTCATAATTTTTAAAATTAAATTGATTTTCTTTCATAAATTTTTTATTATTTTCAATAATATTTTTAAATTCCTTAATCATATTATTTATTTCATCAAAATTTATTTCCTTATTCTCTTTTTTATTATTATCATTTATAATATTTAAATTATTTTTATTAATTTCCATTTTTTTTCCCATAATTTTTTCATACATTTTTTTACTATTTTTCTTTAATTCATCTTGTTCACTCTTAATTTGATTAATTAATTCTTTTTCACTTTTCTTTCTATTTTCTTTAACTCTATTTAACCATTCAATATTTTTTTTATAAATAAAATTTGGTTCAGTTTCATATTTTAATTCTGTTAAAACTTTGTTATGTACTTCTTTAGTTGTTTTTGGATAAAAAGTACATTCTTTCATTTCTTCATTTGATTTATCAATTAATTGATTTTGGTTTTTTTTTATTACATTTTTCCATTCAATATTTCTTTGATAAAATTCATTATATTTTTTTTTATTATTTGTAGTATTACTTCTATTGTTTAATTTATTATTATATTTATTTTTAATTATAATTGGTTTAAAAGTACAATCTTCAATTTCTTTATTATCAAACTCAGTTTTTAATTGTTTTAATTTATCTTGTTTTCTTTTTATATAATTTATTGATCTTTCGTATGTTATATTTTTATCATTTTTTTCTTTATTATTATTTTCAGGAGAAAATCTTTTTTTTCTTTTATTATAAATATCAGTTAATGTATTTCTATATTTTTGGTCTTCAATTATTGATGTATTAGTTTTTATTACTTTTGAAATACTTTTATTTAAACTATTATTTAATGATGTTGAATTCAAATTTCTAATTGTACTGATATCAAAACTTCTATTTGAGTAATTTGGTAAATTATTTATATTTTTTAAAATATCTGAATCAATATCATTTAGTATTATTTTATTTTCAATTTTATTTTTCTTTTTATTTTTTTTTGGTTCTGAAAAATTTGTTTTTTTATCTTCTTTACTTGTAATATCATTTATTTTATTTAAAGTAGTATTTTTACTTGAAACTTCAAATGAAGATGTTATATTTTTTGAAACATTTTGTTCTTTTTCTATATTTTTTTTATTTTTATCAATATTTTTATTATTAATTTTGTTGTTTTTTACTTTTATTTTTTGTTCTTTTCTTATTATACTTTTATTAGATTTATTTTCCTTCTTTACATTTTTTGAATTCGGTGATGCTGATTTACTTATTTTTTTATCTTTATTTTTATTTTCTAATTTATTAACATCATTCTTATCCATTTAATTTTTTAATTAAATATTTAAATATATTATTGTAATTTTATTTATTACAAAAAAAAAATAATAAAAATGGAATTTGAAAATGACGATCAAAAAGGAAATGAAGATAATAATAATAAACAAGATAATATGCAAATAGAAGACATAAATCAAGATAAAAACAATTTAAATCAACAAAATATTGATATTAAAAATAAAAAAGATTCTTTTATAAAAAATAAAAATTATAATATAACAGGTATATATCAAAAAGAAACAACTGATAATTATAATTTTCAAAATAAAGAACAATTAGAACAAAAACTTCAAAATATTCAAAATGAAATAATAAATAAAAATCAAAATATTGAAAAAATAAATAATAAATTAGACTCAATATCTCATAATAAAGAATTAAATAAATTACAAAATTTATCCAATTTTAATAAAACAAAAATGTTAAATCATCTTCATTCAAAATCAACAAATCTTCAAATGAGTATAAATGATTTAAATAAAGCTCAATTAAATTTAGAAAATGAATCTTTTTTAAATCTTCCAAATAATACTTCAGAAATTATAAAAAAGGAACAATTAAAAAATATAAAAATTCAAAAAGAAATGTTAATGTTGAAATTAAATGATATAAATTCTCAAATAAATACAATAGTAGAAAAAGAAAATAAAAATAATTCAAAAAAAGAATTAATAAAAAATTTTTTAGATAATTTTGAAAATGATAAAGAAAAATTTTCAGGAGCAATGATGGCAATTTCAAAAGAAGTATATAAAAAAAGAAAAGAAAGAAATGAAGAAAGATTAAGAAAAGAAGAAGAAAATGAAAGAATATTTCAAGAAAATTTAAAAATAAAAAAAAGAGAAAAAGAATTAAAAAAAATAGAATTTATGAATAGTCAAAAGAAATTAGAAGAGAAAATTAAAGAAAAAAATAATAAAATAATTAATTATGCTAAAAAATTTATTCATGGTTCTCCATCAAATAAAGATAAAAATTATATTACTTCTGAAGAAAGAGAAATTATGAGAAAAGAAGAAGAAAATCAATTATTAAATTTACAACTTTTAAAAAGAAAAGAATTATTTAAACCTATTTCTTCTCAAGAATTAAATGAATTTACTAAAGAAGTAATTAATAATGAAAAAAGAACTTTTGCAGAATTAGAACAAAAAAAAATCCAATTAGGAGAATTATTCAAAGAAAGAAAAGATTTATTACCAAAATATCATTCTCAATTTTATAAAATTAATATAGATAATGAAAAAGAGTTTTTAAATAGAGAAAATAATAGAATTGAAAAAATAAATGAACAAAAACAAAAAAGAAAATTATTTGATAAAGAAGTTAAAAAATTACATTTTCCAAAAAATATAGATGAAAGATTAAAAAAACAAAGAGAAGAAATTATAAGTTCATTAAGAGGTGAAAATAGAATAGAAGAAATAAAAAATTTAAAAAAAAATATTCAAAAACTTACACAAAAATATCAACCACCTCCTATTAAAATAAATAATATAGATTCAAATAATAATAAATTTAAAATAAAAAATCAATCTGAAACAGAAAGATTATCTAGAAATAAAGATTTAACTAATCTTAATTCAATTGATTATTTGTCTCAATTTAGAAAAGAAAGAGAATTAAAAAATAAAAAAAGTCATAAATTAAGTTTATCAGTTGGAAATAAAGAAAATTGGGATAAAATGATTAATAATAAAAAAAATAATAGAAATATATATAATAATATATTTGATATTAGAGTTAAAGCTGATCAATTACAAAAAGAAGCTGAATTTAAAACTAAATTATATAAATTAGATCCTGTTCATAATTATAATATGAAGGATGAGATAACTGATCTTTATATTAATAGTATTCAAGGTAAATTACAAATATTAAAATCAATTAATGATAGTAATGAAAATTAATTTTTATAAATATATATTCTAATTTATTTGACAAAATTTATATTATTTTTTTTTATATTGTTTATTTATTAAAATAATTTCTATATTTTTTATATTAATAATTTATTTTGAATAAAAATTAAATGAGAAAAATTAATTCATATGCTAGAATTTATCAAGAAAAAATAAAAATGAAAAAAAAACTTGAAAAAAAAGAAGAAGGAAATGAAAAAGATAAAAAAGAAGATGAAGATATTAATTTAAATTATGAATTACCTATAATAATTTCACCAAATAATGATCAAGAAACTTTTAATGGAATAAATTTTGAAAATTTACCTGATTGGGAATATAATATTAAAGAAATTAATAATAATGACAATTATAATATGAATTGTAATGATAAAGATATAATAAATGATCAAAATTTTGAAGAAGAAAAATGTATTCAAAAAGATAAAATAAGTGATATTATATTTGAGAAAAATGAAGAAATAAGTGAAAAAAAAAATAATAACAGTAATTATGATAGTAATAATAAATTTTATGATAAACCAATTAAAGAAAATAATGAATATCTTTTATTTAATAAATTTTCCCAAAAACCTTTTAAAGAATTATCAAATCCATCTAATCAAAATACATTTCAGAAACCTTCAGAAAATTATCAAATTGAAAATATAAAAAACAATAATTATGAAGAAAATATTAATTATGAAAAAAACATAAAAAGTAATAATACAAAAGAAAATATATATTTAAATAATAAAGATATTAATTTTAAAAATAATTATGATAATAAATTAAATGAAAATGATATGTTTAATGACATAAAATTTGAAGAAGAAAATTGTAATAAAAATCACTTAAATGAAAATAATATTCATTCAAAATCAGAAATAGAAAAAGAAATAATAAAGGAAAAAATACTTCCTAAAAATTTAAATGAAAGTGATTTAATATCATGTTCATTAAGTAATAATGATACATTTAATATAACAAATATACAAATGAATATATTAAATAAAGAAGCTAATCAATTATATAAAAAATATATCAAAAATAATTCAAATTTAATATTTACAATTAAACATCCACATTTAAATAAAAGGAATATAAATAACTTGAAAGATAAAAAAAAGATATTAGAACCTTTAATAAATAGACAAAAAGAAATACTAAAAAATAACTTAAATAAAAACAAATATAAAATGAAAAAATATAATTCAAATACTATTAAATCAATAGATTTTAGTAATAATTCAAAAGGTGATTTTATAACACAAATTCCAATTTATAATAATTCAACAAAAAATATTAAAGTTAATTTATTTTCAAATGAAAATAGTTTATATAATTCATTTAATAATATTAGTATACAAAATTCTTATAATAAAAATTTACCTAATATTAATAATTCTATCAATAAAAATAAAATTAAGTATAAAAAATTAATATATAAACCATATTCAATAAAAGAATATAAAGAAAATTGTAAAATTTATAATTATAGATTTCCTTCAAGTTTAGGAAATAATATTGGTTCTCCACAATGGATAAAACAACATGAACAATTGGAAAAAAAAATTGAATATTCAAAATCAGTTAAAAAAATTATGAAAAAGAATAAATCAAAAATAAATATAAATAGGACAAATATAAATAAATCAGAAGAAATAAATAAAGTAAAAAACAAAAATGATGAATTTAATGATTCATTAGAAATAGATAATAAAATATCTACTGAAAATCAAAATTGTAAAGTTAAAAGTAAGTTAAATCTATTAAAATTACCATCAATACCAAAACATCCAATTAAAAAAAAATTAAATGAAAAAAATAATGAAAAAGAATTAAATAAAATTTTATCTGAAAATAGAGAATTAAATATTTTATTATTTAACCATAATTTATATAATATAGAAGTTGAAAAAATTAAACAGTCATTGTAAAAAATAAAAAAAATATAATTTATTTCAAAAACATTAATTATAAAATACTTAAATCTATTTATCATTTATAAATTGAACTAAAATTTTTTCTGAAATTTTTTTGATTATGATTATTTAATATTGTAATTCCTAAATTAAAACTTCCCATATTATTATTAAAAGTATCTTTTCTGGGAAATATAATAAAATAATCATTCAATTTTTTTTTCTTTAAGTCAAAAATATCATTTGTTGTTTTTTCCAATTTATTATGTGATAATGTTTTATTGAAATTTATTCCTTCTGTACTTCTTCCGTTATTTAATCCAACTTTATTATTTAAATCAATTGTTTTTACATAACCAACATGACTTTGATTAAAATTATTTCTTGATTTTTTAATATAAATATTTTTATTATTATGATTATTATCAAAATAATTTCTATTATCATAAATTGTATGTATATTATTATTAATTATTTGATTATTAAATAATTTATTTTTATTTGTTATATGAATATTATGATTATGTAAATTTATTTTTAGATTTTTACTTAAACTATTCATTTTTAAATTTTTAATACTTTTATTTTGATTTAAGGATAAATTTTTTGTATGAACATATTTATTTAAACTATTATTTGAAACTCTTTCAAATCTAAAACTCCTTAATTTTATATTTGAATATGGTCTTTTAATATTATCTTTTAAACTATTATTATTTGAATTTGGATTTTTTAAATTTATTTTTTGAAATAATAATGGTTTATTTTCATTATTAGAAATTGAAAATATTGATACTTTGGTATTTGGATTATTCATATAATTAAATTTATTATTATTTCTAGATTGTACTTTTTGCATTATATTGTTATTCATTGATAATTTTTCATTATTAAAATCAATTGAATTTGAATCTATTTCATTTTTTTCTTCAATTTCTCCACCTAAAATTTTTAATATTCTATATAAATCTTTATATCTAAAATGTGCACCACCTTCATAAAATTGTTTTTCTTTTCTTTCCCCATAATATATTCCTTTATATTCATCCATTTTTTCAATTAATATATTAATTTTTTTAGAATATATTAAAAAAAACCATTTATTTTGATAAAAACAATTTTCAAATTATAAATATAATTAATAAATAGAAATTAAAAAATTAATTTAAATAAAAAATTTAAAAATAAAAAAAATCAAATATCACAAAATTGTTTTATATATTTATCTTCAAAATTATAATGGAAATTCACTTTTTCTTTATTTGTATTTAATTGATAATTTATTTTTGAAAATTTTTTTAACATTAATAAATCAAGTTGTTCATATATTAAATATTTAATCATAATAGAATAATTTAATTCAACTACTTTCCCAGATAATAATTGCTTTAAATATTTAGATACATGATAATTACTTTTTCCAATTCCAAAAATATTAAAACAATAGTAATTAGTAAATTTAGAATATTTAATATTCATAACATATTTTTTCAAAATTTTGTTTTTAATGAATAATAAACATTCTCTAACAATTTCAATTTTTTCAGAAATATTAATATAAATATTTAAATCATAATTTCTAAAACTTCCTTTTTTACTTTTAAGAATAGATTTAAATTTTTTTATATAATCATTTTCTCTAATTAATATAATTTTTTTAATTTTTGAATTATTTGCTCTAATATTAATTTCAAAATCATCTAAAATAAAATTTCTATTTCCTGATAAAATAAAATTTTCAACTCTTTTCAAGAAATATAATATGTTATTCAAATTTTCTTTTTCATTTTTAAAATTTACATGTAAATAATCTTCAAATATTTGAAAACTGTGATTTATTTGTTGTAAAATATTATCTTTTTTTTCACAAGAATTTCCTTTTAAGATTGATTGATTAATATTTATATATTTTGATAATTGTTCTAATAATTCTTTTGTTGTATTTAAAATATCATTTGTTAAAATAGGATATTCTGGAAGAATTAATGAATTAATATATTTTTCAAAAAAATTAAAAAAGTTATTTTCATATGATTTATAATTTCTATAGAAATAATAATATTTATGAAGATAAGATGTTATTTGCTTTAATTGATTTGATATTTTTTCCTTATCAATTTTTGATTCAAAATTATAATAATTATTTTTTTCTATTGTACTTATTTGATTTTTTATTGTTGACATATATGATTTTGCTTTTTGATTTGTTTCTGTCATAAATTTTATTCCATCTTCTTTTACTTTTTCAAATTTTTTTCTTACACTTTCCATTTTTAAATTTAAATTTTAAAAAATAAATTAAATAATTATATTATTATTAATTATTTAATTATAAATTGTATTCCAATAAAATTTTGTTATCATATACAATGCAACTATTGGAATATTATTTGTCTCAAACATGTTTTTATAGTATATACCAAATAAAAAAGATTCTTTTATAACTATATCATCTTTATTTATATTAACTTTAAAATTATTTCCAATGTATTTATCATTATTCAAAATAATATTATAAAACTCATTGAACATTGAAATATATATATTTGAACCTGAACTCTTTGTAATTTTTATTTTATTTGTTATTTCATTTAAACCTTCTTGTTTCAAATGTCTATTAATATTAAATGATGGAATATATATATTTTTATTTAACTTTCTTTTATCTTTGTAATTGTCTTTTAATATATTATAAACACTTTCATAAATATTATTATTTTTTTGTATAATTTGTTCATTAAATTTTTTATTTATTTCAACAATAATTAAATATATATTTGAATTATTTGTAGGAATTAAATATATATTATTTTGATGTATTTTATTATAAATAATTTCTAAATCACTATTTATTCTATTATAATAAGTTTTATGATATTTAATTGATAATATATTTGAAAAACCATAAATTAATTTATATGTTATTATATCACAATCATCTTTCCCATTATAAAGTAAATCATTTAAATAAATATCATCTTCTGTTTTTTCTTCAATAAATTGTTTAACATAATCTAATCCAGAACATTGAATAATTAATTCTAATGATTTACCTAAAATTTTTTCTATATCATTAATATTTAATTCAAAAATATTAGAATTTAAAATTTCAGTTTTTATTAATCCAAAACTTTTTTCTTTTGAAATTATACATAATATATTAAATAAATTAATAAATTTTTCAATTTCAGATTCATTAAATGATTTCATTAAAGAAAAAGTAATTAAAGATAATGAATTAAAAGAAAAAAAATTTGAATTATCTAAAATATCAGTTTCAGAATTATATAATTTAAATTTATTTTTATTATCTTCACTAATAAGTTTAAAACCAAAATTTTCAGTAAATAAATAATAAATATTTTCTGACATAGTATTCTCTATAATAAATTCAATTTCATTAAATTCTATATTTTTATATATAAAATTCATCATTAAATGAATCTGTAAAGCCCATTCATTTAAATTTTCATTAACATCAATTGAACTTAAATGATCTAACTTAATTGTAATTGGTTTATTTAAAGAAGAAAATGAAATTTTACATAAACCTTTAATTTCATTTTCATATAATGATATAATAATTTTTGGAAAAATTCCTGAAGTCAAATTATTATATTCAAATGATTTTTCTGTGATATTAAAAGAAGTTAATTGAAAATCTTGTATTGAATTTATATAATTATTATTTGGATTTTTTATTATTTGAATTAAATCATCAATTTTCCCTTTATAAAATTTTATTTTAAATCCATTATTTTCAGATTCATTAGATTTATTATCATTTTCATTATCTTCTTTTTCTTCTTCTTCTTCTTCTTTTTCTTCTTCTTCTTCTTCTTTTTCTTCTTCTTCTTCTTTTTCTTCTTTTTTTTCTCTTTCTTCTACATATTCAAATTCACTATATGATGATTTAGATACATTAATTCTATCTAAATTAATATCTGATTCAGTTTGTTGATTTTGTATGTTTTGAACATTTGTTTTTTTCTCTTCTTTATTTTTTTTTTCATTTATTTCTTGTTGTTTAATATTCTTATTCTTTATATCATTTTCTAATTCTTTTTTTTCTTCGATTAATTTTTGTTTTTCTATTTTTTTTTCATTAGTGTTTTTTTCTGTTGTTTTATTATTTGTTTCATTATTTATTAATTCTATATTTTTGTTAATTGGAATATTACTCGATTTATTATTATCATTTTTAATTGTTTTATTTTTATTTTCATTTTTAGGAACTATATTATCATTTTTTTCATTATTTTGGTTATGAATTTCACTATTTTTATCTTGTATCTTTTTTTTTATAATTTGTTTATTTATATTTTCTGTTTTATCAATTTCATTAATATTAATTTTGTTTATATCTACTTCTTTATTTAGATTATTATTTTTTTTAATATTTTTTGAAACTTTCTTTTTCTTGTTAATGAATTTCTTTCCTTTTTTTGTATTATCTTCAATTGTATCAATTCTTTTTAAAAAGTCATTTCTTGTTAATGACTCATTATCATTAAGATTAAATTTACTAAAATTATTAAAAAAATTATTATTCATATTATATTCAGAATTATTCTTTTCATAATACATGAGTTCTTCAATTATTTCATATTTACTAATTTTAATTGGTTCTACTAAGTTATCTTCAAAAGGTATAGAAATTTTATTATTTATATTATTATTTGAAGAAGTAAAATTAGTTAAAAAAGCGTCAATTTCTCCATTTGACATTTCATAATATTTGTTTAATGATGTATTTTCTAAAAATTTCATATCATTTGTCATTTTCAAAATATATCCATTATCATATAAACGTTTTTTATATACTAAATTAATGTTATATTTTCCAATTTTTGAATTATATATTTCTTTAATTTTTTTAATAAAATTTATACAATTGACAGAATTAATTCTTAATGATTTTATTATTGTAGTTATTTGATTAAATATTGGATTATTACTATCATTTTCTAAATTTAAATTTTTATTTTTAAGTGATTCACATAATTGATTTAAAATTTGAATGTTATTTTCTCTATTCAAAATTTCTTTTGATAATTTAGATTTTTCATCTTTTAATTCTTTTAAATCTTTTTTTTCTAATTCAAAAAATTCTTTTTTATTATTATCATCTTTTATTGTTTTTATATATTTATCAAATTGTTCTTTATAATTTTCACATACTTTTAATTCTTTCCAAATATATTTAATTATTTTATAATCTTTATTTAAATCTGGTAAAGTTTCTTTTTTTTTCATTTATTTAAAAAAATTAATTAAAAAATTAATATAAATTTACTTATAAAATAAAAATATATTTTAATTACCAATTTTCAAATTATATATTTTTTCAACTTCAACATTTTCCAGATTCTTTGAATTTTCATTTGCAAAATTTTTTATTTCATTACAAAGTAAATTACAGTACTTTTTATATTTTTTTTCAATATCCCCAAAAGAAATATGATAAATGAAATTTTCAAACAATTTGGCAATTGAATTTAAATGTTTCATAGATATTTTTTGATAAAAGATTTCTAAAATTTTATTTAAATTCTCTATAATAGCACTTCTTTTAGTTTTTTTAGGAATAATTTCTTCATTCGTACATTGAATCTCATTTATATAAATATTCCCTCCTTTTTTAACAACAAAAGAAAAATCAACAAAAGTTAAATTTGTACATTGTTTATATACATTATTAATAAAATTAATAAAAATATGATAAAAAGGTAATAAAAAATCATTTTTTTTTTCAATATCTTCATATTTTTTAACTAATTCTAAAGTATTTTCAGTAATTTTTTCTTTACTTAATTTTTCTAAATCTAAATTAAATCCTTCTTTTAAACAATCTTCAAATGAAGATAAAATTGTTGAATAATCATTATTAACTAATTCAGAAGAATATTCAAGAGAATTATTTAATGAATTTATTATTTCTTCGTAATTAATTTTTGATTTTGAATTTATTTTTTTTTTAATTTTCTCACATGCTGAATAAATTTCTTTGCAATATTTATTAATATCTTTGCCTTTTTTTGTACAAATTTCATCTAATTTATTTTGATCTAATTCATTTCTTTCTCTTTTATGTTCAATAAATTCATTTTTATTTTTTTTTTCTTTCTTTTCTTCATTTTTTTCAATTGTTTCTTTATTTTCTTCAATTTGTTGATTTTTTACATTTTTTTGACTTCCTTTATTATAATTGAGAAATTCAAAACAATCTTTAATTCTCTTTTCTTTTTCATATTCACTACAATTCTTAACATAATTTTTATGTTCTAAAATATTCATTTCTTCTTCTCCAGCAGCTAAGGCAATTGAAATTGCAAAAAGTAAATTTTTATTCTCATCATTTATTTCTGTAATATTTTCTGTTAATTTATCAAAATTAGACCATTTTAAAATTAATTTCTGTTCTAAATCAATTTTAGTATCTTCACCAAAAAAATAAATTTCATATATATTATTCTTTTTAATACTTCCAATCCATCCTGGCCAATAAGGAAAATCGCCTAATTTTGCCCAGACAACTTCAAATAATGAAAATTTTGATTTTTGAGAAATTTTGTTTTTATCCATCTTTTGATTGACAATTTTAAAAAATTTTTATTTATATTTAATTTTTTTTTTTATTTTTTAAAAAATAGAATATTTTTTTTTAATTTTTAATTAATTAAATTATTGTAAAAAAAAATAGTAAAATATTGATAATTTTAAAAAAATGATTGATACTCAAATTTTACAATTTATTGATATAGGTGATTCAATTCCAAATTTAGATATTTATTCTAAAACTAGATTAATAAAATTTTTTAATTATTTCAGAATAATGAATAATTATAAACCTGAAAGCATTTTATTTATTTTATTTTGTAAATTTTTTTATTTTTTTCAATTCTTAATTATACCATTAATTAATACTCCAGAGGAAAAAAAAAATTCAGATTCTTTAATAAAAATAATTAATTATATTAAAAAATTAATTTTTGTTCAAGATATAATTATTGATAAAAAAAGTTATATGATAATTTTATCTTTATGTTATGTATTATGTTTATTAATAATATTCCTTCTTATTTATCTTATTTTTCAATATAAAAATGTTAAAAAATATCCAATGACAATATTAAATATTTTAAATTTTATTTTTCAACATGTACTTTTATTCCTTTTTATTAATACTTTCCTATTATCAACCAAATGTATTGATAATAAACATATTTATTTAAATATAAATTGTTGGAAAAATCCAAAACATATTGCTTTATGTTTCTTTTCAATAATATTTTTGGCATTTTCTATTGTTTATTCTATATTATTATCACTTTATACTGTTCAAATAGGAGGAATTAAATCAATTCATTTTCTTACAGCAATTAATAGTAATTATAAAATATTTGTAAATATTCTTTCTGTTATAAGTTATAGTTTTTCATATTTTGTTGAATATTATACAGATAGAGATAATGAATTTTATACTTTTTTTAATAAAATTCTTGTTTTATTTATTTCAGTCTCACTTTTGACTTTTGGATATAAGTATGTTTATTATTATAATAATATAATGAATTGTACTGTTTTATTTGGATGGAGTTTTGTTGCTTGGTATTGTGTTGGAACAATTTTTAAAATTATTTTTGATATTAATGATATTATTTTATTTGTATTAATTGGATGGGTTGTTATTTCTTTTATTATATCTATTGTTAAAAAATATAGAATTGATTATTATTTAACAGAAATAAATATTTTAGAAGCAAAAACTGTAAAAGAAATAGAATTATTTGTATATAATTTCTTATTAGTTATATCTGATAATTCAATGAAATCAAAAACATTATTAATTGGTTTGATTCAAAGTTTAAAAGAATATTTTAAGAATAATAATGAAATAAATGAAAAATTAGAAAAATTTGAAACTAATGAAATTTTGATTCAAAAATTTGGAGGTAAAGATAATCCAATTTTTGAAGTATATAATATAATTTATTTAATTTATGATTACTTTATAAATAAAAGTGAATTAAAGGATGATGTTCTTTTATTATTATGTTATTTTTTAACTAATAAATTAAAAAATACTTCATATGCTTTTTATCTCTGTACAAAAATTAAAATAAGTAAGCATAAATTATTATTTTTGAAATATATTTTAATGGAAGAATTAAAAGATTATTTAGTTAATAAAATAAAAAAAAACTCATCAAATAAAGAAACAATAAAATATGTCAAATTTGGTAGTTTAATATTATATAATACATTAATTGATTCATTTAAATTAAAAATATATGATGCAGCATGTAATCAAATAGATTATTTTGATATATTAAAAAATAATACAACATTTCATAAATCAACTAAAAACTTTTTAAAATTAGGAGAAAAAATATTATCTTTAAGAAAAGAAATATTAGATTTA
>JAEEGK010016250.1_pt1 | contig 16388 bp, 11 predicted proteins | sample 8958771 | NCBI WGS metagenome assembly JAEEGK01 (sample SAMN16246547, study PRJNA631951) | gut metagenome | biome: gut microbiome; feature: rumen; material: SC-attached | host: Bos | place: Iran: Karaj | collected 2018-10 | reverse complement strand
AATCCCCAATCCCCAATCCCCAATCCCCAATCCCCAAGAAATTGAATAATAAAAATATTTATTTTATATTTTCAACAATATTATAAATGAAATTAATTATTAAATGATAAAAATTATTTATATAAACAGTTTTGGAAATAGTAAATTAATAATTTGAATTGGATTTAAAATCAATATTTTCTTTATTATTTTCATTAAATTCTTTATCTATTTTTTATTCCTTCAATTAATTTAAACATTTGAGTTTTATTTTTATTGTAAAATAAAATTTGGAAATTTTTGAATTATAATCATTAAAAGATGTTCAATATTTCAGACAAATAAGAACAATCAGTCAATGAAAGAATATTAAAATTTGAAAAAAATTTAAACATTTCAAGAATTAACAGTATTTGTAATTTTATATATTTTTAATAATTATATCAAAAAATTCATAGTTAATCATTTTTTTTGTGATTTTTTAATTTTCAAATTTAATAAAAATAATTAAAGACATTTAAATTCATTTGAAATAATATTTTTTATGAATATTAAGTATAATAGATAGTCTTTTTCCTTTTAATTTAGAATTCCCAATCTTTTATTTATTATTTCAGTTATTATAAAAAATAATTATAGATTTTCTCTTTTGAATAAATTCCATTGAATGAATTGACAATATTTCAATTTTTTGTTGACCCCTTATTTTTATTCTTTTTATAAAAAATCCGTTTTAAATTTTTTTTTAATATTTTTATTAATTTACAAAAGCCCTTTTATAATATAAATTTTCATAAATGCATTATATAAAATAATTTGAAAAATAACATTTTCCTTTTTATTTAATTAAAATATATATAATATTATACATTTGTTTTTATCACATCATAAAGTTTTTATTCCATCAGTCAATTTATTAATTTTATCAAAAATTTTAAATTTCATTGTTAAAAATCATATGAAGTTAATTAATTATAATAAATATTGGTTTTTCTTATTTGAAAATATCTAAATTTAACAAATTAAAAACTCCAAATAATAATAAAAATTAAATATAAATGTTATCAACTCTTTTAGAAGAAATAGACATTATAGGTTCAAAATTTCATTTCTATCAAGGAAAAACTCCAAAAAGAAAAACAATTTTCGGAGGCTTTTTAACATTATTCATGTTTGTAACTTTCTTTGCATTAGTGATAATATTTGGAAGTGATTTTTTCACAAGAAAAAATCCATCAGTAACAATATCAATAGAAAACAATAATAAATATGAAATAATAGATTTAAAAAAAGAAAATATATTTTTTGCTTTTAGAATAGAAGATTATAATGGAAATTTTATAAATGCTTCAGACATATTATATTTTAAAATATATTATTATACATCAGATCAAGATAAAAATGGAGTATATCGTTCTATTATTCATGATGAAAATATAACATATCATATTTGTAATTATAGTGATTTTGATATTATAGAATTAACAAAAAATTATGGAACTTTATTTTGCCCTGATTTAGGAGGAAAACAATTTGGTGGTTATTGGGATAGTCCAAATTTATATTATTTTGAAATTCAGGTTTTTTTCTGTGAAAATGGGGCATATTATTCATCAAATAACTCAAAATGTACTTCATTAGACACTTTAAGGGATTTTTTAAATCAAGACAATCCAAAATTTTTTGCTTTTTATTATCCAATAATAGAATTTAATCCTCATTCTTATTCAAACCCAATTAAAAAAAGATATAAAATGCATTATTGTATTCTTAATTATAGATTGCAAAGAAATGATGATGTTTTTTTAAAAAAAACAATAATGAATGATGATAAAGGATGGTTGTTTAATCGTTTTAAAAATTTTTCTGATTGGGGAATTGATTCTTTTAGAACAACATATTTTTATTTTTCTGATTCTGATTTAAATACTGAAGGAGTTTCTACTAAAATATATGAGTTAAATTTATACACTACAATGGAAAAAAACTATTATTCAAGATATTATATGAAATTTCAAAATATAATTGCAATTGCTGGAAGTTTGATAAATTTAATTTTTTATATCTGTGAAATGCTTTCTGCTTTTATTGGAGATAATATTTTAAAGCTAGAAATAATTCAAAATACTTTTGATTTCAGTGATAAAAGAAAATGTGAAAAAGCTATTTTTAAAAGGAGTCATACTTTTTTGGGGGACAGTAAACAATATTGTAATGCTTTTGATGCTTTAGAATCTCACATCATTCATTTGAAAATTGATACATTAAAACAACATAAAAAAAAAATAAAAATTAAAAATATTCCTACTTTTTCCTTTCAAGACAGATTTCTTTTTAAGAAAAAAAAAGACAACAATTTAATAGATAGCAAAATTAATTTTGATAATTCTCAAAATAAAAGAATCACTAATATTATGGATAATTCAAATTGTTATACTCAAAATAATAATAACAAAAAATTGTTAAATAAAAATTTTATTTTACAAAATATTGATAGAAATAGTGGAGAAAATTCTAGGAATCATCTACTTTTAAAAGTCAAAACTCAACCAATTGAAAATTCCAAATTGTCAGCTCTTAAAATTAATAATTCAAAAATGAGAACTGAAAGGATTAGAATGTATATATTTTTTTGTTGTTATAACCAAAAATTATATCATAAAATTTTTAAAACCAAAAATTCTCATCTAATTCATTGGTATTATATGCATTTAATGCAAACTGATAGATATTTTGAATTAATTAAGCAATTTGATTTTCTTAAAAAAATACTTTTAAATGAAGGTCAGATTAATAGTCTAGAGTTTTTAAAAAAAATTGATTTAAAAAATGAAGAAGAAAAAGATAATTTATTGTTTATTAAGAAACATAACATTGAAAATATTGTTATATCTTATTTTAGAGAAGCCTTAAAATCTGGAAATATATCCCGAAGTGATGCTTATATATATGATAATTTATCGGATAAAATTAAAAAATGTATTTTATAACAAAATTTGAAAAAATTAAAAGCCAAAAATATTACATTTATAATTCAAAAAAAGTTAGTATAAATTTTAAAAATATAAACAATGAGAAATTTAAAAGGATAAATAAATATAAATATTTTTATATTTATAAACAAAATTTTAATGATAGTTATGGAAAAGTGTTTTTTTTATTGTTCCTAAAAAAGTGTATATTATCAAAAATATTTCTTTTAAATAATAAAAATTTAAATAATTATTTATTCAAAGAAAAAAATAAATTGAAAAACAGATGTTAATTTTTTTAAATTTTTTCTATTTTTTTTTTTTCATCTACACTTTTTTCTTCATTGTCATTATTTTCTTTTTGTGAAGAATTATTAATATTCTTTTTAATCTCTAGAGCTTCTTCATTTAAATATAAATAAAAAAATAAACCAGTAAGAAGAATAATAAAAAGAAATAATATTCCAAAAACAATAGAACAAACCATTAATTTAGCAGTTTTAGTCATTTTTTTATACATATTATAAAAAAATTCATTAAATTCAGCAGTTCCAATATTATATTTATAAATATCATATAAATACTTTGCATCATAAAAATGTCTATAAAATATACTTCCAACCAACCAAATGTAAGCAAATTGGAAAATAAATGACATTGCTGAAAAACCCAAACCTGTAAATCCAATAATTTGATAATTTATTACATCAGGTAATTTTTTGGATAAATCTAATATTAAAAGACAACACAATCCTAAACCTAAAATAAAATCTAATACAAATGTTGCAGTTTCGAAAGCTTTTAAATCTTTGAGCTTCCTTTTATCTCTTTTCAAAATTTTTGTATTGTTGAAATTTTTTTTATAATTATAATATTCTTTGTATCCTTTTGTTCTGACTGGACCACATATTAAAACTAATAAACCATATAATGCAATTAGTCCTGTACTTCCCACAACAATAACTTTTATATTACTTTTTATCACATCCATTTTTCACTTTTTAATAAATATTGTTTATTGCCATAAATATGATTTTTAAATTATTTTAATGATATAATAAAAATAATAAAGCAAATTTTTATATAGAAAAATTCATAATGGCAATTTTTTTTTTCCAATTTTTTTTGGTGGATTTCTTATTTATTTGTGTCATGAATATTAATTTTCAAAATAATTATAATTATCAACAAGTTTCCTCGTTTGATTTAATTAATTTAAATTTTGGGAATGAAAGAAATAATACAATTTTAAAATTTACAAATAATAAATTCGGAGATATTATATTTCAATCAAATAAACAAGTAGATATTTTTGTATATAATAATATAAATAATATAAAAATTGATGGAAAAGGAGATTTTATTAATTATAATTGGAATTCTTGTTCAATATTTAATTTTTATATCCATAAAAATGATAAAAAATTTATTGAAAAAGCAGATTATTTTTTTATTATTCTTTCAAAAAATTCTTCAATTATAGTTAAAATTTTTAATGAACTTGATGTTAAACATATTGAAAATAAAAATAATTTTTCAAAATTATCTGTCCAGACAAAAGAAATTGTACATGAAGAAATTTTAAAAACAAATTTTACAAATGATAATTGTTCTTATTTATATTATATTAATATTTCAAATTATAATATTAATGAAGAAAATGTGATTGAAATAGAAATACCAGCAGATGAAACTTTGAAACAATTTTTTTCAATAAAAAATGAATTGATTAATGAAAAAAGTGAAATAAAAGAACCAAAAAATTTATTATTTGATTATTCATTAAGGAATATTAAAGGAAATTTAAAGTATTATTTTTTTCTTCCTTTTAAAAAATTAAATCAATTAAATAAATTTTTTATTTTTAGCATAAATTATAGTGGAGAATATAATATTACTTCAACAATATATCTTCCAAAAAGAATTGAAGAAATTAAAATAAACAATAAAAATATTTCAAATTGTCATATCAATACATCAATTTCAAATGATATTAGAAAATATATTAAATTAAAATTCAGTGATGGATTCCCAAAAAAAGAAAATGTTTTTATTTTTATAAAAGAAAATAAAGCTTCAATCTTATATCAAGGGAATTTATTTATGAAAGATTCTAATTTACCAAATAATGTTTTTCATTTATTTCAATTATTTATTGTAGCTAAAGATTCGAAAAAAAAAGAAAATTTAGAAAATACAATTACAATTGGTTTAAAAGGAGATGCTGGAAATGTGGAAATTCAAATTAAAATTGACTCTCATAATATTATATTTAATTATGAACCAAGATCCTCAAATAAAGTTTTCTTTTTAGAATTAATAAATTGCAATGATGAATTGATTCTTGTTGAAAATTATGATAATGACATTCCTAATTATAATCATTTATTAATTGAAGAAATTTATGGAGTATATGATTTAAGTTATAATACCCCAATAGATAGTATAGATTTTTTAAACACTCCTAGAAAAAAAGTTGAAACAGATATTATATCTATAGAATCTCAACCTTCTATTTTTTATTCTTTAAAATGTAAAGCTCCAACTAGCATAAAATTAAAATATATTAAAGATATAACAAAAGAGAATTATAAAAAAGAAATTTTAGAGGGAGAAGAGATTTTAGGAAATTTAAAAGAAAATATTGAATATAAATATGAATTAAATACAAATGTTCCTAATATATTATATATATTTCATATAGAAAGTAAAAATAAAATTCAAATGAAATACAATCAAATGATATACATAATCGACAAAAATAATCCATTTACAGATAAAATTGCAAACAAAGAAACTAATCCTAGTTTTTCTATTGAAAAAAAAGATAAACAAGATAAAAATTCTTTTTTTCAATTTTATTTAACATCTACTTATCTATATTCAAATATTATTGAAGGAAACAATGAAATAGAATATTCTAAAAAGAAAGTTTCTTTTAAGTTTAGAAAAGATAAATTATATGATTATGTTACTGTTGAAATTATTCCTAAAAAAGGTGTAAAAAAAATATTTATATATTATGATTATGTTAAAATAAAAGAAGAAGAAGGGAAATTTTATATTCCAAACCCTTCAAATTATTATTATTTTGAAAATAATTATATTTTCAAATTTTCAAACCCTTATAATAAATTTCATAATAAAATAAAAGAAGATGAATTTATCTTCTTTTTAATTGATTTTAAACATGAAGAAAAAGACTTTAATATTTTTATTAATATAAGATATTATTACAATAATAAAATCCAGAATTTAAATGAAAGAACTTTAACTCCTGTATATATTAATACTAATTATAGAATTTTTGGAGATGAATTTAATGAAAATAAATCCCAAGTTTTAATAATGAACATTAATAAATGTAATAAAGAAAATGATTATTCCTTATTTAGTTTTTATGAAAATGATAATAATTTAATTGCAAATAAAAAAATTCCAGATGATATAACTTTTATTTTTCAAGAAAATTTATATAATAATACATATTTAACAATAAATCAATTGAATTCTTCAAATGGTAATTTCTCATCTGATGATTTATTAATAAATTTTTTTTATACATATAAAGAAGTTTATGATTTATATTTGTTTGAAGAAAAATTAAAAATTAATTTAACAGATAATGGTAGAAAAGTTAATATTTCATGGTCAAAATATTTATTCTTTGAAGATATAGATTATGAAGTATCAACAAATTATTCTTTATATATTTTGCCAAAAAATTCAACTTTAAATGGATTTTGTGCTTTCATAAATGAAGAACCAAATGTTACAATATCTAACCAAACAAATGTTGAATTATATTTGTCACCAGGAGATTATAAAATAAATATTATATCTTATTCTCTTGAAGAAGATTATCCCAGTTATTCAATTTATGAAGAGTTAATTATAAATATTCCTCCAAGAAGTATATTAAGTTATATTATTTTGATTATTATTGGATTGATATCTTTAATTATATTAATCTTTTTTATTTATAAATGCTGGATGAAAAAAAAAAAAAAGCATAAGAAATATAAATCTAAAACTGGATATGTTATTATGAATTCTTTGGAGCCTAAAGAAAGAAATGGACATGTTATTATTAATGAAGAATTGATTCATTTTGATTAATAATCATTATATAGGAATTTGAAAAATTATTTAATTCTTATTTCCTTATATAATCTATTTAATATTTTTATTATATGTTAATAATAAATTCGTAATTCATTTTTAATCTGATTTATATAATTCATTTAAATTATTTTTATATTGAATTCTATTTGTTTTTTATTTTATATAGTTTTATTTTTTATATTCTTATATTTAAAGAAAAAATTATTCAAATATATGAAATGAAAAAAAATTTTCCTAATAGATGATTTTAAATCAAAATTCTTATTTCAATCAGATAATTCAAAAATATTAAAAAAGAAAAATGAACAAGAATCAAAGAAAAAAAACAAAATATAGAATTTTTCACAAAAACAATAAAAGAAAAAAATACAGAAACTGTATCATATATTTTAGGAAGAAAAGATGAAGAAAAAGAATAAAAATGAATTTGCAAAAAATGATTGTGAAATGTATTATGAAAATGAAATGAAAACATGAAATAATATAATCCAGAATATATTATGAATAAAAACAAAATTATTCAAAAAGATATACTTATGTTGTTCAAAAAACAGAAACATTTGGATTAACACAAAAGACTTTAGTAAAGAAAAAACAAAAAACATATATTATCTATGAATCAATAAATTCTCATCATTAGTAAATTCAATATTAGATAATAAAATTTCAGATGTTTTATTAAAATTTAAATCTAATCCTTTAACAATATAATTAATATAAACAGGTAAAGGATTACTTCTATTTTTATAATGGATAGCAGTATCTAAAAAATAATTCCATTTCAATAGGATTATTTTGCATAAAAGATCTAACTTCTTCTAAATTATTCATACCATATTCAGTTAATCTCACTTCAAGTACAATAAATTTATAATAATAATCAGTATATAAACCATCAAGAGTAAAATTAACTGATTCATTTAAAAATGGATATAACATTCCACCAACTCCGTTCATATCAATTTACTAAATTAAAAAAATCATAACACACACATTTTTTTAATCCAAAAGGATATTCATATATTTCTTCAATACCAATCCATTCATTTGTTTTAATTGAGAAATAAAATATTTTTCTGTGTCATAAATTGCTGTTGTTGAATCTTTTTGATATTGAATTCCAAATCCTAAATTAAATTTTATATTCTGTTAAATTTATATATCTTTGAGTCTCTTTTATTTTATTTGAATATATAAATTCTATATTTTGTCTTGTTATAAATGGAACTCCTACATATATTGTGTAAGTTATTGAAAGAATACAAAATAATATTATTGTTATTCCACCTAATACAAATGTTCCAAAATTATCTCATTTTTATATCATGATTTTTAGTTTTTTACAACAATTTCCTTTTTTATTGTAAAAATATATCTTTTTTTCATTTTAATTTTAATAAATGGATTAATTGAAATTTTTTTAATTATTTTTTATTTTTTGTTTACAGTAAAAAAAATTATTAATAATAATATATAATAAATTATAATATATATTAATTATTATTTATTATACAATTTTTTATTAAATAAATGTAAATTTGATTGAAAATAAATGTATAATCAAAAATTATTTCAATAAATTTTCAAAAAGAGATTTAATAATATTTCTTTTTTTTTCGTTAGACAAATCTTCACTAATTTTTTTATTAATTATATAGATATCCCAATAAATAATATTAAAAAGTTTAACCACATCAAAAATTCTAAAAACACTTTTAGCAGCATTATTCATTGTAACTGGATCAAGAATTGTTGGAATAGTTTCTAAATTATTATAAAACAAAAAAGGATTATTTAACTTAGCATTAATCAAAGTTTGGTTGAAATCTATAACACTAGTATAATAAAATAAAAAATCAATTAATAATTCTCCAGGAGAATCAATTTTATTATTAATTATAACATTCCATTTTGTAAAAGAATAAGTTAATAGAAATAAAACATATGAACTCATTCCTCCTTTATATGTTTGATTCATATTTTTTTCATATAAACACCTTTTTAAAATTTTTATTACATATTTTATAGAAGGATAATTTATCAAAGATTTTTGAATAAAAATTATTTGTTTATGATTCATTGAATTTATTGTTATATCTACTCTTATTTTATCTATTTCATTTTTATCAAAAATGTAATTTTTATAATATTCACTTAAATATATTTTATTATAGATTGAATTTATTTGTTCATTATTTAATTTTAAAGGATTTATTATTAATTTTATTACCGGAACTGAAGCTGAAAGAATTGGAAAAATATTTTCATAAATATTGTAATAATTATTTTTAAGTTCTTTTATTAATAATGAAATACAAATTTTTTCTTTAGATGATAAACATAAATCAAGATCAGAACATTCAATGTCTAATTTATATAAACTTGAACCATAAATTTCTAATTTTGAATTAGGATAAATTTTATTTGTAATTTCTCTTAAGTATTCATATATTATTTTTTTTATTTGATGAAGATAATCTAATAAAATTTCTTGTTCTGAGTTTAAAGTTGTTATATCATTATTTAAATTATCAAAAAGAGAAATTAAAGAATTATGATTCAAAAAAAATTGATTTTCATAGAAAATATTGTTATTAAAAGTATTATTCAAATTAAATATATTAATTTGATTATTTTTTGTAGAATCACCACTAGTTGAAGAATTATTTGATGAAGAAATTGTTAATGAATTTATATGTGAAGGAATTGAAGATAAAAAATTAATATTATTTGTATTATTTGTTTTTTCTATTTTAATTTCTGAAAAAGAAGATATAATTCCTTTTTTTTTTTGAGATTTACAATCCTGTATTTCTTCTTCTTTTTGAATAATATTTAAACTATTTTCTTTTTCTTTTATTTTAGTTTTTTCATTTAATTCTAAATTTATAATATTTAATTCATTGGAATTTTTTCCATCTAATTGTTTAATATTATTTTTTACTGTTTCAAAAAGGAAAAATTGATTTTTTTTTTTTTTCTTTTTCTTTTTTGAATTATTTTTGAATCCATTATTTTCATTATTTCTTTCATTTATATTTTTTTCCTTTTCAAAACTTTTTTCAACACTAATATTTATTAACTCAAAAACAAAGTCTTTTAAAAAAAAGGTAATTTTTTCTTTTAAATTAATTTCCACTTCTTCTTTTTTTTTTTCTTTCTTATTGTCTTTTGGTTTTTGTTTTTTTTTTTTTTTATTCTTTTTTTTATTTTCATTATTAAAATCAATATCAGTCATTAAATCATCTGCAATTTTTTGAGAATAATCATTATAAATTCTTTCAAAAATTCCTCTGCACAGAAAATCATCATATGTAAATAATTTTTTAATGTGTAATAAAGTAATTGTTTTAATTAATTGTTCATTTGAAATTTTATCAAATCCAAAAAGTTGTTCAACTTCATTTTTAATTTCTTCTAAAGTATGAGTTTTATCAAAATATAAAGGATTAGCAAACCAGCCAGAATTATCAGTATCAATGTTTGAATTTTTTAGAATAAAATTTTCCAAATCCTTATTTTTATACATTTCTTCAATTAATTCATCAATTTTAAAATAATTAAATTTATTGACATTAATTCTATTTAAATAGCTAATCATAATTTTACTTTTATCAAATAATTCTTTCAAATAACAACTTGATAAAATTTCATTTAAATTTTTATTATTATAACTTGTTATAAATCTAACTGAAATTACTTGTTCAAATAAACCACAAAAATATTCGCTGATTGTAAAATATGTTCTATTATTTGTAGAATCATTATTACAAATCCATTCTGGTAATTTGAAATTTGAAAATTTTGAAGAAGGGTCATGAGTTTTAATCGGAATATTAAAATATTTTTCTTTACTTATTTTACTAAAATAATTTTGAAATAATTTTCTATCATTTAAAACACTTCCATTTAATGTAAAGTAATCTGAATAATTATTTAAATTTTTTATTGGCGATTCACATTGATAAAATATGATTTCATTTAAAAAACTTTCTAAAATTACATTTTGAGGAGTTTCTTCATTTGAATAAAAAAAGGATATGTTTTCATTATCTTTTAATGAAGAAGAAGATTCTTCTTTTTCATCTTTTATTATAAATTTAGTATTTTTATTATCTTTATGACTTAAATATAACTTATTCATTATATTTGTATATCTTTTATTCTCTACACAACAAATTATCATTCTAGTTTCTAAATCATATGAAAATAACCAATCTAGAACATGTTGTCTATATTTAACTAAAATTTTTTTTTCTTTTTGAATCTTATTAATTGCTATTATATATTTTGAAAGAATTTTTTGATAATATTGAATTTTGTCACTTGAAAAGGAATTATTTGATAAAATTTTATGGGATATATTCATATTATTTAATATTTTTATTAAATTTAAATGATAAATAAAATAATTTCATTAATTTTTTCCTTTTTAAATAATTTTATTAATTGTTGATTTTTTTAATTTAATTTTTTTTATTCTCAATTACTGGTTGTTTTAAATTTTATTTTTTTTTTAATTTCCATTTTTCTATTTTTTATATTTTTAATAATAATAAATTTAGTAAATGATAATTGTTGACTTTTTATTTTTTATTTCAACTTTTGGAATGACAGTAATGACAATAATAATAGTAAATAAATTATATAAAAATTAGTTTACTGAAATTGATGAATATCAAAGAAAAGATGAATATTTAGAAAAAACAAGTAATCATATCAAAATGGTAAAATCATAAATATTTAAAAAATAGTATTTTAAATTTGAAATTTATTTTAATATTGCATCTTTCTTATTGTCAATGATTTCAAATAATTGGGTTTATCTTTTAATATCTGGAATTAGTATTATTTATAACATATATTCTTTATATTCCAAAAACTATTCTTTTTCGTTAATTATTGGAAATCATAAAGAAAATTATAATACAACAAGTAGAATTAGTTTCTTTTATAAGATTAAATTTATGTATTATGTTATTTCTTCTATCATTTCTTTAACTATCACAATTTTAACTTTTTTTAGTATTACTATGGATGAAGATATGGATTTAAGTGTACTTAAGTTATTTTAAATTTTTTTATAATTTATTTAAATAACTAATTTAATTAATTTTAAGGTATATTAATTTATTAAAAAATCTTTGTTAAAACTTTTATTTCATACATGAAAAAAAATGAAATTATGAAGGTATCAAAATTAAACATTAAAAAAAATATTGTTAAAAAATTGTGAAAAAAAAAAATAAAAAATTCACTATGAAAAAGACTTAATTTGTTTTTCATAAATAATTTCTAAAAAAATCATTAAAAAAAATGAATATATATAGATATCTTGCAGACACACTTCATCTCCTTTCCTTTTTAATATTAATATATAAACTAATCAGAGACAAGTCAGCATTAGGAATAAGTTGCAAAACGCAAGAAATATACTTAATAGTATTTCTAACACGTTATATGGATCTTTTCATGTATTTTGTCTCTTTTTATAATACATTTATGAAAATAACATTTATAACAGTAACAATAATAATAATATATTTACTTAGATTTAATAAAAAAATCTCTTCATCATATAATAGAGAAAGAGAAGATGATTTTCCACATTTATATTTAATTCCTTTTGCTTTAATAATGGCTCTTTTAATTCATAGTGAATTTGATTGGTGGGAATTAATTTGGAGTTTTAGTTTATGGTTAGAATCTGTTGCAATTTTTCCTCAAATTAACATTTTAACTAAAAATAATGGTGTTGAAAGATTTACTGGACATTATATTGCTTCTCTTGGAGCTTATAGATTTTTCTATTTACTTAGTTGGATTTATAGATATTATTATGATAATTATTTTTCTTTAGTTAGTATTCTTAGTGGGGCTTTACAAGTTTTACTTTATGCAGATTTCTTTTATTTATATATTAAACATATTAAAAATCAGTTTATTTCGGAATTGCCTTTCACTTATGATGATGAAAAGAAAAATTTGAAAATTTAAATTAATTATGAAAAATTTTTTATATTATCTTTTATATATTTTTTAATTTATAATAAATGACTTCAATTTTAAATGTATTTCTTCTTCAATTTGAGGCATTAAATAAAATTTTTGATTTATTCATTTTTTTAGATCTAATAAATTATAAATTTCTAAAAAACAGTTTTGAATAAAATAAATACTTTATTTATTTTAATGAAAAAAAAAAGTTGATTTAATCATTTTATAAAGTTTCTGAAAAAGCTCCTTTAATTGAAGAAACTCTTTTTTCATCTCCAAAAAATCTAGTAATTGAATAAATTTGTAAAAAAGAAAGTAAAGCAATAATCCCAACTTTAGTAAAAGTTAAATATTCAATAGATTTAATAATCTCTTTTAAAATTGTATTATGTTTAAATCTTCTATCAACAATTTGTCTAGCATTAGCATGAATATTTTTAAAAGCAAAACTAATATCTTTCATTCCTTTATTCATTTCTTTCATTTGTTTATCAGTTCCTAAATTTTTTGATCCACTATCATCACTAGGACTATAAATTTCAAAAGAAATATAAAATTTATCGTTTGTATTTGGATAAAAACAAATTTCATAATTTCTATATCCATTTGATTTTTCTTTTACTGTTGTTGAACCACTTGAAGCTTTATTATTTTCATAAAATATTTCATTTGTAATACGGTTTTTTAATATTGCTTTTATTGTTTGACGTTTATCTGATGATACTGAAAAACTAAAAAATAATGTTTCTTCACTTTCAACTCCATATTTATAGAAACAATATTGTTTTTTTTGACCATTAACTTTAAAAAGTATTGATATTATTGAGGGAAAAATCAATGGAATTATTATAACAGAAAATTTTATCATTTTTTATTTTTATTTTTTATTTTATATATTTTTGAAATTTTCAATATATATTTATAAAATATTATTTAAAAATTCTATTTAAACAGATATTGGAACACAAAAATTTAAATTAATTAAATCTGAAGTTGAATTTTCATAAAATAAAGATAAGTTTTTATTCGAGATTTTTATATCTTTTTTTTTTTTGGAAAGTTGTTTATCAATTTCAGTTAAATATTTATTGTAACAAAAAATATAAATTGTATCAGGTATTTCAACTTTAAATTTATTGTATAAATTATTATTTTCATTTGATTTTAATATTATTTCTTTATATTTTTTATATGTATCAACTAAAAATTCATAATCTTCTTCTTTTTCATATAAATTTTTATTATTCGATAATAAATCTATTAATTTATTTAAATTTTCTAAAGCTTCATTAAATTGATTGAACAAAATTGAATTTTTATAATCGGATATATAATTAATTAATAATTTTAAGTTTTCATCATTGATTTCATCACAAAAAATTTGTCTAGATTCAACATTGGAAATATTCCATTCTATTGTATTATTTTTATTCATTAACTGAACTAATAAACTTCTTTTAATTCTTGATATTTTATTTATTTCTTCTTTTCCTTCGTTGAAAATATGAATTTTTTTTACTATTTCAAATTGTTGGTGGATTAAAGAATCCCAAATTAAATATTCTTTTTTTGATATTCCAATTATATAATCTTTAATCTTATTAACAATTGAAAATCTTATTCTTAAAGGTTGATAATAATCATTTTTTTCTTTATAATTATCAATTGAAATTAAATTTAATATTGGAATAAAAATATTTCTTTGTTTTTTTTTTATTTCTATTGAATCATTATTTAAAGTAAAAGCTATTTTTATGAAAGAACTACTTTTTTTTGAAAATTTATATAGGTTATCATTTTTAATTTTATATCTTCTAACTGAATCATTTATTTTTCTATTTAATTCAATTGGAACAACTTTATAATATTGATTTATTGTTGATTCTGCATTCAAGTGAGTTCTGGTAAATAACTGTAAATAAAATAAATCAAAATTATGTGTATTTAATAATTTAAAAGGTTCAAAATAATCATTTATAATAAAATCATTAAATCGATTATTTTTATCAACTAAAACAAATTCAAAATGCTTTTCTGGGTCTTCTTTAGGTTTATAATTAAAATAATCAGCAGAATAAAGTCGTTCAATTTCATATATATTATGTGATGGGAGAATTTCAATATCTAATTTTTTTTTTCTATCCCTAGTAAAATATAAAGGAATAATTAAACTTTTTTTTTTCCTTTTTTTTTCCTCCTTTTTTATAAATTGAATAGCGATTGCTCCACTTAACATTAAAATATCAATTAAAAAAAATAAAAAAAATAAATCAAATATAAAACCTTAAAAGTAATAAAAAAAATAAATAAAATATTATAAAACCATTCTTTTAAAATAAATTTAAAAAATGTCTGATTACCTTCATATAGAAATAATATCATTACCTTCAGAAACAACAAGTGAATATAATTTTAAAACAGTTATAATAGGAGAACCAGGAGTAGGAAAAAGTAGTATAATATCAAGAGGAGTAAATAATATTTTTACTAAAGATTATAAAGCAACTTTATTTTTTGATCATTCTTGGAAAAATTATAAAGTAAATAATTCAAAAATAAGAATTCAATTATGGGATACTTGTGGACAAGAAGTTTATCACTCAGTGATTAAAAACTTTTATAAAAGTGCATTATGTATTTTTTTAGTTTTTTCAATAAATAATATTGAAAGTTTTAATTCTCTTTCTTTTTGGATTAATGAAATTGAACAAAGTTCTTCAGAAGATATTATAATTTTTTTAGTTGGAAATAAAAAAGATATTGAAAAAGAAAGAGTTGTTACTGAACAACAAATTAATGATTTTATACATGAAAATAAGATTAAATTTTATTTTGAGACTAGTGCTGCTACTGGAGAAAATGTTGATAAATTATTTGAAGAAACTGTTAAACAATTGTATATTAAACATGTTATTCCCTTGATTAAAAATGTAAATAATGTTTCTCTTTATTCCACTGATGATAATTTTGTTCTTAGTGATAGTAATAAAATTGATAATGATATGGTTGTTATTCAAGAAGATAATGATGAAAAATGTCAAAATTGTGTTTGTTAAATTTTTAGTATTTAAAAATTAAATTTTTCTTAAATATTTTTGTTGGCAAATAAGTTTTTTATGAGTAATTAATATATTTCTTTTAAATACTTGTTTTATCAAATAAAAAGGAAATTATTAAATAATATTTTTAAATATTTAAATTCAAAATTAAAAATTATATATATTAAAAATAAATGTCAGTTAATTGTAACAAATTTATACTTGTAAATATGGGGATGGGGGATGGGGGATTGGGGATTGGGGATTGGGGATTGGG
>JAEEGK010016249.1_pt1 | contig 16388 bp, 9 predicted proteins | sample 8958771 | NCBI WGS metagenome assembly JAEEGK01 (sample SAMN16246547, study PRJNA631951) | gut metagenome | biome: gut microbiome; feature: rumen; material: SC-attached | host: Bos | place: Iran: Karaj | collected 2018-10 | reverse complement strand
GGCAGAAATGAATAAGGAAAGCATGGAGGAGTTTATCAAGGTGTTGAAGGATAATCCTGGCAAACAGCATTATAAATTGCATCTTTTCGACCCGCTAGGCAAAAAGTCCTGTAATCTGACACCAGCAAAGGGAAGTGTTAATGCTCAGGAGGTGTTGCCATTGCTTGAAAAAATGCCTTTTGTAGAATTTGACTTGCGATAAAAAAGAAAATTTGTATCTTTGCAATCCGAAAATAAGTAGAATCAATTTTATAAATCAAACGAATTAAAAACTATGGCAGTAATTCAAATGACTGACGACCGTTTTGAAGAAGTCGTCCTGAAATCGGAACTCCCTGTGATGGTGGACTTTGGCGCTACATGGTGCGGCCCTTGCAAGAAAGTGGAACCCATCATCGAAGAACTCTCGGAAGAATATGCAGGCAAAGTGGTTGCCGTGAAATGCGACGTTGAGGAATGCCCCGGCACGGCCGGCAAGTTCGGCATCATGAACATCCCCACCGTGCTTTTCTTCAAGGGTGGACAGCCCGTCGACAAGAACGTGGGCGCCGCTCCCAAGAAGGTGTTTGTGGAGAAACTGGAGAAATTGTTTTGAAAATGCTGAATGCTGAATGCTGAATGAGGAATTATTGCATTCCTAATTCAGCATTCCTAATTCAGCATTCCTAATTCAGCATTCCTAATTCAGCATTCCCATTGGACTTTTCAATCGATAGGAACCGGCTGACACAATTCGGCAGCTTGGAGTTCTTGGCACGTCAAATCGTGGAGGGATTCATCACGGGTTTACACAAGAGTCCCTTCCATGGTTTTTCTGTTGAGTTTGCCGAGCATCGCCTTTACAACACAGGCGAGCCCATCCGCCATATCGACTGGAAACTCTATGGTCGCACCGAGAAACTCTTCGTGAAGCGCTACGAGGAGGAGACCAACCTGCGCTGCCAACTGGTCATCGACCAAAGCTCGAGCATGTGCTTCCCCGTGAGGCAAAAGATTGACTTCGAGCATCCCAACAAACTCTTTTTTTCCATCTATGCCGCCGCCTCGCTGATGGAATTAATGCGCCGCCAGCGCGATGCCGTGGGCTTGGACTTGTTTGACGATACGATTTCATTCCATGAACCAGCTAAGTCGTCCAATGTGCACAACAAGTTAATCTATACCGAACTGGAGAAACTGATTGACACTTACGACAAAAACAATCGCAAAACCACCTCAACGCCGCAGTGCCTACACCAGATTGCTGAGATGACGCACCGCCGCAGCCTTGTGGTGATTTTCACCGACATGCTCGATGGCCTTGACGACTACAAGCCGATGTTTGAGGCGTTGGAGCATCTGAAGTACAACAAGCACGAGGTCATCTTGTTCCATGTTTTCGACAGCAATTTAGAACAAAACTTAGACTTTGAGAACCGCCCGTACCGTTTCGTCGATTTGGAGTCGGGTGATGTGCTGAAACTTAATCCTGTTGAGGTACAGGAAACTTACAAAAGAATCATGACTGAGCGCAAGGAGGCTTTGCTGCATCATTGCTACCAGTACCAAATCGACTATGTGGAGGCCGATATTAATAAGGACTACAACCAGGTTTTGACGAGTTACTTGATTAAGCGGACGAAACTACATTAAAAAAGTCCGAGAGCAGTTCCCGGACTTTTCGTTTCCCCGAAGGGAAGAATTACTTACCTAACTATTATTACTTTACAATTACTTTCACTGAAACTGTGTTTTGGTTGTTTTGTAAACTGATGACATAGATGCCGCTTGCGAGGTTGTGGCTGATGCGCTCAGTGCTGCCTGCGTTGATCTGTTTCATCATCATGGGCTGACCGAGCACGTTGTACACGGTCATGCTATAGTGCGCATTGTCGCCGTTTTCGATTACAAATTCATGGTCGGCGCTCCAGACCTTCACGTTCGTCTCAACCGTTTCTTCAACGCCATCATAGGTCAGGTCGATGAAGATGGGTTCGTCGAGGCCGTTGGTCGGGTTGACAGTGTTGGCATCGGGGTTCCAGTGGCCGTTAAACTCGGCAGTGTAATAATCTTGGAACCAATAGTGCGTTATGTCGAAAACCAATATCTTGTTGATGCCATACTCGTTGTCGTTGGGCAGGATGCCGCCAAACCAGCCATCCTTGCCAGCTACCTCATCCTTGTAGAAGTCGGCGTACTGGTTGATGCTGCCAAAGTCCACACCTGTAGTCTCGACAATAGTGGAGAAAATTGGACGTGTGTCGGGATTTTCTGGATCCATATATCCGCTAAATAATTGGGCAAAGGTCATCGGGCTCTCGTTGCTCTTGACATAAAATGCCGTACCTTGGTTGGCATCGTGTTCAGTGCCAAAGTTGATTACGGTGGCGTAGTCTTCTGTAGTGAAGGTGTGTTCAACTGTGGTGCCGTCATGACCATCGTTGAGGCGGATGCGCAGATAGACGTGGTTGCCAGGTGTGAAGCGGGCGTTGGCTGTTGGCTCGTTGACAAACCATACATAGGCAACACCATCCCAATTGGTGGTGAACTCGCCATAGCCACCTTCAGTGCCAAGGCTCGGGCTGGTACTGCGATAGAAACCATCCAGATTGGCGTAGATGACATTGCCTGCGCCAGCCGTTTCGGGGCCATCGTCGCTGACGACGAATTGGTTGGTGTAACGGTAGGTTGTGTTAGGCTCAAGGTTTTGGAGACATAGGAATGTGGCGACAGGTACGCGGTTGTTATTGGAACCATTGTTGCCTTGGATATAATGCGGCAAATCGTTCCATAATATGGAAGGCACGTTTTCGCTGTGGACGACACCAGTAAGGCTAACTTCGGCACTTGCTTCACCGCAATTGTGGGTGATAGTACCTTCGTATGTACCCATTTCAAGGCCTTCGACCATGCGGACGTAAATAGTCTGGCCTGCGATTTGTCCATCAATGACGGGCATGGTCGTGTCGGCAGTCCAATCAATTTCGTCCAAGGAGATTCTGAATTCGCCTTCCACATGGATGGTAACCTCGCTGCAATCGAGGTTGTTACCCGTCAAGATGTAGGTCTGCGAGTCTGATGGGCCTTCGCCTTCAATGTAATCAAGACCATTAATAGTATTAGGTGTAGCTGTCAGGCTTGGAGTGGGAATGGCACTGCCCGAAACGAGCATGATGTCGTCGACTTCCCAACCGGCAGCTTCTTCATCGGTGCAAGTGTACTTGAATCCTATGTAGCAGTTCGAACCACTGAATTCATCAAGGTTAACGCTGGCTTCAACCCAGTTCCAACCGCCTTGCGAGAGTTCGCATTCAAGTTCTTCCCATGTGGCTGTGGTCGGGTCTTGGCCATCGTAATCATTGGAGAAGAACACTTCGAGGTCGGGACCGTTGTAGTTCTTTGCAGTCCTGAATGTCAGCACCACATCCTCGTAGCTGTCCAAGTCGAAGGCGGGCGAGATGAGCCAATCGATGGAGGCAGGATGGTTGTAGCCGTTGGCGTATGCGTAGTGATTGCCTTGGTATGAAGCGATACGCCAAAGCGAGTCGCCTTCCACGCAGACCTCAGTCCAACCGTTCCAGTTGTCTTCCCAGTCTTGGTTGAAGATGATGACAAGGTCGTTTTGGATCACATATTCTGCACTGACGACGGGGCTGTCGTTGCAGCCTTCTTTCGTGGCGTAGGCCCAGAGGGTCATGCTCTCGTCGACGGTAATGGCTTCTTCGTATTCCTCCCAAGGACCGTTCTCGGAGTCGAGGCTGTAATAGATGGTGGCACCGGCAGTGTTGCAGCTGAGGGTGACATCCAGGGTCTCGTAATAGGTGCCGCCGGCAGGAGTAAAGGTCGGGGCAGCCACAGTGCATGAGCCGCCTTCGCCTTGCATGAAGATGTCGAGGAAGAAGTTGTATTCGCTATTGGTCATGTTGCTGGTGGCGTAGGCTTTCACGAGGCTTTCCGTTTCGGTGACGCGCAAAGCCATGGCACGAGTGTCGGTGGTGGCATTGATGATATTGAAGCCGTAATACTCAGGCACCATGCTTTCTGGGTCGGAAATACCAGCGGAGACAGTCCAAACAGTTTTTTCTCCATTCAACACGAGGTTGGTGCCGCTGTTGCCGTAACCAATCATGTCGCCGTTGGCGTTGGTGAAGGTGTAGCCGTCGGCGGTGATGTCAACCGTCCAATAATAGCTGTCTTCGTCACCAAGGATGCTGGCAGGGATGATTTCATCGTTGCCATTCATTTCGCTGGTGAACTCAGTGGTGGTGAGCTTGCCACTTGTCGGGGTGTTGGCAATGGCGAGGTAGGCGTCGGCCGTCTCGTTGAAGCGGGCGGCAAGGATGACGCGGTTGCCAGCGGCAAGGGCGTCCACATCGCTGATGCGGATGTAATCGTCGCCAGGTACGGGCTGAGCAGTGACGTTTCCGCTGCAGGTCACTTCGATGTCGTCGACATCGGCGCAAGTGATGGTGATGTCCTCGTCGTTGTAATTGCCAACGGCAAGACCGGCTTTCAAGCGTACATAGATTGTCGTCTCTTCCACATTGCCACCGACAGGGTTCAGTACGATGGGCGTTTGTGTAAACCCGCTCCCCGATGATTCGGAAATATCGAAATCGGTGGCAGGAGTGATGGTAATGTTGCCACTGAGGTTAAAGCCGCTGACGGTGAAACTTTGCTCTGCCGAAGGACCGTTGCCTTCGATGTAGGTGAATCCCGTCAAAGCCAAAGGCGTAACGGTGACGACTGGCTCAGAGGTCATGCCGACGAGCAAGATGTCGTCGACTTCCCAACCTGCAGCGCTATCTTCTCCACAGGTATACTTGAAGCCAATGTAGCAGTTGGTCCCACTAAAGCCACCCAAACTGATGTTGCCTGATTCAGTCCAAGCCCAGGAACCAGAGGAAAGGGCGCAGGCTAACGGGATCCATGTGGCCTCGTCAGGGTTTTCGCCGTCGTAGTCGTTGGAGAAGAACACTTCGAGGTCGGGACCTGTGTAGTTCTTGGCCGTTCTGAAACTCAACACGGGGTTGCTTATGGCGTTGAGGTTGAAGACAGGAGAGATGCACCAGTCAACGTTGGCACCATGGTTGTAACCATTGGCATAGGCGTAGTGGTTGCCTTGGTAAGTGGCAATGTTCCAACTCATTTCACCTTCCACATCGACGAAGGTCCAGCCGTTCATCTCGCCTTCCCAGTCTTGGTTGAAGATGGTGACTACGCCAAGTTGGATGATGTATGTGGCACTGGCAACGGGGCTGTCATTGTAGCCTTCCTTTTCGGCGTATGCCCAAATCGTCATGCTCTCGTCAACGGTAATGGCTCCTGTATAGGCGGTCCAAGGACCGTTTTCAGAAATTGTGCTATAATAAATCGTGGCACCGTCGGTAGCGCAGGCGATGCTCACACTTTGTACTTCAAAATAGGTGCCTGCTTCGGGGGTGAAGGTAGGTGTGGCCACCGTGGGAGTGGGTGGGACGGGCGGTTCGCCGCCTTCAGTCTTCACGAAGAGGTCGAGGTAGAAGTTGTAGCCACTGTTGTTGAGGTTGTTGGTGTGATATGGGCCGAAGTTGTGGTTGCTGTTTAAGGCAAAATGTCTCACGGGGTTGTTCACGTTGCTGATGAGGAAGCCGGCGTAGTTGGGCACCATGGCCTCATCGCCAGCTGTGCCAAACTCAATGGTCCACTCGGTGTTGTCGCCGCCTGTGGCGAAGTTGGTGCTGCTGGTGTAACCAATGAGTTCGCCAGCGGCGTTGGTGAAGGTGTAGCCGTTGTCCGTCACTCCCACAATCCAGTAGTAGCTGGTTTCTTCATCGACGATGGAGGCGGGCAGGACTTCGTTTTCGTTAGCGGTTGCTGAGGTGAATAACACGCCCGTGGGCTTGCCCGACGAACTGTTGCTCATGGCGTAATAATCGGTGGCGTTGCCGTCAAAACGGGCAGCAAAAACCACATAATTGCCTGCGGCAAGTTGGCTCAAGTCGTTGATGCGGACATAGTTGCCGTCGCCAGGTGTGGGCGGAGTGGGTGGTGTAGGAGCATCACCTGTGACCGTACCTGCAACGTTGACAAACACCGTGTCGGCATCTTCAGAAGCTACCACGATTTGTTCGTTATAGGTGCCCACTTCGAGACCGGCTTTCAAGCGGACATAAATCTTGATGCCGTAGAAATGACCCGAATTGGGAATGTAAATCATGGCTGGGTTTTCGGGTTGGAACATCTCGATGAGTTGGGTGGAAACCTCAAAGCTCTCCGAGGGAAGGATGCTGACGTTGTGGGTCAACATGTCACCACCGACAGTGATGAACTGAATCTCTGAGGGACCGCCTGCTTCATATTCGTATTCAAAGCCGGAAAGCGACAATGGCTCGACCGTAAGCAACGACGGGATGACGTCAACCATTCCGTTGAGCACGATGCTATGGTTCAACGTACCCGAAACGATGGAAAGATTTCCTGTGTAGCTGCCAGGATTGAGGCCAGCCTTCATTCTGACATAAATGGTGGTTTCCGACAAGGTGCCTGCAACAGGTGAAAGCTCGTCGCTGTCGACATAGCCGTTTTCGGGATTGAGGCTGATTTCAAAGTCTTGTGGTGCTGTCATGGTGATGGAAGAGGTGAGATTGGCGCCCGAAACAGTAAAGTTCTTGGCAAGAGATGGCCCTGCGCCGAAAATATACCTGAAGTCGTTGAGTTGAGTCACCGAGATGCTTAAAGTTGGATCGGGTACCACAGGGACTTCGCTCAAAACGATATCGGAAGCCGAAGAGACACGGATTTGCGGTGCGTTGAAGTAGCCGACCACGCCGATAACATCGACTTCGTCACCTGCTTCGATTTCTGTCAGCGTGGGCATCTTATAAATAATGGTCTCGTCATCGCCTTGGGTCAGCGGGGTGTTGTTGCCAGATGTGGCACCCAAGATGGCACTTTCAATTTTCACGCGGGTGCATTGCAGAGCGTCGGCACCGTCTTCGAGAATCTCGGCGATGGTCTTTACCACAAGGGGCAAAGTGTTGCCTGAAGAAAGGATGTCGAACTCGTCGCTGTTGCCGCCATTGATGCCACTCAGTTCGGCCAAGCCATTATAATTGGCGCGTTTGCCGTAGGCTTGCACCATGTCGCCAAGCGCCAAATCGGACGGGACGGTATTGTTGTTGAGGAAAAGACAAATGCCTCCCGTGACGTCTTGGACGTAAACGTTGCGTCCGTCGATAAAGTTCACGATGCCTTGCACCAAAGCGTATTCATTGAGGGCTAAGGCACGTGCCTCGGCGATGGTGACGAGGTTGGTGATGGAATAAGTGGCAGTGGCAACGGGGCTGGGCTGATACCCGTTTTTCCATGCTTTTGCTTTCACTGTGGTCGTCTCATCAATGGTCAAGGCTGAGCTGTAGACGGGACTATCTTCAGTAGGCGTACTGCCATCCAAGGTGTAATGGATGGTGGCACCGGCTGTCTCACAGTTGATGGTGACGGTTTGAGGCTCAAAATAAACGCCTGCCTCAGGGCTGAAGGTAGGCAAAGCCACATATTGTTGTGGAGCGCCTCCTGCCGAATACACCACATCGATGGCTTTGATACGACGGTTGCCGGAAGTGCCACCAATGGTGAAAGTGACTTCCGATTCGCTGCCTGTCCATGTCGGGGATTCAAAAGTTCCAACTTCGGTTGTGATGACGTTGGAGCCGTCGCTCGAACCAAATGTAAGGGTGATTGAACTTATTGTTCCAGTGGAAGATACAATGAAATTATTGCCTCCGTAGGCACGGATGGCTGTGCCGGAATTGTAATACTTGGGGCTGGTGCTTCCGGATGCTTTGTTGAACACGACGGTGACATTTTCATCGATGTCGATGATGACTCCGTCCATATCCTGCGCATTTTCATACCCTTGTTCGGAAAAGTCGATGGAGGCTTCTGTCCTCATCTGCCCCCATGAGCGCATTCCCGTCAACAGCAAAAACGCTGTCAACATTAATGTAAGTTTTTGTTTCATTGTGTTGAATTTAATTATTTGATACTTAATTGATTAATCAAAACAAACACCCCTAAGGGATAAGTTCCAAAATTAGGAAATTGTCCTTGACGGAAGGTTTTGACATTCAATAAGTTTTCAACAACTTTTCAACACGGATTGTTGATAACTTTCTGTAAAAAACGTGAGGTACAGTGAAGCAAAGAGGGTTATTCCACCATGATCTTAAGAATCTCCACGTCGGTCTCTTTCATGCCATTGCGGCCCAAGCGGCCGATGTGGTCGATGGTTTCTTCCACGTCGCGGCCGATGATGCCGTCGCCGCCGAGGAGGTTGTCGTCTTGTTTGCTCATCTCATAGCCGAGGATGCCCGCTTCAACGGAAAGGGCGATTTTGCCTGCACAGGAAGGCTTGGCACCGTCGCAGACGATGCCCGCTGCTATGCCCAAGGCATTCTCCAAGGTGTGCTCGATGATACAGAGCGGCTCACCCATGAGGTAGGCGATGCCACAGCCCGAGGCGCAACCTGCACTGACGGCACCGCAATAGGCTGAAAGTCTGCCGATGCCGGTCTTTTGATGGATGGCCACAAGGTTCGACAAGGCTACGGCGCGATACACGCGGTCGTCGTCGATATGGTATTCCTCAGCGTAGGCGAGGATGGGAAGGCTTACGGTCATGCCTTGGTTGCCACTGCCAGAATTGATGATGACGGGCATCTCGCAGCCGCTCATCCTTGCATCTGAACCTGCTGCCGCCCATGCTCTTGCCTTAATTCTCACATCGGTGCCGAAGCTCATGATAGTGCTGCCGATGTTGGCGCCCCAGTTGTTGTTGAGGCCTTCCATCGAAATGGCCTTGTTGCATTCGATTTGTGGCTTGATGATGGGCTTGAGGTCTTCGATGTCGACCGTGTTGGCGAAGTCATAGATGCTCTTCATATTGAGGCATTTGCGGTCGGTGAGCTTGGTGGCACCCGAGTCGGCATAGCCTGAGTCGAACAGCACCTGGTCGTCCTTTTCCATCTTCACGATGTTGGTATGGAAGCCCGCAATGCGGACGCTGGCGGAATGCTCTTCATTATATAAGGTGACCGTGACGTCGAGCTGGGCGATGACATTCAGCGGGACGATGGTCATCAAGGTGTTGTCAAGGAATGCTGCGATTTCTTTTTTCTGCTCAGGGGTGACTTCTGCGATAACCTCCAAGGCTTTTTTGGGGTTGCCGGCCACGATGCCCGCAGCCACCGAGGCTTTCAAGCCTTTCATACCCTTGGTGTTGGGCACGATGACGCTTTTCACGTTCTTGATGATGTTGCCGCTGGCCTTGATTTCAACGCGCTTGGGCATAGTGCCCAAAATTTCATGCGCCTTTGCGGCAGCGTAGGCCAGGCAAATCGGTTCGGTGCAGCCCATGGCAGGCACGAGTTCTTCCTTGAGGATATTCAGGTAAGAAGTGTATAAACAATCGCTTTTATCCATAACAATATGTTTAATTTTTCGGCAAAAATACAAAAAAATAATAGTTTAGGTTGAATGTATTAAAATTATCCCTAACTTTGCCAAAAATATGAATCGACTTAAACCTTATGTAGAATAAAAATTACAAGTATGAATGACAATTTCGAAACCTCTTTGAAGGCATGGAATGAAAACGAAAAAGCCGCCAACGAACTTATCAACATCGTTGGTAGATTATGGTACGACAAGTCAGTGGAACTCATCATGTTGCGTTCGCTGTTGGTCAACCGTGGCTCGGGCAAGATTTTGAACAAGCACCTCCGCGCTGAGGCTGTCTTGGGCAAGCCCGTCCGCGTGCAAGACTCCTTGCTCATCGCCAAGGCCCTCCTTGCCGAGAACCTGGCTCCCGCTCGTATCGACCTCGGTCGACTCAATTCGGAGTGGACGGATGAGAAAGAGAAGTATAATAACAATGTGACGGCCTTTGTCCGCGACAAACTCAATTACATCATCGACGCCAACCCGCGCAGCAACAAGGTGCAGGACGTCATCCTTTACGGTTTCGGTCGTATTGGCCGTATCCTTTGCCGTGAGATGACCGAGATGGCTGGCCGTGGCGATGCGCTCCGCGTCCGCGCCATCGTTACCCGTAAGAATTCGCCCGAGGATATCCTCAAGCGTATCAACCTGTTCCGCACCGACTCAGTGCACCGTTATTTCCACGGTGTCTGCACACCTGTTCCGGGTGAAAACGCCATGATGGTCAACGGCCAGAAGATCCTCTTCCTCGAAAGCAAGAACCCCGAGGACCTCGACTACACGCAATATGGCATCAACGATGCTTTGCTCATCGACAACACGGGCGCTTTCCGCGACAGAGAGTCACTGTCACGTCACCTGCAAGCCAAGGGTGTGGCTAAGGTGTTGCTCACCGCTCCTGGCAAGGGCGACATCCCGAATGTGGTTTACGGTGTCAACCAAGACACGCTCGACCTCGACAACGAGACCATCTTCTCGGCTGCAAGCTGCACCACCAACGCCATCGTTCCCGGTCTGGAAGTCATGCTGAAGAACTTCGGCATTGCGAAGGGTCACATCGAGACCATCCACAGCTACACCAACGACCAGAACCTGCTGGACAACTACCACAAGAAAGAACGTCGTGGTCGTTCGGCCCCGTTGAACATGGTGATCACCGAGACGGGTGCTGGCAAGGCTGCTGCCAAGGCCATCCCCGAACTGAAGGGCAAGCTGACGAGCAACGCCGTGCGTGTGCCTACGCCTGATGTCTCCTTGGCTGTGCTCGCCCTCGACCTCGAGCGCGAGACCACCGTCGAGGAAGTCAATGAGGCCTTCCGCAAGGCTTGCTTGGAGGGCAATCTCATCGAACAGATTCGTTTCAGCAACAACACTGAGTTCGTCAGCAGCGACGGCATCGGCGATAGCTGCGCCTGCATCTTCGACGCCCCGGCCACCAAGGTCAGCGAAGACGGCAAGACCGTGATCCTGTATCTGTGGTACGACAACGAGTTCGGCTACAGCAACCAGGTGGTCCGCCTCGCCCGCCACATCGGCCAGGTGAAGAGCTATCGTTACTATTGATTTAGGACGCGAGACTATTTGACACGGGACACGGGACTTTGGTTCTGTGTCCCGTTTTGTAAAACAATATAAATCATTGCGCTATGGAAAAGACGTTATTAATATTTGGAATGCTTATCCTGTCGTTCCTATGTTTTGGACAGGCACCACCCATCAGTAATTTGAATATCTCTATTGGCAGTAATGATAAGGTTTTTTTGACTTGGAATATGCCTAGCGGGAGCGACTCATATCCAATGACAATGTCTTGGATTACTAGCGAGACCAATGACGGCGGATGCACTCAAGCGGGTTTTGATGACATTTTTGGCCATTTGTTCAATAAATCCGATTTAAGGAACCATATTGGATGGAAAATCGACACGATTTCTTTCTTTAAAACCACACAATGGACATACAGGATTTGCGTTTGGAGGCAGTTCAGTGGTGAGCCAATGGAGCTTGTTCACAACCAATTGGTTCAAATAGATGATTCGATACTTGATGAATGGTGTGCAGTGGCTTTGGATACAACGATTTATATCGAAGAAAATGCCAATTATTGGTTCGGCGTTAGGGCAACGCAAGAAGAAGGACAAGTTGGCCCTATATTTCCAATTCCATTTGACAAAGGACCGGCCGTATCAGGAAAAGGAGATTTGTTTATGCCTGATTTAGCACATTGGATGTCAATGCAAATTGGATATAATGCTATGATTAAAACCACCCTAACTAACGAACTACGGGTGTGCAGGCAATCAAAAGAAATGGGTTCTCTTTTCGGCTACCGAATCTACCGCGATAGAGAACTCATTCAAGAAATTCCCTATAGTTTCGTTACTTATTTTACCGACACTGAGTTTACACGGGAAACCGAAACGGAGTATTGCGTCACGGCGGTCTATGACGATGAGGAATCAGAGCCGGTATGTGTCACGGTAACCATTACGGGTATTGAAGAAGCGCCTGAAATCGACGGCATCACCGTTTTGCCTAATCCGACCAATGGCCTCGTTCGCATCGAAGGCGTTGAAGCCGTTGAAGTGCTGGTTTACAGTGCCATAGGCCAATTGGTGAAGACCGTGCAAAACTCCAACGAAATCGATATGAGCCATCTGACGGAAGGCATCTATATACTTAGGATAACGGCAAAGGACGGGCGTAAGCATATAGGAAAGGTAATCATAAGAAAATGAATCATACGTCAGTGTCATTGAAATCTGCACACGATTCAACGAAAAAGTGTCCTTCGGGACACTTTTTTTTGTATTTTTGCCGCTCATTTTGAAAAACCATATCCGATGAACAATAAAAACACCCTAATTGGTTTTATCCTCATCGCGGCCATCCTCTTTGGCTGGATGTATTTTATGACACCTTCGAAGGAGCAACTGGCTGAGCAACAGCGTATTCAAGACTCTATCCGTCAGGCTAGATTGGAGCAGATGGCTTTGGATTCGCTTCGTGAGGCCGAACGTCTACGGACGGATGTTAAATTGGCTGTCCTGCAATCCGACACGATTCAGTTGGAAGGCTTGGACTCTCTGAGTAGAGCCCAGCTTTTGCAAAACACCCTTCGCGACAAATACGGCGTCTTTGCCGCTGCTGCCGAAGGCGCGGAACAGACTTGGACCATCGAGAACAAGCTGCAAAAGTTGACCTTTACGAATAAAGGCGGTTTCTTGAAGCAGGTGGAACTGAAGGAATACAAGACCTACGATTCACTGCCGCTGATTTCCTTCGACCCCGAGACGGCGAAGTTCGACCTTTCGTTCTTTGCGCAGAACCGCATCGTCAACACCTCGCAGTTTTATTTTCAGCCTTACATGAACGGCAAACCCTATACGGGTGGCGACATGACGGTTAGGGAGAACGACAGCATCGTGTTCGCCTTGCGTCTGCCCGCCGACAATGCGAGCCAATACCTCGAATACGTCTACACGATTCGTTACGACAACTATATGATGGACTTCGACGTCCGTACAGTCGGGCTGAAGGATGTGATTGCCACCAATGCTGACTACATGACCATCGATTGGGAAGTCGACCTGATGAAACAGGAGAAGAGTACCGACCGCTTTGCTGGCGAATCGGTATACTACCGCTCGTTGACTGACAAGGACGTCGACCATCTCAACGAGCAGAAGGACGGCGAACAGACGGTGAACAGCAAGCTGAAATGGGTGTCGTTCAAGCAACGTTTCTTCTGCAACGTGATTGTGGCTAATAATGAGTTTGAGAACGCTCACATGGCCATGGTGACCCGCAAGTCGAACAACCCGCGCTACTTCAAGTCGATGGCAGCCAATATCGAGGTGCCTTACGACATGAAGGCCGAGACCAACGTCATCCCGATGCAGCTCTATTTCGGCCCCAACCACTTCAAGACCTTGCGTAGCTACGGCATCGGTTTGCAGGACCAAATCAACTTGGGTAACTTCTTCTTGATCAAGTGGATCAACTATGGTGTCATCGCCGTGTTCAACTGGCTGAGCAGTTACGGCTGGAACTATGGTATCGTCATCCTGATCCTGACCATCCTCATCAAGACTTTGTTGTTCCCCTTGGCGTTCAAGTCCTATAAGTCATCGGCCATCACCCGCGTCCTGAAACCTGAGATGGAAGCCATCAACGCGAAATACCCCAAGGAAGAAGACGCCATGAAGAAGCAACAGGCCGTACTGAACCTGCAAAAGCAAGCCGGTGTGAGTCCTGCTTCGGGATGCTTGCCCGCCTTGCTGCAGTTCCCCATCCTCATCGCCATCTTCCGTTTCTTCCCTGCCAGTATCGAGTTGCGTCAGCAGCCCTTCCTTTGGGCCGACGACCTCTCGACCTACGACAGCATCATTGAGTTCCCGAAGTTCCTCGGCATGGACCACCTCAGTTTGTTCACCCTGCTGATGACTATCACCACCTTCATCTACACCTACGTGAACAACAAGCAGATGGACGTCACGAGCAACCCGCAGATGAAGCCCATGAAGTGGATGATGTACCTAATGCCCATCATGTTCTTCGGCATCTTCAATAACTACTCTTCGGGTTTGAGCTACTACTACATGCTGGTCAACATCATCACCTTCATCCAAATGTTCATCTTCCGCAAGATGATCGACGAGAACAAGGTGCGTGCCACCATCGAGGAGAACAAGAAGAAGCCTCAGAAGAAATCCAACTTCATGAAGCGTCTTGAGGAGGCACAGAAACAACAGGCCAAGTTGCAACAACAACAAAAGAGACGTTAACCATGGAAAACAAGCTCGAATTATTCCTGAAAGCCATCCTCGAAACCCGCAAGGTGTGGCTGCTTGAGGCCAAGGAAGGCTTCTTCGCCATGCTGGAAGACGGTGATGGCGAGCCCTATATCCCGCTGTGGGAGTCAGAGGCGTTGGCTGCCAAGGCCGCCCAAGGCGACTGGGAAGGCTATACGGTGACCGACATGGGTTTCTCGGAATTGCAGCAATGGCTGAAAGAACTGGCCGCCGATGAAATCGACATTGCCGTCTCGCCCGAAAAGGAGGGTGAGATAACGGCGATACCTTCCTATAAGTTCAGAAAATGGCTGAAGCCTTACGACGACCATTCCTATAAGGAAAAGGACGACGATGAGGCCGACGACGATTTCGATTACGGCGACGGCTGGGCGCAACCGTGGTCTTAGTTCAGAGTTTAGTGTTTAGAGTTTAGAGACGCGCTTCGCGTCATTGCGAGGAACGAAGCCATCTAGAGATAGGGCTGACATATAGATTGTTTCGCGTCACGAAGTCAAAAAACGAATAACAAATGAAAAGCAAGCTGTTTGGTGTATTGTTGCTGATTGAGGCGGCGGCGCTGTTGCTGACGTCGGCGGTGGCTTTGCACTATCAGCGCGTGGCAGGGGAGACCGATGCTCCTTATTTCCTCTTAACTGCTGCTTTCACCGGTGCGGTGGGCCTGTTGCTCTACAACATCGGCAACATGTTCAAAAAAAGCAGCTTGCAAATCCGCGACACCTTCATGGTCGTAGCCTTGTCGTGGGTCTTGTTCTCGTTGTTCGGGATGCTCCCGTTTCTGATGTACGGCACGGTCGACAATGTGACGGATGCCTTTTTCGAGACCATGTCGGGCTTTTCAACCACGGGTGCCACCATCCTCAATAACATTGACAGTCAACCGCATGGCATCCTGTTCTGGCGTAGCATCACGCAATGGATGGGTGGCTTGGGCGTTGTGGTGTTCACCTTGGCATTCCTTCCCTCGGTGGCCAAGGGATCGAAGAAGGTCTCTCTGTTTGCCGCCGAAGCCCCAGGCTTGAGCGTGGAGAAGCTGGCTCCTACCATGGGTGCCACCTCTCGCTTGCTATGGATCATCTACATCGTGCTGACGATGCTGTGCGCCATTATGTATTATATAGGGCCTATGAACAAGTTCGATGCTGTGTGTCATGCCTTTACGACCATTGCCACGGGCGGCTTCAGCACCCATCAGGCCAGCATTGGGTATTTCCAATCCAATTATATTGAGTACATCTGCGTGCTTTTCATGTTGCTTTCGGGCATCAACTTCGCGATGTATCATTTCCTGTTCAACCGTCGTTTCGATGTGATTCGGCGCAATGAGGAACTTAAATGGTATCTGATTGCCATCCTAGGCTTCACCTTGCTGTTTTTTGTGCGTTTCTATTTTGCCCCGCGTTTCGACCTCATGACCGAGGAGCAATTGGCCTCGCATCCGCATTCGTGGCCCGATCGTATCCGCACCTCTTTGTTCCATGTGGTGGCCTTGCTGTCGAACACGGGTTTCCAAGGCAGCAACTACGACTACGACACATGGGGCCGTTTGTTCCTCATCCCAACGGTGGTGTTGATGATTGTGGGTGGTTGCGCCGGCTCCACCAGTGGCGGCATCAAGATGGTGCGCGTCATCGTGTTGCTTAAATACATCAAGAAGACCGTCAACGAGTTGATTCACTCGTCGAGCATGTACACCATCAAGATTTCGGGGCAGACGGTGGAGGAACTCAGCCTGAAGCGAGTGTTGTCGTTTTTCTCGCTGTTCATCATCGTCTTCATGATGAATGTGGTGGTGCTTTCTGCTGCCGGCATGAGCATTGAAGAGGGTTCCATTTCCTTCCTTACCTGTTTCAGTAACTATGGCCCAGGCACAGGCATCACAGGGCCGAGCGGCAATTTCGACAATATTTCCAATGCCGCCAAATGGCTGCTCTCGTTCGATATGATGGTGGGCCGTCTGGAGATTTTCACCATCTTGCTGCTGTTCTCTCGGAGTTTCTGGCGGGCAAAGTAATTTTATCTCAGATACTTGAAGTAAAAGAAAAATCCGATGGCCACTGCGCATATCGTGACTATTGCCCCGAGAAGGAGGTAATAAAGTGCAATTGTCAGTGT
>JAEEGK010016246.1_pt1 | contig 16389 bp, 8 predicted proteins | sample 8958771 | NCBI WGS metagenome assembly JAEEGK01 (sample SAMN16246547, study PRJNA631951) | gut metagenome | biome: gut microbiome; feature: rumen; material: SC-attached | host: Bos | place: Iran: Karaj | collected 2018-10 | reverse complement strand
TTAATATATAATCATGAAATTCTATACATTATTTAAGTTTAATATTGAAATTGGATCTCTGTCAGGAAATGGTATATAAAAATTAATATAATTATTAAATACTATTTCAAAATATTACAATTAATTAAAATAACACTTGGAATTTCAAAAAAAAGAAAAAATATAAATAATATAATTATATAAATTGAATATATATTTTCTTTATGATTTAAATAATTGTAAAAAAATTTTCTTTTTAAGCTCATTTAAAAAGATTTTATATTAGTAAAATGTTTTTAAAAATTTCTTAAACCTGAATTATTTTTTTATATATGTTTTCCTTTTATATAATATCTTATAAATTAATTTAAATTATTTTTTATCTTTATTTTAAATTTTGAAATTTCATTATAATTTTTATTTTTAATTTCTTTATCTTTTTCAATTATATTAATTAATATGAATAAAATCTGTTATTATTTCATTAAAGTATTTTTTTTTCCTATTATAATGTAAATAAGTTTTAGATATATTGAAATATAGTAATATATAATTGAAATAAATTCATTTGTTTGAAAAAAATGAATTTTTCTTATGTTAGTAAATTTCTTTTAAGGGAAATAAAAATTCAAAAATACTAATTATTAAAAATTTTATTTCTTAATTGTTTCTTTATTTATGATTAGAATTTTACCAATTATATTAAATGTTAATATTTAAATGTAAACTAGTCAATATATTTCTATTACATATTTATTATTTTTAGGTAAATATATTTGTATAAAAATTAGTTATTAATTGTTATTGTTTCAATTATTAAAATATATTTTTTAATATATTATAAACATAAAAAATGAAACTTAAAATTAAAAAACACAATATATGATAAATAAAATAAAGAAAGTTGAATAAAAAATAAAACCTTAGAATAAATAAAAACCAATTCATATATTATAATGACTCAAACAAAACATAAGTCATGAATATTATTTTTAAAAATGAAATTATAAAAAGATAAAGAATCAATGATAAAGAATTTAAAACCTTATTAATTAAATATTAATAAGGTAGCATATATTGTCCATTAAAAATTAAATCTTTTAACAGAAATTATATTTAAAAAAATGGAAAAAAATATATTTAATCTTATGAAACGAAAAAAAGTAAAGAAAACATAAAAAATAAAAAAACTTTAAAATTATTTATTTAATTAACTTGAAATATAGCACTGCAAAAAAATCCATCCATAAAAACAAAAAAGAAACCTTTTAGAAACAATAAATCTTTAAATTACAACACAAAAAATAGTTTTTTAATAAAACGTTTTTTATCAAATTAATGACTCATCAATAAATATCCAAAAAAAATAATTAACTCCAAAAATAATATATAATCAAAAATTAGCCAAAATAAATTAGAATAATAGATGGAAAGTAAACCAATAAAATATCTAAGTTTTGGTTCACCATTAATGGACATAATAGCAGATGTAGATGATAATTTCATAATAAATAACAAAATCCAATTAAATAGTACAATTCATTCAAAGATAAAAGAAGTAAAATGGTTTGATTACTTTATAAATCAATACATAGTAACATATGTTTCAGGAGGATGTCAATTTAATACAATGAGAATATTTAATTGGATGCTTTGTGATAAAAATGAAAATGATAAAATTGCATTTTTAGGAAGTGTTGGTGATGATTATTATGGTGAAATATATAAAAATTTATTAAAAAATGAAAATATAATTCCAATTTTAGAACCAATTGAAAAAGAATTAACTGGAATTTGTCTTGTAATTTGTAATAATAATGATCGTGCTCATATTACTGATTTAGGTGCTTCTATTTTTATTTCTGATGATTTTGTTGAAAGATATTGGAATAAATTTCAAGATTTAAAATTAATTTTTACTGAATTATTTATTTTAAAATCTAAAAGAGAAATTACTTTTAAATTAGCTGAATTAGGATTGAAAGATGAGACAATTTATGGTTTTAATTTACCATCTTTTTTCTTTTTGGAAAATTTCCATAAAGATATTTTAGATTTAATATCATATGCTGATATTGTTTTTTGTAATGCAGAAGAAGCAAATTTATTTTGTTCAAAATGTAATATTTTAACAAATAATAAAATAGAAAAAATGATAAAAGGATTAGTAAAATTACCAAAAAAAAATAAAAATAAAAAAAGAATATTTGTAATTACAAATGGAGCTTCTCCTGCATGGATAGCTCAATATGATTTTAAAAAAGATGAAATGACATATTTAAAAGATTTTCCTTCAAAATATATTGAACCTGAAAATATTGTTGATACTAATGGAGCTGGTGATTCTTTTTCAGGAGGATTTTTATCTCAGTTTATTAAAGGGAAGAGTCTTGAAGAATCTATGATTGCTGGACATTGGGCTGCTTCTATTATTATTCAGAAAAGAGGTTGCCAAATTCCAGCTGAGATTAATTATATTCCGGAAAAAAATATTATTAATAAAATTGATAATTAAAAGGTAATTGTATTTAATTTTGATGATTTAGTTTTTTGATTCCATTTTATTACTTAAATTATTTTTTATATGTAAATTTTATTTTTGAATGAAGACTTTAAATAGTCTCGTATTTTTTATACTTTTTTTTTTATTTCATTTATTAAAGATTTTAATAAAATTAAAAAATTGATATTTTTATTTAATTTTATTATTTGACAATTATAAAATTCTATATACCAACGATTAAATTACATTTCATTTTATTCTAATCAATATTTTGTAGTATGAAAAGAAGTGAATTTAGTTCAAATAATTATTGAATCATCTGATAGTATAATATTTAGTAATCAAAACATAATTGAAACACAAAATATAGATAATTTTTACCATTATTAAATATAGAATTACTTAGATTTAATTATAGAAAAGTTTGATATAAAAATATAATGATTTTTTAAAATATTATTTTTAATAATCGTATTTCATATATTATTTATTAATAATAAAAATATAAAATTATAAAAATAATTCAAATTAAATGAAAAATTTTTAAAATCAATAAATAATTAAAATCAAAAATGGGTTGTGCTACAAATAAAAGTAAAAAAACAAAAATATAACATAAATTATTGAAAATAGAAAATATAATTGTAAGAAATATAAATGATTCAGATTTTCAAAACGAAACAAACCAAAACAAATTAGAATTATCAAAAAAACATATTAACTTAGGGATTACAAATAATCTATCCCAAGATAATTCAGGAATTGCTCCACCTAATGCAACAAATTTTGAATCGAGTGTAATATCAATAAAAAAAAAAATAACAAATAAACAATTAGACCACGTAAAAAATAATTTAAAACAACATTTCCTTTTCAAAGATAAAAGTCCAAATATAATAGTTTCACTTCTTGATAAATTAGAATTAATAAAAGTTAATGCAAATATAATATTATATAATGAAGGTGATAAAGGAGATTTTTTTTATTTAATAAAATCAGGTTCAGTAGAAATTACAACAAATAAAACACAAGTAAAAAAAATACATAAATCAGGAGAAACTTTTGGTGAACTTGCATTATTAGAAAGAAAAAAAAGAACAGAAACAGTTAAAACTTTAGAATTATGTTATTTATATCAATTAGATGGTAAAATTTTTAGAAATGTTGTAAATTCAATAAATCAAAATGAATTAAAAGATAGATTAAAATTTATTGAATTAGTTCCTATATTAAGTCCTATGGATTCAATTCAATTAAATTCTCTTGCTTCATCAATGTATGCTTGTACTTTTGAAATACAACAAACTATTATTAATGAAGGTGATGTTGATGATTGTTTATATATTATTAAAGAAGGAGAAGTTCAATGTGAAAAAGATAATAAAGTTATTAGAATTTTAAAATCAAGAGATTTTTTCGGTGAATATGCACTTTTATTTGATATTCCAAGAACTTTAACTTGTTCTGCATTAACTAAAGTTACTTGTTTTAAAATTGCAAATTCACTTCTTTTAGAAACTTTAGGAAAAAATTATAAAATGATAATTTTAAAAAGTATTATGAAAGAAGCATTTAAAAATAGTTTATATTTGAAATTTATTAAATCAAGTGTTTATATTGATTCTTTGTTTAATGATGCAGAAATAAAAGTATATAATAATGGTGATGTTATTATTAATAAAAATAATAAAAACGATTTAAAGTTATTTATTATTATTGGAGGAAATTTAATAATTAATGATAATAAGAAAAATAAAGAAATTTTAGGAAAAAGAGGACAATTATTTGGAGAAAATTTTATAAAAAAAGGATTAAAAATAGAATATGATATTATAGCACAAGAAGAATGTCGTATAATTGAAATTAAATGGGAAAATATACAATCATTAGTAAATTTCAAAAATATAAATAAAAAAAAAATTTTATCTTTTTTTTCAAATTTAGAATATATGAGAGGTACAAATTTATTTAAAAATACATCAGATAATCGATTGATAAAAATATGTTCAGCAATGATAAAGAAAAAATTTGAAAAAGGAGAATTTATATTTAAAGAAGGAGAAATAGGAGATAAATTTTATTTACTTAAAAAAGGGAAAGTTAAAGTTTTAAAGGATAAAAAAGTAATAAGAGAAATGGAAGAAGGAAGTTGTTTTGGTGAATTATCACTTTTAATTAATGAACCGCGTTCTGCAACAGTTGAAGCAATTACAGAATGTAGTATTTATATTTTAACTAAACAAGTTTTTAATGAAAATATTGATAAAAATATGTTAGAATATTTACATAAAAAAATTGCTCTTGAAGATAATTTTAAATTAACTTTAAGTGATTTATATTTTTGTAAAAATTTAGGTAAAGGTAAATTTGGTAATGTTTCTTTAGTACATGATCAAAAAAATTATTATGCTATAAAAGCAGTTAGTAGAAATGCAGCAGAAAAACAAAAAATTTTAATAAAATATTTTTTAGAAGAAAAAAGAGTTTTATTGAAATTAGATCATCCATTTGTAATGAAATTAGTAAGAACATTTAAAGATGAATCAAATGTATTTTATTTAACAGAATTTATAAATGGAAAATCAATGGGAAAATACATTGATAATAGACAAGAAAGTGAAATTCAAAATAAAATAGAAACTCAATTTTACATAGCATCACTTTTTATTATATTAAATTACTTAAATTCAAAAAGTATAATTCATAGAGATTTAAAACCAGATAATATAATGATAAATGAAAAAGGATATTTAAAATTAATAGATTTTGGTACTGCTATAATATTAAAAGATTTTACATCAACAATAACAGGAACTCCTCATTATATTGCACCAGAAGTTTTACTTGGTAAAGGATATAATTCTTCATGTGATTATTGGTCACTTGGAATTATTGCTCATGAATTATATTATAATTATTATCCTTTTGGAAATGATGCAACTAATCCAATGGATATTTATAGGCAAGTTTTAAAAAGAGAAGTGAATTTAAGTATGAAAGGTGATCCTATTGTTAATTCTTTTATTAGAAGTTTGTTAAAAAAGAAAACTTCTAAAAGATTATGTAGTTTAGATTTGGCTAAAAAACATAGCTTTTTTAAAGATTATAATTGGGAAGATTTATTTGATTTTAAAGTTAAACCACCTTATATTCCTAAAGTTTTTCTTTTAAAAAAATTTGAAGAATGTACTCAAAAATATGAGGAACATATTAAAATTGAAATTCTAAAAAAAGATGATAAAGATACATTATTAAGTTCTTATGATGATGATATTGATTATGATAATATCAAATATCCAATTAATTGGGTTGATGAATTTTAAATGATTATTATTTTTAATATGTATGTGATTAATTCTTAATTTTTAATATTAAGTATTTGTATTAGGTATATAGATTTATATTTATTAAAGAGTTTGTATCTATAGTATTTATAAATAAATAAATTTATTTTTTTAAATTGTTATATTTTAATGAAGATTCTATATAATTTAATTAATTGTTTAATTATTTATTAAATTGATTTTTTTTCTATAAAAGTTTATTTTACAGAAAAAATGAATATATCATATATTTATAGTTGGAAAATATTTATTATTTGTTTTGATTTATTTTTATTGATTATTTAATTAAATATAATATATTTCAGAATAATACTTTCATTATATAAAATATTCAATAAATTTTTTTATAAAAAATGTCTTCTACAGAAATTAATATTAATAAATTAATCAATTCATTATTTTTTATTGATACAACTCCTGAAACTCTTGAAAAATATATTAAATTTCATTTCAATTTAATACATAAAAATTGTGATACAATAAATATAACTTTTCCATTTTTTTATAATTTTATGGAACTTCCATTATTTATTTCAGATATTTTATATAATTCCTTTAAATCAATATACAAAGATTGTAATGCAAATAATTTTATAAAATTTTTTAATATAATATATTTCGGAAGTTTAGATGAAAGAATTAAACTTCTTTTTTCAATTTTAAATATGGAAAATTTAAATAAAATAAATATTTCAAATACCAAAATATTTTTCTCCCATTTAAAAGTACTAGAAAAAACTTCTATGAAAGAAATGGAAAAAGGATATTTTATTATTGAAGATTTTTTTAATAAAGAAAAAGATATAATATTCGAAGAATTTAGAACTAAAATTATAAATGAAAACGCAGATTTAATATATTTATTCTTTTTATTATTAATTAAATTTTGCCCAATTAATAGAGAAGGTTTTATTCATTATCAAAAAAAATTTTCAAATGAGAATGAAGAAAAACAAAAACAATATATAGAAAATTTGAAAAATAAATATTATTGTTTACCTATTCCAACTGAAATACTTCAAGAATTTTTAAATTTTTCATTAGGATTTAATTTTATTATTAATGAAGAAATTTCATTTTTAAATGAATTTGAAAATGATTTACGAGAAATAAAACATTTAAATTCTTTACCTTCATTAAAAAATAATTTTATATCATCTAGTAATTTAATCACTTATCCAGAAAAAAAAAATTCACTTATTTTAGAAAAAATAAATAGAAAAAGTACAACAGATTTAATATCAATAAAAAATAAATCAAATTTATTTAAAATTGATAATAAAAATATAAATCAAGAAAATTATACTTTCCATTGTTATGTTTTAAAAAAAGATAAATTTATTGGTTGTTCATTTGATATTATAGGAAAAGATATTTTTATTTATAGTGAAAATTTAAATTTAACTTTTGTAATTCCCACTGAAAAATTATATATTGAATTTGGAGATAAAAAAAATGAAATTATAGATGAAAATGCTGGTGATTTTAGAATTCCTATTTTTTTTAATTCTTTTCTTTTTGAAAATAAACCTAAAAAATATGTTTTATATTTTAATAAAAATAAAAACTTTGATAATATTAAAAAATTAGTTATTAAAAATCAAAAATTTAAACCTCCAATTTTTAATAAATATAAACTTGAAAAAAGAATAGGAAAAGGTTCTTTTGGTGAAGTATTAAAATATTATATCCCAGAAAATAAAAAGTATGTAGCAGTTAAAAAAATTCAAAAATCAAATATGTTTGAAGACAAAAATTATTTTGATAGATGGGAAAAAGATATATGTTTTCTATTAAAAAATTATCCATGTCCATATATAATTGAAATTTATGATATTTTTGAAGATAATGAATACATTTATATTATACAAGAAATTGCAGATAAAGGTAATTTAAAACAATATATAGAATTGAATAAAGAAAATGATAAAATATCAAAAGATGAAAAATATCAAATTATAAGAGATATTGCAAGAGGAATTGAATTTTTACATTCTTTAGGTATTGTTCATAGAGATTTAAAGTGTGAGAATATATTATTAAGTGAAAAATTAAATAAATATAATTTTCATCAAATTAAAATTATTGATTTTGGTTTATCTGAAGTTGTTTCAATAAATAGGAAATTAACAAAAAGATTTGGGACAATTATTTATATTCCACCTGAAATTATTTTGGAACAATCATATAATGATACTATTGATATTTGGGCTTTTGGTATTATTAGTTATATGGTTTTAAATAATGGAAATCATCCTTTTGTAAATAATACTATTAGAAATATTGATGCTGAAATTTTTAGTGATATTATCAATAATGAATTATCTAAATTTGAGTTTAGCGAAAAGTATAAAATCATTTTTTCTTGTTTATCTAAAACTAGTGAGAATAGACCTAATATTTCTCAAGTTACACAAAAATTTCAATCTTTAATTGAGAATAAGAATTAATTGCATATAATTTTATATATAACTTAATCTGGAATTTTTTCAATAAAAATTTAAATAAATTTGTTAATATATGAGGTTTTATATTGTTATTTAAAAATAAAATGATTATAAAGTTTTATTTATAGTAAATAAAATTTATTTATTTAATTACTTTTTTATTTAAATATTTTAACTAAACAACATTTTATAGATTAAATTTAAACATAAATTTTAAGTTTAAAATAAATTTTGATTTAAAATAATTATTTCAAATAAATGAATTAATTTTTAAATTAAATATCTTTGAATATATATAAAACAATCTTAATTTGAATAATAAACAACTAAATTATTATCCAATGTCTTTAAATAACAAAAATATAATATCATTAATTAATGCCCCAATTCAAATATTTATTCATGAGCATCCCTTAATATATTGTTACACAAAAAATAGATGTGGAACAGGTTGGACTTGTAATAAATGTTTAATAAATTATTCATATCAAACATATTCTTTTTATTGTACATTTTGTGATTATGATTTATGCGAAAATTGTTTAGGCCAATTTCAATTAAATCAAATTTCATTATTTGATTATAATTCTAGTAATTTAAAAAATATTGAACAATGTTCTAAAGAAAATTTTAATTGGCAAAAACAATTTTCTATACACATTCATTCATTAACTTTATTAAATAAACAAAATGATTTAAATTCATGGGTTTGTAATAATTGTTTTCAAACTTTTAATAATAATATATCATGTTTTTATTGTTCATTATGTAATTATAATTTATGCGAAAATTGTGGGAATAAAAATATAAAAGAAAATAATAATTTTCCAAACATTGAACAAATTCAAATGAATTTTCCAAATAATCAAAAAGAATATTTCCAAATTAAATCTTTTCAAATATTAAATCAAGACTTTTTTCAAAGAAATTTAATATATTCTCCTTTACTTATTCATATTTTGTTTAGTCTTTTGGCAAATGTAACAAGTGGAAAATCATTAAATGAAATCCAAAATGTTTTTTCAATTGAAAAGTTAGACATTGAAAATATTTCAAATATAAATTTATTGAATTTAATATCAAATTATTCTTCCTTTGAAATTGCAAATATTATTTATTCTATTTATAATCCTTTAGTTCAATTTAATATTTATATTTCCAATTATCAAACAAAATTATCCAATAATATAGATGAAATCAATTTATTTATTCAACAAAAAACAAATAATTTAATTTCAAATTATTTTCCAAGTATTCTTCTTTCTGAATTTTTATTAACTAATGTTTTATATTTTAAAGGAGAATGGAAAAAAAAATTTGAAATAATTAATAAACAATTTACTTCATCAAATGGAAGAATAAAATTAATACAAATGATAAATTGTAAAGATAATTATAGATATTTTAAAAATGATATATTTGAAGCAATTGAAATTCCTTATAATAAAGATAATATAACTGCATTAATTTTATTACCTAATAGAAATTATTCAATACATAATTTAATTAAAAATTTAAATCAGAAAGAGTTAATTGAATTATATAATAATAGGTTAGATAATAAAAGTATTAATTTAATATTTCCAAAATTTTCCTTTGATAAACAAAATAAAATAAATTTAAAATCAATGTTAATAAAAATAGGGTTGAATAGTTTATTTAATGAAAATGAAGATAATTTTAGAAATATGTTTGGAATAATTAATAAAAATGTCTTCATTAATGAAGCATTTCAAACTAATTTACTTAATGTTAATGAATATGGAACAGAAATTGCTTCTGTTAGTGTTATTTCATCATTTTCTCTTTCAAATCCTTTTCAAATTCCTTTAGAAATGTTAGTTGATAGACCTTTTTTATTTATTATTAGAAATTATAAATTTGAAATTGGGAAAGATATAATTTTAATTGCTAAAATTGAAGATTTATAGAAATTTTTATGAAATATTTCTGAATAAAAAAAATCATTTAATTCATTAATAAATTTCAATCTATGATAAAATAAAGATATAGAAATTATATTTATAAACATATTGTTTTTATTTATTTTAAAAAAAGAAATATAAATTTTTAAGGTAAATAAATCAAATTAGAAATATAAAACTATTAATCAATATTCTAAATTTAATTATTAAATGAAAATAAAAATAATAAGATAAAATAATCATAATTAATATAATTCCTAAAAAATTATTTTAATTGAAAATATATTATAAATTATTAAAATGTCAAATAATTTTTAAATTTTATTGTTATTTACAATCATGTAATTAAAATTTAAAGTTAAAAAAAACATTATTAAAAAAATTACTTAATAATCTTTATTCATAATATTTTTAAGAAGTTCAAATTTATATATATAAAAATATTATTTAACATTTCAATAGCAGTAAATTGAATAGTTTTTTTTAAATTAAATTATGTTATTGTTATAAAAAATTTTGATTAAAATAAATCTTTCTAAAACTATTTTTTTTTATATTAAGAACCCATTCATAAATTTGATTTAATTATTTATTTCTCTTTTTTTGAATATATAAAATGATTTGTTAAAATCTTTTTAAACGATTTTTATTATTTCATATATAATATTGGAGGATAATCAATAATTTATAAATTAATTTTTTATATAAAGCAAATATCGAATTTTAAATAAAATAAAAAATATAAAAAAAATGAAATATATTAATTGTAAAACACCCAAAATAAAAAGAATTTCACATTCTCATGGAAATATTCAATTTTCGAAACATATTAGCTTAAAAAAAAGATATAATTCACATAAAAATTTACATATTAATTTAAATTCATTTCTTGAATTAAGTGAACCCAAAAATATTATTCATGATTTTAATAAATTTAATTTTTTTGAAGAAAAATCTTATTCAAATTCTGAAAATATAAAAACCAATTTACAGAATGTTAAATCAAAAGAAAAATCAACATCCAATAAATTGTCAGAAAAAAAAAATAATCATCTTGATGAATCAATTAATTATGAAGATAAAAATAAATACTCTTTATCTAATTTTTTAAATTATTTAAAAGAACAAGAAATTCATTTAGAAAGAAATAAAGAGAAAAAAAATCAAAATGAAAAAATCGAAAATATATTTCAAATAAATAATAATGAACAAAATACAATTAATAATAATGAAGAAAATATTATTTCTTTTTATGAAACAATTGAAAACAATCATAAAATAAATATTGATTCAAAATTAAATGAAATAAAAAACAATAAAACACAAAAAAATTCAATAAATGAAAATATGAAAAAAGAACAACTACATCAACATAAAACAGAAATAAAAAATATATATAATAATAATTTAAATCATAATAATTATTATAATAATATTTATAATCCAATATATCAAAATCCCCAAATTTTTTTTTCTCCTTTTTCACAAAATAATAATATAAATTATATTCCCTATAATTTCATAAATCAACAACAACAAAATAATTTATATTTCACATTACAAAATTTTAATAATAATCAATATAATAATCAATTTCAAAATAAATCAAAAAAATTTATTTCAATAAATAAAATAATAAATCAAAATTATAATTGTTTATCAGATGAAGAATTAGCACAAAATGCAAGAATAATTGCAAAATATCAAAGTGGTTGTCGTTATCTTCAAATGAAAATTGATGAACATCCTGAATTAGTACAAAGTTTATTTTTTCCAAATATTTTAAGTTATATTCAAGATTTATCATGTGATCAATATGGTATTTTTTTTATGAAAAAAATTATTTGTCACTTAAATGAAGAAAAATTACTTCAATTATTTGCTATTATTTTACCAGTTGTTTCTTTAATTGGAAAAAATAAATATGGAAATAAAATTTTACAAGATTTAATTGATTATTTAAAAAGTGATATTTTAATTTCAGCTTTTATTAAAATTATTTATCCTCATATAATTTCTTTTATAAATGATTCTTATGGTGTTTTAATTATTGAAAAATTATTAAATATTAAATCATCTTTAATTCAAGATATTCATAAAAAAATTTATTTAAATATTATTGAAATTGCAACTAATAAAAATGGGTGTTATTTTTTGAAAAAATATTTCGAAACTACTTCAAATATAAATATTGAAAATGTTATTATTAATATAGAAAAAACTTTAAATATTATAATAACTGATCAATATGGTAATTATATAATTCAATCAATTTTAAATTTTAAAAATAATAAATTAAAAGAAAAAATATTAAATTCAATTATTTTGAATTTAAACTTTTATTCAAAACAAAAATTTAGTTCGAATGTTGTTGAAATATGTTTAGAAAATGATTTAGTAAAAAATACAATTATAAATGAAATTATGAAAGAAGGTAATTTTAAAGATTTAATTTTTGATAAGTATGGTAATTATGTAATTCAAAAGGCAATTTCATCAGTTGATGATAATACAAGAATAAAAATGTTTAATATTTTAATTCCTTTAATTCCTAAATTAAAAAAATATACTTTTGGACAAAAACTTCTTTCAAAATTAATATTTAAATATCCAAATTTGTCAATATATATGCTTAAATTTAAAACATATTAGAAAAAAATATATAGATATCTTTAGTATATGTAAATTTAGTTTAATGAAAGTTTGGGTTAAATTAATGAATTTATTGAATTTATAAATAATTGTGAGCTTTTATTGGTAATATATATTTATGAAATATAATTAGGATTAATATATAAGAATTGAAAACTTTATGAAAACATATTGAAATATAAGTTTTAATGTATCTAATAAAAAGTTAAATAAATAAACTCTTTATTAATTTAATTATAGGTAATCAAAAATATTTATATATTTTGTAATTAATCAATAAATATTATAAACACTAATGATAAATTTCTCCCTTAAAAAAATATTTTTATTACTTTTTAAGCATAATAATATAATTTAAAAATTAGTAATTTCAAATTCAATACATTCAAAATCCATTTTGAGATAATTATTTTCATCTCTTCCTCCAAATAAATATATTTTCCCATTATTATAAAACATTTCATGTTCAGTTCTATGAATTAAATATTTAGGTGATTTAGGATTATCATTATCAAAAATAGGTTTTATCCAATTTAAACATTCCATATCTAAAATCATTAAATCATTAAAAACAATTTGATTAATTCCAGTTCCACCACTAATAACAATAAAATTATAATCACTAATAAAAATCATTTTACTATTATATCTTGGTGCAGGTGGCATACCATCAATTCTAGGTTTGAAAACTTCACAAGGTTTCTTACAAATACTAATAATCATTATTTCATTATTAATAATTCTCTCTTCATTAATTCCACCAAATAAATAAATTCCTTCAAATTTAATTTTATTAATTCTACTTGAAGGAATATTATTTGGTGGTTTATAAAAAGAATATGAATCATCTACTAAATTAAAATAATTATTAACAATTACAGCATTATGATACATAATTTTTGGTAATTTTTCTCCTATATAATCTAAAGGTGACCATTTCATTTTATTAAAATAAAAAATATATGATGAATTTTCAATTTTTAAAGTTTCTATATTCATTCCTCCATGAATTAACATTGTTTCTGTTGTAGAAACACAAATATGACCTTTTCTTTGTTGTATATGAGTATTTTTTATTTTAGGAAAACTAAATTTATTTTTATCAATATTAAATATTATCAATTCTTCTGGGAATTTAAAATAATTTTTTGGTGTTTCTCCTCCGAAAATAATAATATTATTATTGATTAAAATTGAAGTATGTGCATAACGTGGAACTGGTTCTTCATAATTATTAAATTTTATTTTATTCCATTTTCTTAATGATATATCATATTTCCATAAATGATTATTAAATCCTACTGATAATCCACCAAATAAATATAATTTATTATTATAAATATTTATTGAAAATTGACTTAAAGCATTTGGTCTATATGCTAATTTAATTAATGAGATTAATGCATTTACTTGATGCATTTCTTTTTTTGATTTTTTTTTATTTTTTAATGAATTTGATGTTAATATTCCATTATATGATATTCTACGAAATAAATTTATTGAGATTCTTCTCTTTGTGGATTCTTTATTTTTTTCACTTAAATTTTTTTTTTTAAATATTATTTCATTTGATTTATTTAAATTTTTGATATTGTCTATTATTTCTTCATCATCTGGTTTTATTAATTTAATTTTAATTTTTGGCATTTTTTTTATTAATAATTTTGTTGATTCATTTTCATTTATTTTATCTTTATATTTTTCTAATTGAAAATATTTTCCCATTTCATTTATTCTTGAATTTATTTGTTTATTAGTTTGAATTATTTTATTTGCACTATTTAAATTATTAAAAAATTTTTCTCTTATTATATAAGTTAAATCCTTATCTTCAATTTTTGGAAGATTTAAATTTCTTGTTAAATTTTTGATATTTATTTTATACCTTTGAAATAAACTTTTTTTTTCATATTCATTTTCTTTATTTTTTTTTTCCACACCTTTATCACTAAGAGTAGTCTCATAAAATGTTGTTAATTTTTCTCTATCATTAAATGTAGGACTTAATGAAATAATTTTTTTTTTAACAACTTTTATATTTTTTATATTCTTCAATATTTTATTTTGTTTCAAAGATTTATTTTTATTTTTTGAAAAAAATCTATTTTCATTTATAATATCTTTTATTGATCTAAATAATGATGAAGATTTTAAAATAATATTTGAATTTGAATCCATAATATCTGTTACATTATTTGAATAAATTGATTTTTCAGGGAATTGGCTTATATTCATTATATATTTAATTAAAATTTTATTTATAAATAAAAATTTTATTTGTAATTATTTAATATTTCAATTTTTAAAATTTTTATTGATTTTTTAAAATTAAAAACTAATATATATAATTAATTCTACTACTATATAAATTTTTATATATTTATGAGGTTTATAAATAAACATAATAAAAGTTTAAAATTATTAATTTTAATTGAGATTCAAAAAATACATTTTCTTGGATTTTAAATATTTAAATAAGAAAAAAAAATTTAATAAAATTAAGAGAATAGAGTATATTATATTTAATTGAAAAGTATTAAATATTAAGTAAATATCTAAATTATAATATTTGTTTAAAATTTTTTGAAAAAATTTTTTAAAGAAGTGATGTGATATATTTATTTCTTTAATTATTCATTCATTTAATATTTATTAGATATTCTTAAAATTATTAAATATTATTTTTCTTTTATTTATTAAGTTATATAATTTTTCAATAATTTAATCAGTTTTTTAATAAAATTTTATTATTAATAATCTTTTATGACAAATTAAATATCAAAAAGTTTTAAATTGAAATCTCGAATATATGAAAAAAGTTATCTCTATTTTTTTTTGAAAGAATGTTTTTTTAAATATTGAAGATATAATAATAAAATAATTCAGTATTACCTCTTAATAAAATTAAATATATAAGATTCATTTTTATATTATTATATTTATAACTTTATTAATATTTAAAAAAGAAATAAAAAATAATAATATAGATATTAGCTTAATTTCAAACTAGATTGAATATTTTAACTATTTGCTTCTTTTTTTTATTATCTTATCAGACATTTTTTTAAAAGATGTTGATAATAATGAATTAATGTTATTTATTGGATCATGTAATGATTTTTCAAATCAAACTAAAGATTTTAAATATTTTAACAATCAAGATGATGATAATGATATTGATGATGATGAATATGATAATTTTTTTAAAAATAATAAAAGTGTATATATTGAAAATAATTTAAAAATTATATTAATGACTATTATTTTTATTCTCTTTTAGAAATTTTTTAATATTATGAAAAAAAAAATATTATAAAAATGACCATTTAATTTTTAAAATAAATAATTGTATATTTAATAATAAATATTATAATATTATTAATTATAATAAAATATTGATATTTATGAAAATAATAATAATTAAAATAATAACTTTATTGATGATTATAATGGTATTACAATAAAAAAAAGATATATTCAAAATAAAATAAATAATTGTTTTAAAATAATTAATTCTCATATATTTTTGTAAATTTTTA
>JAEEGK010016245.1_pt1 | contig 16389 bp, 11 predicted proteins | sample 8958771 | NCBI WGS metagenome assembly JAEEGK01 (sample SAMN16246547, study PRJNA631951) | gut metagenome | biome: gut microbiome; feature: rumen; material: SC-attached | host: Bos | place: Iran: Karaj | collected 2018-10 | reverse complement strand
TTCATAATAAATTATTTATAAACTTTTTTTTGAGATTTTTTACTTTTAATTTTTATAATAATCTTAATCTTTATTTTTAAATAAATTAAAAATAATAAAAACTATTTTAAATTTATTTTGCATATTTATTTATATTTTTCTATAAATGATAATTTATCATATTGAATTAAATATAAGTTATATAAATTTAATTTATATATATAAAATGTCTAAAGATATCAAATTCGAAGATATTAAAGAAGATGTTAGAGGATTAGTTGAAGATATATTAAAAAGTCATTTAGATGGTGAATATGTAGAATCAGAACAACAACAAAAAGTGAAAGAAACTCTTGATGAAATTAATCAAAAATTACATCAAACTTATCCAGGATATAAATTTGTTGTTTCTGGAACATCTTTTAAAAAAGGTCATGCTGGATTAAATTATGCTGCAAGTTGTTTCTGGAATCCAAGTTCAGATGGAAGTGTTATGGGAAAATTTGAAAATGAATTTCAACATGCTTTCGTCACTGTTTCCGGTGTTACTTATTAAATAATTCTTCCTAACAATTTTTTATTTTTTTTATTTAAAAACTATTGAACTTTTTTGAATTTAATTTATACTTTTTAAAAGTATATATTTTTGTGTTTTTTATTCATTTATTTTTTTTATTTTTTTGAAATTATATTTGTTATAAATTAACCTTAAATAAAATTTTAAAAAAACATTTAACAGGATTTAATAAATTTTAAAGTCTAAATATATATAAATTATAATATTTTCACATAAACTTTTTTCCTAGCATAAAACAATCTTAAATAAATACAAAATAAATCATAAAATTTCTGATCAAATTTGAATATAAAATTAAAAAAATAATTAAAAAACAAAAACAAAATGTCCTTTTTAAAATCCCTAATAAGCATAATAGATTTATATGGTTTATCAGTGCCTCTTCGTTACCAACAAAAATCAAAATTTAACACAATAATAGGAGCAACCTTATCTTTAATAACAATAATATCAATATTTACAGTATTAATGATATTCATAGTAGATATATTTGAACATAAAGACTTTCAAATAATACAAAATTCAGAACAAATATATGGAAAAAAACAAGTAGATTTCTCAAAAGTTCCAATATTAATTGGTTTTATAAATGATAGTGGTCGTCCTGTTAAAATCGATCCTTCATATGTAAGAATAACTTTAGATAGAAATGATCATTATCCTGAAATTAATTCAGAAGGAATTATGACTTTAAGAAGAGAATCATTTTCAATTAAATTAGAATATTGTGATTTAAATGTTCATTTTTATAATGATACTGAAATTATTGATATGATTAAAGATTATGAATATGATAAATATTTATGTGTTGTTCCAGGACAAAATTTAACTATTGCTGGAAGATTCGGAGATTCAATTCATGGTTATGATATGTTAGAAATTCATTTAATTAAATGTGAAAATACTAGTGAGAAACAAAATTGTGCAAATGAAGAAGAAATGAATGTTTTTTATAAAAATTCTTATATGTCTATTATATATTTAAGTGAAGCTGTTGATCATTATGATGTTTATAATCCTATTAGAAAAAGTTTTCGTTCTGAAGTTTTTTTAGTTGTTTCAAATAGTGTTAAAAGGTATTATTATTACTTTTCTCCTGGAACTTATACTTCTGATACTGGATATATTTTTGAAAAACAAGAAGTTTTTAATTATTCTGAATATCAAACTACTATTATTGATTTTGTTGATGAAGAAGATCAAAGTTTTTATTCAGGAGAAACTTTAGTTGAAGTTGCTTTTACTTCTATGGATAGATATGTTCATTATGAAAGAACTTATAATAAAATTCAAGATTGTTTTGGTAATATTGGAGGATGGATTAGGATTATTTTAACTGTTTGTCAAGTCGTTTCTGATTTTTTCTCAGAGAAAATTTTCCTTTTGGAAATTATTAATACTATTTTTTTTGAGCCTGATGATAATAAACAAAAAAAGAATGTTAAGAAAAAAAAAGATAAAAATGTTAATGATATTAATTCAGCTACAGCAAATGAACATTTAAAAAGTAAAATAAGTTCTAATAATTTAATTACTAAAAGTTTATTTGATGTGAATAAAACACATGTTTTTTATAATAATAATACAAATACTAATACTAATAATCAGTTAGAAATTATAAATAAAAATACAAATAATAATGTAAATCAAAATAATAATCTTAAAAATAATGATAATTCAAATTTAGTAAATAATCAAAAATTTACATTTTCATGTATAGATTATTTTAAACCTTTTTGTATTTTAAATAAGGGAGGGAAATATAAATCAATAAGTTTTTATAAAAATTTTATTTATACTGATATAAGTATTGATTTACTTATTCCTTTAGTTGAAAGAATTTCAAAAATGAAATTTGATAAAGAAAATATAAAAGAAGACAATCAAAGATTTCTTTCAAAAATGAGTTCAACTGTAGTTATAAATAATTATTTTAAAGGAAAAATTTAAAAATTAGTTTATTTTTAAAATAAATTAATATAGATGATAAATTATATTTTTTATTATATGATTATTATATCATATATTTATATGATATAAAATGAGGGTATATAATTGTTTATGTTGAAAATTATAAAATAGTTTTGGAATATATATTAAATAAATATAATTAAATTTGGGAAATATTTTTATTTAATTAAATAAATATTATCTAAATTAAAAAATTAAAAATCAAAAACAGAAAAATTTTAATAATTTTATAAATAATATATTGAAATGATGATGCAATTTAATTTTTTAACAAAATCTTAGATATAAATATAATTTTTTAATTTAATTAAAAATGATTGAAGAAGAAAAAACAAATGAATCATCAAACAAAGAATCAAAAGATATGTATAAAGAAATAGAATCAATGCTACAAACAATAATGTTAGATGAAGAAGAAAGTCAAAATCAAAAAGAAAAAAAGATATCATCAAAAAAAAATTTAGAATTAAAAGAAGAAAATAAAGAAGATGAAATTGATTTTGAACATTTCAAAGATAATAAAGATTTATTTAATTATCCTTATGAAATTTCAAATACTAATCAAATGAATTATATGAAATTAAATCATCCAGTTTTAAACAAAAACATTACTCAATTTAATTTAAATGAAAGTGACGAAAATAAATTAAAAAAAAACATTATATATAAATCAATGTTAAATGAACAAAATTTAAAAACAAATTCAGATCATTTTGATTATGAACAATGGGGGAAAATAAATTTAAATCAAAATGTTTTTAATTACAATATCTCATTTCCTATGTTTTTTAATAATAATATTTTTATAAATAACAACAATTTAAATAATAATAATTTTAAAAAAGCATTTAATTATAATAAGAAAAAATCAAATAAAAAAATTTCTCCAACTCCTCATTTAGATATATATTTAAATTACTTAGAAAATTTATTAAAAAAAGAAAATTGTATAGATATAAACATTTTCCAGTTAATTAAAAATGATTTTTTTTATTTAATAAAAACTCAAAATGGAAATAAACTATTACAAAATTATTTACCATTAACTTCAACTCATGTAATTCATTTAATTTTCTTAGAAATTTCAAATAACTTAATTTTATTACTTCAAGATCAAAATTCAAGTTGTTTTTGTTTAAAACTATTTAATTATTTAGATGTAAATGATAGATTCAATTATTTAAATATAGTCACAAATAATATTATTCAATTAAGCACAAATAAAATAGCAACTTATGCAGTTCAATTAATAATAGAAAAATTATTTTCAAGAAATGAAAAATTAATGATCTTAAGACCTATAAAAATGAATTTATTTAAATTAGCTTTAGATATTTATGGAAGTCATGTTATTGAAAAAATTTTAATGACTTATGAAATTGAATATTGTATTGATATTTATAATTTTATTATCGATAATTTAATTTATTTATCTAATCATGTTAATGGTTTATGTTTAGTTAAACAAACTTTAGTTCTTCAAAATAAAAAAGAATATTATCAAATTATTAAAAAAACTTTAATTGAAAGAAGTTATGAATTAATTGAAAATCCTTATGGCAATTATGCTTTACAAATTGTTATTGATCATTGGAGTCATGATGATTTAATTGAAATATTTCAAAAATTTTTAGGTCATTGTACAGAATTATCTCTTTTAAAATATTCTTCAAATGTTATTGAAAAATGTTTAATGAAAAGTGAAATCTTTTTAAATTATTTCATTCAAGAAACTTGTATTGAAAAAAAAAGCATTGGATTATTAATTAAAAATGGTTTTGGAAATTATGTTGTTCAAACAGCATTAAAAAGTTGTAAAGGAACTGCAAAAATGATTTTGGTCAATTCTATTGAAAATAATTTGGGTATTCTTGGAGAAAAAAAACTTATAAATAAATGGAAGAATATTATCTCCTCGAATATTGATTATAATATAAATAACAATATTATTAATAATGTAAATAATATAAATCAAAAGAATGATAAAAAAGATAAAACTTGTAGTCCCACTAAGAGTAATAATGATAATATTAATAAGAAAATATAGAATGTTTTAATTTAATTTATAATGTTAAAAATTTGAGTAAAAATTGTTTTTTACTCATTTAGAATATTGATTAATTTTTATTTGATAATTTGTAAATATCTTGTCAACTATTTAACTAATAATTCTGATTCAAATATAATATTTAAGTAAATATGATATAAATAAATGTATTATTTGTTATCTCCAAATATTAAGCAATAAATTATTGTTGATATTTAATATAAATATTTTGTAAATAAGTGACCCATTAAATTTGTTTTAAACTTTTTATAAAATATTTTTTTATTTAAATAAAAATAAATATAAAAAAATAAAAAATGGAAGATAATTCTTCTATTGTAGCAAGAAATATTATCTTGAATATAATATTTGTGTTAACAATATTAATAGTAATATTAGATTTTGTTCAATTATATGAATCAATAAATAGTTTAAAAAAATATGTTGAAAGTGAAAAATATAATGAAATTTTTTTTGAACAATGTATTAAATATCAAAGTTTTTCAGAAATAATATTCGGATTCTTTGGTTCTATAGCAGGAATTTCAGCATGTATTGTTGGATTTTCTTTAATAATAAATTTTGAATATTTTGTGGATAAATGTTTAAAAACCTTTATTTATTTTAATTATATTTGTTTTGGACCTTATCTTTTAGGATGTACATTTTTAGGTTTACATTATTTTAATAAAATTTCTTATGTTTGCTTAGATAAAAATGATACAAGTAAAAAAAGTTTAAATTTATTAATTGTATTTTGTTTATTTTTGGCTTTTTTTATTTCATCTTTTGTTATTTCATTATTTACATCAATGCATATTGTTTCTTATTTTATTGAATCTATAAGATTTAGTGATGGTGGTTCTTATATTTTAGGAAAAATATTTTGGAGATATGTTATTGATAGAAGTCAGAATTTAAACTTAAATTATAATCAAAATAACAATAATAATAATAATAATAATAATAATGTTATGTTTTTAGATGATTTTGATAATACTTTACAGATCTTTGGTCAAAATGGTTTATTTATTTAAATAAATTTTTTAATAATATTTTTTATAATTTTTCTGTATGATTTTTTTATTTTTTTTAAAAATTTTTTAATTAAAGGAAGAAAGTTTTTATTTGGTTTTAACAATTTTATTTTTATTAATTAATGATAAAAATAAATTATTTAAAATGACTTCTTTTAGTCAACCAAAAAAAAGAACCACTAGATTTTCTTCTGTAGATTCAAATGGAGAAATAAACTCTAATACAAATCAATTAAATAATCTAAATAATAATTTAAAAATTCAAAATACAATTTGTCATCTAATTGATGTAATAAGTGATAATGATTTAAATTTTTTTTATCAAGATAATAATTCTTCTAGTTTCAAACATAATATTGATCAATTAAATTTAAGATTTTATTTAGAAACTGAAAAAATTTTATCTTCTCCAGAAGGAACATATAATAATGATAATAAATTATTTTTAATTTTATTTAAACAAATAAATTTATATATTAGAGAAATTGAAAGGTTAAATTCGGTTTTAATTAATCAAGCAAAAGAACCAAATTTTTTAAAGAAAAAAATGATAATTATTTCTCAAAAAAAAGATAATTTTGAAACTAAAGAAATGTTAATACAAACTTTAAAAACAACTTTAAAATCACTTGAAAAAAAATTATCAAAAACAATTCAATCTGAAAATATATTAAAAGAACAAAATGAAAAATTAAAAAAAGAATTAAAATATTATAGAGAACTATATGAAAATTCAATGGGTATTTCTTCAATCAGCGTAAGTAATAGTCAAAATTTAATTAATATGAAAAAAAGTAAAAGAACATTTTCAGATAATATTAAAACTAATTTCATAAATAATGCAACAATAAATGTAAACAGTCCAACATCAAATAAAAATGATTTTAATTTATATGAAAAGCCTCAAAAAAAAATATCTTCATCGAAATTAAAAATAATAAAAGCAGTAAAGAATAAAAATCCTTATAATTCAAAGAAAAAAAATTATAGTAATTTATCAAATTCAAATACAATAAATAATATAAATAATAATAGTGGAAGTAATAGAAGCTCTAATGTTGTAGATGAAAATGGAAATAATAAAACTCAAAGAATAAGTATAAATATAACTAAAGTTACAAATAAAGGATTATATCATTTTCATAGTAATAGTAATAATTTACCTAAAAGTAATCATGATATTAATTTTTCAATGAATATAAATAATAATAAATTAATAAATAAAGAATTAGAAGATATTGAACAAATGCAAGATTTATTAATTGAAATTAAAGATTATTTTCTAGAAAAATGTAATGGTGATATTGATCTTACTACTTTACTTAATGAAAATAATAATAATGCAAATATTAGTTTTGATAATATTGAAGGAAAAAATAATAGTCAAAATTCAAGTTTTGTTAAAGAAAAAAATGAACAGAATAAAAATTATATTATTGAAGTGAAACCTATACTTGATAAAAATATTGAAAATAATAATCATAATATTTTAACTCCTCATTTCAGTTATTCACATAAAAAATCAGAATTATCTCATTATAATATAGGTAACTGAAATAATGACTTTAATAATTATATATATCTATTAATTTATAATTAATTTTTTTGAAATATTTGGTTTTTATTAATTAAAAATTTCTTAAAGTCTTTAAAAAAATATTTTTTTAAATTATAAATAATATTATCAATAAGATTTAAACAAATAACATTTTTTATATTAATTAGATAAAAAAACAAAATAAACTTTCATATTTTTAGAGTTTTCAATAGGAATAGCACATATAATACAACAATCAATTTTTTTTGTCAAAATATCATCTAAAGCATTTTTTTGATTTTTTTGAATTAATTGTAAAACAGCATTTTTTTCATTATTAATTGAACATTCAACACAATATAATTGTTTTACTTTAAATTTATTGAATAATTGTTGATTTAAAATAGTACTCTTAATATTATTATAATTATTTAATGATTCAGGAGAAAGTTTTAAAATTTGATTTTTAAATTCATTAAAATAAATTTGATTATAAATTAAAAAATTTGGTTTTTTTGCACTTTTAATTGCTTTTCTAATTAAATCAATAAAACCATTTTTATTTGCATCTATTTCATAATTTTCAGGAGAAAGTCTTATATCATTAAAAAAATCAAAAATTTTTTCTGATTTATTATCACTTATTTCATCTTTTAATTCATTAAGTTCTTCTTTTTTTAAATTTACATCCCAATGAAACTCTTCATTTATATCTTCAGAATTAGTACTTTCATTATCTTCAATTATTTCTTCGTCTTTTATTTCTGATAAACTTTTTTTGTCTGTTGTTAGTGAAATATCTTCAGGTTCTATTGTTTCAAAGTCGTTTGAAATGATACTTTTTGAAAAATCATTAATTGATTTTTGGTTTTGATTTCTTTCAATTAAATTTTCTTTGCTTTGATTGTTTGTTTTTTGATTTTGATTTTGATTTATTTGATTGATTGTTTTTTGATTTTTATTTTGATTTGTTTGATTGATTATTTTTTGATTTTGATTTGTTTGATTGATTGTTTTTTGATTTAGGTTTGTTTGATTGATTATTTTTTGATTTTGATTTGTCTGATTGATTATTTTTTGATTTAGGTTGGTTTGATTAATTATTTTTTGATTTAGGTTTGTTTGATTAATTGTTTCTCTATTTGTTCCACCATTAATTGGTTGTTGTTCTGTTGTTATGTTTGTTAATGGTCTTGTTTTTTTTCTTTTACTACCACAACAATTCCCCATTATTTATTAAAAACACTTGTTTTTCTTTTTTATAAATTTATCCCTATTTATTTGTTGGTTATTATTTTTTTAAAAATTTAATTTAATAATTTATTTAAAATGAATAAATCCTTTAAAATTAAAAACAATAATTGTTTAATTTTCATTATTTTTTAAATCATTTTTTCTATTAATAATAACTTCTCTCATTCTTTGAACTTCTTTACTTCCTTTATATTCAGAATCTTTCATTGCTATTAGTTCAGTTACTGCTTCCCATGAATTTAACTTTCCTTCTTTTAATAATCTTTTATTATTTAAAAACTCTTCTTCTTTTTTTTCGTTTTCTTTCTTTTTCGAAGCAATATTTTCTGCTCTTTTATTCATAAAATCATTTAAATATTCAACTGCTTTTTCTCTTAATTCTTCTTTTTTTTTTAATTCATAATTTATTTTTTCTTCGAGTTTTTTTTTTTTTTCATTTTCTTTTTCTTGTCTATCATTTATTCTTTTTTGTTCTTCTTCATCAATTTCATAATTCATATTATTCATATCCATATAGTTATTTTGGTCATAATTTAAATTTGTATTTGGGATTGAGTCAAAATTTATATTATTATTTAAATCATTTTGTTGAACTTCTTCTTCATGATTTTGTGGTTCTTCAACATTTGTGTTTGGAATATTTTCATTGGGATTTTCTGGGTTTGTGACAAAATCAAAATCCATTATTTAAATAAAATAAATTATTTTTTTTTATTTATTTTTAATATTTTTTTAATTAATTTTTCATTTACACTTTTTTATTCATAAAATTTTTGATTGAAAACTTAAATGAAACTTTCTAATTCAAATGAAATATCATTTTTAAATCTAACAGTATTTTTCCCCAAAATAATTAAAAAGCAATGCTTAAAGATTAATTCTTTTATATTATTTTTAATAGAGTTCTATGTTAAAAAAAGAAAATTATTTTTGAATTAGTGTCTTTGTTAATATAATGTGATAGATATTTAGTTGATTATATTTAAATATTATATAAATAATTTAAAAACAATAAATTTTTTGATATTTAAGACAATGATAATACATTTGAAATAAATTTGAATGACAAAAAATTAAATTAAAAATGAAAATGAGCAAAAAAGAAACTGTAAAGATAAAATAGAAAATTCATAAATAATTGAAAAGGAAAGAAAAGATGATAGTTGTTTTAAAAAATAATTTAAATTCAATGAGCAACAAAAGGGAATTGAAATTGATAGGAAGAAAAAAATAATAACATCTTTAAATAAAAAAATACCTAAAATAAAACAAGAATTAAACAAACTAAACTAAAAACAATTAACAAAATTTATTTTTTGTTTATAATGTATAATAATCTTGATTAATTAGAATCCACTTTATTTTTAATTTTGATTGATTTGGAATATTAAAAAATATAAAAGAAAATAAACATTTTAATTAATTTTTTTATTTTACTTTTATATTCCATTTATTCAGAATTTACTCAATTTTATTTTGAATTTGTTATATTATATCTTTTTAATTATATTAATTTATTTTATATCTTTGAATATTTGTCTTTAAATATTTAATAATTACTAACAGCAAAGATTACAAAATCAAAGTTTTAAATATATATTTTTATTTTTTTCCTTTTCAATTTCCTTAAAATTATATTTCAATATGAAAATCAAAATCATAAAATAAAAAGTTTTTAGTTAAATTACAATTTCCTCCATACTTAAAAATAAGTAAAAAAGTAATTGTTTAATTAATTAATTATTAAAATTCTTGTGATAATTGAAATATAATGAATTTTCTAAAAGAAAGAAATGAAAATAATGAATCATTTGAAAATTTAATAAACAATCAAAATATGAAAGATAATGAAGAAGAAGAAGAAAATTCACCAATATTTACAAAAGAATTCGAAAAAATTTTTAATACAGATAAAAATCCTTTTGAAAGTGATAATGATATTGATTTAGGAAAAGGAAATGAATCAATTGATGTTATGATAAAAACAGTAAAAGCTAATTTAATCTCTTTAGAAAATGAAATTAATGATTTAAATATAAGAAGAACAGATTTACAACATGTTAATATTTTAAATCAATTAAATGAAATTTATGAAAGTAAAAATTCATCTTTAGATGAAAAAATTAAAGCTTTAAAATTACAAAAAAAATTAACTGATAAATTAATTTCTTGGATAAATGAAAAAATAAAAGAATTTTCATAAAAGATTTTATTTATCATTATGTAAGTATAAGTTTTAATAATTTAATTATTAATTCTTATATATATATAAATATTGAAAGTTATATATAAGTCAATTAATTGGATTTTTGATTTTATCAATTTAAATAACCTGTTTGTTAAATTAGATTTTTAAATGTAAAGATTGTGTAAATGAAAAAACTTTCATAAATATTTCTCTTTAATAAATATGTTAACCAAAAAATATTAATTTTTAATTTATAAAATAAATAAAAATATTTTTTTTATAATTTTTATATGTTTAATATTTTGATTTTATGATAATATTTAAAAAATAAAATATTGAATTATAAATAAAAAAAAAGTAAAAAAATTAATCTAAAGCTTACATAATATTACATCCTTCTTGTTTACTTTCATTTTTTATTGCTGCATCTTCATTTTTATTTTCTTCTGTGGAAATTTTTTTTTCATTTATTGTATTAATCATATTTAAACTACTCATAAATTTAAAATTATTAGTATTTATTATTCCAATTTCATTAACATTATCATCAATATTATTATAGTCTTCCTGATTTGTTTTTAATATATCTATTGCATAATTGCCAAAATCTTCAATATTTTTTTCTTTTTCTTTATTTTTTTTTTCAATTCTTTTTACAAAATTAGAATTATCTTTACAAACACTTTTAGATAAATCTTTAATAATAATTTTTCTATCACTCCAATCATAAATATAATCAAATTCAAAATAATTATCACTCATAACTTTTTTAAGAAGATTTCTTAAATATTCATAATCAGGTTCTTCTTCAAATTGTAAATGTCTACAATAATCTACGAAATGATAAAATTCATTAGGTAAACCAATACATAATTCTTTAGAATTAACGGATTTTTTTTTTTCTAAAATTTTTTTATATCTATCTTCCTTTTTATTAACTCTTAATCCTTGCCAAGGCAAACTTCCTCTTAAAAAATAAATTAAAACATAACTTAAAGCTTCCATATCATCTCTTCTTCCTTGTTCAATTCCAGCTAAAGCATTAATTGATGCATATCTTGCAGTTCCAATTAATTTCTTTTTTACACTATATTTAATATGTTGAAGTGTTCTACTACTTCTATATTTTTTAGATAAACCAAAATCAATTAAATAAACTTTATAATTATTATCATCTATCCCAATAATAAAATTATCTGGTTTAATATCTCTATGTAATATATGTTTATTATGAATATATTCTAAGCGAGTTATCATTTGCACTCCTAACATACATACTGTTTTTAGTGAAAATTTTGAACCTTTTTCTTCAAAAAGAGTTTCTAAGGATTTTCCTAATAATTCCATTACTAATACATTATAATCACCTGAATAACCATATGATTTTATAAATGGAATTCCTTCTCCTTTTAAATAACATAATATATATGCTTCTTGTTCTAATAAAGATTGATGTGAATTTCTGTTTTCTAATTTTAATGCATATTTTTCCTTTGTTGTAACATTGTATGCTAAATATATTTTACCAAAAGAACCTTCACCTAGTTTTTTTGAAGGTTTGTATTTATTAAAAAAAATAAGTTGTTCTATTTGTGGTCTCATTAAAAAAAATTGTTTTTTTTGTTAATTGTTTTATCTTTTTATTTAATAAATTTTCAATAACAAAAATATTTAATCAATTTTTCAATGGCAAGTCCAAAAATCAATTCTCCTTTTGCTCATTTTTCTTCTTTTTCTCCTTTTTCTCCTGGTTCACCTTCTAAAAAAGCTTCAAAAATTTTGAAAGATATGATTACAACACCTTATGAAAGAGTATTAAATATATTACATGATTTAAAATTGTATTTGAGTAAAAAATCAGACGGAGATATTTTTGTGGAGCAATTAGATTGGATTATTTCTGTTGTTTCATCACGTTCATTATATGATTATCAATTAAATAATAATCAAAATGAAGTAATTGAAAAATATCAAAAAGAAATTCCAGGATTCAAACATTTTATGGAATATTTATCTGAATATAATGGACAAGTTAATTTAGTTAAAAAATATAGTGATTTAATAAATAAAACAGCTCAAATTTTAGAAGATAAACATTCAGTTTCTTTTGAACAATTAGGACTTCAACTTCCTAGTAAAAATTATAAAAGAAATAATGGTGTTATTCCTATTATGAGAAATTCAATTTTTAAAAGAGCACTTACTTGTCATGAAGTACATAAATATTTCGTTAAAAGTAAAAGTGAAGAAAAAAAATCAAAAAAGAAATTAAAAGATATTATTGGATATAAAAAAAAAAGAAATAGAGCTTCTGTATGTTATGAAATAAAAGATGAAGGTTTAGAAAATTCAAATATTAAATTAATAGAAATTATTAAAAGTAATTCTAACAGCTTAAATAATAGTTTAGATGAAAATCTAATGAAAATAGAAAATAATATTCAAAATACTATTCCGAAAAATAATAAAATTAGAAGATTTCAAAATTCAACTAAAGCATTAGATAAAATATTTTTATCTCCAGTTAAGCATTTTGAACCTATATTTAATATAGTAGAATTAGAAAAAAAATTAGCAGCAAAAAGTTTTAACCTAAATCAAATAATGAAACCAGATTTTAATATTCATGAATTAAGAGATTTAGTAGGATATAATTTTGTTTTACCATGTGTTGGAAAAGTAATTCTTCATTATTTTAATATAAATGACAAAATAATAAATCTAAATAAATTAGATAAATTCTTAACAACAATATCAAATAAATATAATCATAATGTTTTATATCATAATGCAGTTCATGCAGCAGATGTTTGTCAAAGTATTGCAACTTATATAAATAATTCAAATTTCGAAGAAAAAGCTTTTACAAATATAAATGATATTTTATCTTTAATAATTGCATGTTTAGGACATGATTTAGGTCATCCTGGATTAAATGCAAATTTCCTAATTAATTCCTATGATATTAAAGCAATAATTTATAATGATATTTCTCCTTTGGAAAATTTCCATTCATCCTATTTATTTAAAATAAGTAGACTTGATGAATGTAATATATTTGATAAATTTTCAGATTTAGATTTTCGAACTTTAAGAAAGAGGATTATTTCAGAAATATTAGCAACAGATATGGCAGTTCATGGTAAAGTTGTAGGAGTAATAAAGAGTAAATTAATAAATAATCCAGATAAAATTTTAATATCTAAAGATTCTAAACATATATTCGAAGAACAACAATCTTTATTTGATTTTGCTGTTCATTGCGCTGACATTTCTCATAATGCTAAATCTTATCATATAAGTTTAAGATGGGTTGAATTATTAACTGAAGAAATGTGGAATCAAGGAGATAAAGAAAGAAAAATGAATTTACCTGTTTCGTTCTTATGTGATAGAAATAATTTTGATGTTCCTAAAAGTCAAGTTGGTTTTATTAAAGCTTTTATTATTCCTATTTTTGATGTTTTAACTGAAATTTTTCCTACTTTAAATTATTTGAGAGAAAATGCATATAATAATTTAAAGAAATGGGATCAGTTAAATAAAGAAAAAAGAAAAAAAGGTTGGAGTCTTGAAAAAAGAAAAAAAACGTTTAGACTTGATGAGAGTGATGAAAGTAGTAGTTCATTTGAAAGTAATGATTTAAGATATAATAATGATACTGACCATGTAAATGATGATAATAATAGTAATAATAATGAGAAAGATTATATGATGATTATAAATTTACTTGCTAAACGTAAGTGATATATAGAATAATAATTTTTTGTTGTACTTTTGTACATAAATTCAATATATTTTAAGAGTTTAATATGAAAAATAATAATTTTCTTTTCATTAATATTTCAAATTAAAATTAATTATTTTATTATTTTATTATCATTTTAACCACAAAATGAGGCAAAAAATGATAGTAAAAATAAATTTATTAAAAATATATTCTTAAAATATACTAAATTTCATCTGAGCAAATATTTAATAATAAATTATGTTTTTTATATTTAATCAGAGAAAAAATAGGAAAATTTAAAAAGATAATAATATTAATTTGGATAAAAGTGATAAATTATTTATTTAATGAAGTCCTTGAATAAATAAGGATCATTTTATTAAAGAATTAGAAAACAAGAAAAGGAAAAAAAGAAAATGAAGTTTATCCTTAAAATTTATTTATTTTATGATTATTTAATATTAATTATTTATTTTTAAAAAAAAATTTTAAAAGAACTCTTTTATTTTTATTTTACTTTAATTATAATTATAATCGATTTTTTAAAAATAAAAATGAATATTCTGTTTTAATTACTTTATATAACCTTAATTTAATTCTATAAACTTGTTAATTTATAATTAATAAGAAACTAAAAATAAATAAATAATCATGAATGAAAATGAAATAGTCAATGATAAATATTCTTTTTCAGATAACATTTCAAAAATAGATTTAAAATTAGATTCTAATAAAGATAATTCAAAAGATTTATTAAATGCTTTAGAAGAAAATATAAATAAAGAAAAAAAATCAGAAAACAAAAGTAATATAATTGAAAAAGAAAATAAAATTGAAAAGACAAAATATCATAATGATGAAAATAAAGCAATTGTAAATAAAGCTTTAATAAATAAAATAAAAAAAATTACAAAAAGAAATAATAATCTTCAACATTTTAACTCAACAGGTTTTTCTTCAATAGATAATTTTTGTAACTCAATTTTAAAACAATCAAAACTTTCAATAACAAATAATAATGCTTCTGATTCAGAACAATTAAAATATGATTTTTTAAAAGAAATTTCCAAATTAAAACCAAATAAAAATAATAATTTTATTTATAGAATGAAATTTGATGTTATTAAAAGACAAAACATTGAAAAAAAAATGAATTTTTTAGTTGAAAAAACAAAAAATAAAATTAATGAAAATAAAAGATCAAAAACTTTTAATAAATTAATTGAAGATGCAAATAGAAGAATTTTAGCACAAGATAATTTAAATACTTTGAAAAATAAATTAGATCAAATTGAAGGAGAAAAAGTAGTAAAAAAATATAAAAAAAATCAATGGGAAAATATATATAAAGAAAGATTTGAAAAATATAAAAGATTATATGATGAAAAATTAAAAGCAGAAACTGAAAAAAAAAAAGAAGAAAAGATAAAAGAAGAAAAAAAAGAAATTGAAATGTGTAAAAAAATAAAAAAACCAATGAAAAATATTATTGAATATGCAAATAAAATGTATGAAGATGCTAAAAAAAGAAATAAAAAAAAACAAAATATGATTCAATATGAAAAATTATTTATGGACCTTGATATAAATAAAAATTCAATAAATAAATTAAAAATAAAAAGAAATAAAAATAATAAACAAAAATCTTTAGATTTTGCTAATACAAATAAAGATTATAAAAAATCTATGAAAGAAAATGTAAATGAATTTAATATACATAAATCTTTAATCCAAAGAAATAATTCTAAGTCTGCAAAAAAATTAAACACTAATTTAGATTATTCAAATAAATCTATGGCTAATAAAATATTTGATGATTATTTCTTTAAAAAATTATATCATTAAAATATATTTTATTTATTTAAATAAAAAAAAAATTTTATGAAATGAAAATATGAGAATAAATATGAACAGTGAAAGTGGGATTGGGGATTGGGGATTGGGGATTTGGCCCAATCCCCAATCCCCAATCCCCAATCCCCAATCCCCAAACCCCATGATTTTTAATACTGAATATATAAAATAAAAAAAATAAAATAATTTTATACTAAGTGTATCCTATTTAACTT
>JAEEGK010016243.1_pt1 | contig 16390 bp, 15 predicted proteins | sample 8958771 | NCBI WGS metagenome assembly JAEEGK01 (sample SAMN16246547, study PRJNA631951) | gut metagenome | biome: gut microbiome; feature: rumen; material: SC-attached | host: Bos | place: Iran: Karaj | collected 2018-10 | reverse complement strand
TTCAGAAACCTCGGTTTTTGTCCAATCGTCCCCCGGAGTGATATCTGCGGGATCAGAAGGGTTCGGATCTGGATTCGGATCCGTCTCCGGAATCTCTTCCGGGTACGGGGAAGGCAGTTCTGCATGGTAATCATCGCCACCGCCGCATGATATCATCGCGACGAGAGCAAAAGCCAATAATACTTTTTTCATAAATAGCGCTAGTGTCCGGAGAAATAAATCTCCACTTGGTTTATAAAAGTTTGTTGTTAATATATGTCATACCAACCGTATCACACGGTAGCAGTCAAATTAGTGTTAAATGTTATCCGATTTCATCGTAATAGCTTAATTTTCAAAACTTTAATCCACTATTACGTATAGTTTCGGTTCCAAAGTTAAGAATATTTTTCGATAATTAAAGTAAAAAATGTACTTTATGGTTACGAAAATAAAGACAATGTTGTTTTTCAATATTTTGACTATATTTATGACATGTTTATTTCAGAAATAAAAAATTATAGTCCGGAAGAATTCTCCTCCGAAACAAAGCGTGCAATCTTCGGAAAACTTGACGCACTCGGTATCCCATTCAGCAGAGTCGACACCGGAGACGGAACTACAATGGAGGCATGTATCCCCATCGGAGAAGCCCTTGGCGCCCCTGTCGTAAAGACAGTCTTCCTTACCAACAGACAGCAGAACAAGTTCTGGCTATATATCACGAGCGGGGACAAACCGTTCGTGACAAGGGATTTTTGCGGGGCCCTGGGCATCCCGCGGGTATCTTTCGCCCCGGAAGAATTACTTCTCTCAGTACTCGGTACTCCCCATGGAGCGACGACAGTTCTCAGCCTGGTCAACGACAAGGACGGCAAGGTCCAGCTTGTAATGGACAAAGCCATAGCAGATTCAGAGAGTTTCTCCTGTACTGACGGGACTCCGTTCGGTTTCATCCGCCTCGAAACAAGGGACCTTTCAGGACGTTTCCTTCCTTCAACAGGCCACGAAGCTATAATTATTTGACCTGAATGCAAGCCCCTGCGGAATTCATCGAATAATATAGGCAGTTGGTCGAAAAAAATACCTGAAAAACATCTGATTTATTAGCTTTGTGATACTTACATAAAAAAACACTAATATGAAGATGAGTATTTTTAAAGTAGCCATTGCGAGCATGTTGCTTTTCTTTGGCGTGTGCACAGCCAATGCTGCAACAAGCACCAGCAGCCAGATGCCGGACCCTCAGGAAATGGCAAAGATGCAGGCTGATCAGATGAAAGATGTCGTCAAGCTTACCGACGCCCAGTATCCTAAGGTTCTCGAAATCTTCAAGGAGCAGGGAGAGAAAATGTCAAAACTCATGGAAGGCGGCATGCCTGACCAGGATGAAATGATGAAGATCTTCAGCGAGCAGGACGAGAAACTCAAGAAAGTCCTCACCGAAGAGCAGCACAAGAAATGGACTGAATACATCCAGCAGATGTTCCAGAATATGGGAGGCGGCTTCTAGTCAACCCCTCTAATGACTTCGTTTGTACGGCGCTGCAGAAATGCGGCGCCGTTTTATGTGATTTGACCGATTTGTTAAAGCAATTATTCAACATTTTCTCTGACGATAGTGTTACCTTTGTCTTGTAACATTAACTATCAGGATGAACACTATTTTGACTATGCTGGCAGCCGCCATATTCTCGGCGGCCAGCCCGGACGGGAAACTGTGCGTAGATTTCAGTTATTCGGATGAATCCGCGCTATGCTACTCAATCAGCTACGAAGGAAACGGGATGGTCTCCCCTTCTCCCTTAGGCCTTGTCGCCAACTTCGCGGACTTCACCAGACTTACCCTGAAAAACCAGGAAGTCTCGCACAAGACTGTCGAATACGACATGGACAGGATCAAGGCAAGCCATGTCAGACGCGAGGCCAACGATATCATTCTCCATACCGTCAATCCGGACGGCCGCCTTCTGGACATCGAATTCATGATCTTCGACAACGACGTGGCCTTCCGTTACCTCGTCCCGAAGGACTCCGAGACCGGCAGCATCAGGGTCATGGACGAGAAGACATCGTTCCGCTTCCCTGAAGGGACGGTAACATACCTGACTCCGCAGAGCGATGCGATGGTCGGATGGAAGCGGACCAAGCCGAGCTACGAGGAATACTACGAACTCGCCGCCCCTATGGACAAGAAATCGGCTTTCGGCCATGGATATACTTTCCCATGTCTTTTCAAGACCGCCGGCGGCTGGGTTCTGGTAAGCGAGACCGGAGTCGACAGCCGGTACTGCGGATGCCGTCTCGAAGACTTCGACGGACAGGGCTACAAGATCGGATTCCCCATGCCGGAAGAGAATAACGGCAACGGGACCATAGAGCCGGCTTTCGCCCTGCCGGGAGCGACAGCATGGCGCACGATCACCGTCGGAAGCAGCCTTGCCCCGATCGTTGAGACTACAATAGCCTTCGACGTCGTGACTCCGAAATACGAGCCCCGCCACAGATACGAGACTGGAAAGGGAACATGGAGCTGGATTCTCTGGCAGGACCCGAGCATAAATTATCCGGACCAGGTCAAGTTCATAGACCTCGCCTCTGCAATGGGTTACAAGTTCAGTCTTGTCGACAGCTACTGGGACGAGAATATCGGGCATGACAGGATTGCCGAGCTTTCCGCCTACGCGCAGAGCAAGAATGTCAGTCTCTTCCTCTGGTACGCCTCCAGCGGCTGGTGGAACGATATCGTCCAGGGCCCGGTCAACGTCATGAGCGATCCCATACGCAGAAAACAGGAGATGCGCTGGATGCAGTCGATAGGAGTCAAAGGAATAAAGGTGGATTTCTTCGGCGGAGACAAGCAGGAGACCATACGCCTCTACGAGGAGATACTCAGCGACGCTGATGACTACGGGCTGATGGTCATTTTCCACGGCTGCACCCTGCCAAGAGGATGGGAAAGGATGTATCCGAACTATGTTGGCAGCGAGGCTGTCCGGGCTTCGGAGAATCTCATCTTCAATCAGCATGACTGCGACCTCGAAGCCCTCAACGCCTGCCTGCATCCGTTCATCAGGAACGCCGTCGGCAGCATGGAGTTTGGAGGAGCATTCCTCAACAAGAGAATGGACAAGAATAACGGCAGACCCGACGCCAACGGCCGGGTAAGAGGCAATATCCGCCGCACGACCGACGCCTTCGAGCTGGCCACGGCGATTCTCTTCCAGAATCCTGTCCAGAACTTCGCGCTTGCGCCTAACAATCTCGAGGACGCCCCGGCCGTATGTCTCGATTTCATGAAAAAAGTCCCGACAGAATGGGACGAAACCAGACTGGTCGACGGAATGCCGGGCGAATTCTGCATTCTTGCAAGACGTCACGGAACGACATGGTATATAGGGGCGATCAGCGCTTCCGACAAACCGGTCCATGTCGACGTCAAGGAGTTGGAGAAGCGTTTCGGAGGTAAAGCCACAGTAATCAGCACCAGCAATAGCGAGCCCGTCCTTTCCGGAGCCGGGAAGAAACCATTCGTTATTTCAGCGAACGACGGACTTGCTGTTACTATAGAAAAATAACCAGCAAGAGCTGGGCAAGAATTACCCTGACCGCCATGGCGAGAGGATATACGGAAGTATAACTCAAAGCCGGGCGGTCTCCGTAATCTGAAGACGACGCATAGTTAAGGGCCATAGGATTGGCCATCGCACCGCAAAGCATGCCGCTGACGGCGCCGTAGTCAAGTCGTAAAGCCTTGAACGAAAGCACGCCCACCAGAACCACAGGTATCACCGTAATAGCGAAACCTAGGCCTATCCATAGCAGGCCTTCCGGACGGAAGACAGTCTCGAAGAACTGTCCGCCGGCAGAGAGTCCGAGGCATACCAGATAGATCGACAGTCCGAGCCTTCGGAGCATAAGATTTGCGCTTTCGGTCGTATATGTCTTGACATGGATCCTCGGCCCGAGCGCCCCCATCAGGATTCCGGAGATTATCGGTCCTCCGGCAAGTCCCAGCCTGACCGGAGCGGATATCCCGGGCACGGCTATAGGAATCGCGCCGAGTACGAGACCGAGTATGATTCCTATGCACATAGAGACCAGGTTAGGTTCATAGAGGTGCTTCAGTACGTTTCCTATCTCCTTCTCAACCTCAGGCATCGATTTCTCTTCTCCTACGACGATAACCCGGTCCCCGAGCTGGAGCACCAGATCCGGAGTCGCAAGGAATCTCATTCCGGAACGTATCACTCTGGAGATATTGACTCCATAGCGGTTCCTTAGCCTCAACGCACCGATAGTCTTTCCGTTGATTTCCGGTCTGGAGACTATCATCGAGTGCGACACGAGCATATCGTCAAGCTTATTCCAGTCGATTTCCTCCCCGTTCATGTCCTTTCTCTCTTCCTTTCCGAATATCTTCTGCAGAAGGGACTCGGATGCCCGGTTAGTTATGACAAGAAGACGGTCCCCTTCCTCGATCACTGTCTCCGAGGACGGAATCAGCACCGTGTTGTCCCTCCATACTCTGGAGATGACAAAGCGTTCAGGGGATGACGAGGATATATCTTTGACGGTCTGGCCGAAGATTGCCGGATTGACGACGTCGAATGTTCCTACGAAAGTGCTGTCCTGGTCCTGGCTGTTACTGTCGGAAGAGCCGGGATAGCGGGAGAACAGGGAACGCAGGAAGATCAGGGCCATGATCACTCCGACGACACCGAGAGGATAGGTAACGGCAGTCGCGAGAGCGGGAGAATGCTCAGGAAGACCCATCTGGTGGAGGGTCTGCTGGGCCGCTGCAAGCGCCGGGGTGTTTGTCACGGCGCCGGAAAGGACTCCGACCATGTCCTGGATCGAAACCGGAGTTACATAACTGAAGATTACTGCCATTGCAGTGCCCAGAAATACGACAAGCAGGCTGAGCATGTTCAGTTTGAGGCCGCCTCTGCGAAAGGAGTTGAAGAATCCGGGGCCGACCTGGAGTCCGAGAGCATACACAAAGATTATGAGTCCGAAATCCTGGGCGAACGAAAGCATCACAGGATTGCCTGTAAGGCCGAAATGGCCGGCTATGATTCCGCAGAAGAAAACAAAGGTGACGCCGAGCGAAACGCCTTTGATCTTCAGCTTTCCCAACGCATGGCCTGCCGCCATTATAAGGAAGATGACGACTATAGCCTGCACGGAGGAAGGCTCCTGCAGCAGATTATTTATCAAATTCATTTAGTTACTTACCGATTTACGGAGCAAAGTTATTATTTTTATGTTAATTTTGTGCAAGGTTCATGCAATTTGGGATTTAGTTGTTGTAATGAAGATAAAAAAGCCTTTAATACTGTTCTCCATGCTGCTCATGACTCTCTCATGCGCAAAGGACATGTCATTAAATTTCAATTACGAAGGCGATCCTACACACATGGAGTCAAAGATGGCTATAGTTACTGTGAAGCAGTCTCCGTCAAAAGTCATCTATTTCCAGCTTGACGATAAGACGAGGCTTCTCCCGCAGAACTATATTCTGGGCTATTCAGGGATGGAGAGGCTTATGTGCTCTCTGGTCATCGACAATAGTCATGAGGACCCGGTATATGGCAAACATGCCTGGATCGACTGGGAAGGCGGATTTATAGAAAAAGGAATTTTCCATAACAGTATAACCAGCAGTACTGCCCTGGACCTTGACGATCCGAAGCATGGGCTGGATATTCCTGATTCGTGGGTCAATTCCGTAGAGGACGGATTCCTCACGCTTGAGTACAAGACCTGGTGGGGTTTCGCTCCTGCGCATCACGACCTCTATCTCGTAGCATACTGCAACTTATCTGACCCTTATGAAGTCTGGCTATACCAGAATACCAATGGTGACCGCAAAGATTACTACGACAGCAGTTTCATATGCTTTGACATAAATGAACTGCCTGACACCGGAGATGAATATAAACCGTTGACTCTTAAATGGACCTCGCCTGACGGCAAGACGCACAGCAAAAGATTTGAATTCAAGACAAGAAAATAGACTGGCTGAAGAAACTATACTGACCCTTGTCAGAAGAGGAGATACCAACGCGATGCAGATTTTCTATAATCAGTACGCGGGGTATCTTACGGCTGTCTGTTCCAGATACGTGGTAGATACCGACCAGGTCAAGGACATTCTCCAGGAAGCTTTCATAAAGATTTTCGACAGTCTTGACAAGTTTGAGTTCAGGGGTGAAGGAAGCGTCAAAGCCTGGGTAAGAAGGATAGTAGTCAACGACTCGATCCGTTATCTGAAGCACAACTGCAAGGTCAGCCTTGTCTATGACATCCCGGACACCCCCGACGAAGACGAGGATCCTCCATACGGAGACGTACCGGCTTCTGTAATCCAGCAGATGATCAAGGAATTGCCGGACGGATACAGGACAGTATTCAACCTATACGTATTCGAAGACAAGAGCCACAAGGAAATAGCTGCCCTGCTCGGCATCAAAGAAGATTCTTCAGCATCACAGTTGTTCAGGGCGAAGAAAATCCTGGCGACAAGAATCAAAGAATACCTAAACAGAAACAGAGATGAGTAATAATGAATGGAAATACAGGCTGAGGGAAAGTCTCGAAGACTATACCGAAGCCGCCCCTGAAGGGCTGTGGGACGCAGTCAGGACGGGTGTATCAGCTAAGAAGCGCAGACGCGTGATTGCATGGTGGAGTTCCGCTGTTGGAATGTCCGCCGCAGCCGCCATTGTCGCCGGAGTATTTCTGTTCCGTGACAAATCTTCGGAAAACATAGATGTCCTCGTCCCGGACAGTTCTGTGGTAGCCGAGGCTCTAGTCCAGCAGGAAGATACTCTTGTACATATCGTAGATCTTTCCAGACCGGAAGATATAAACCTTACTGCTTATGTTCCTGTCAAAGAAACAGTAAAGAAAGCCGATACCGTTCCGTTTACAGTCACCGTACCGGAGGTGGATATAATCCCGGTAATGATCGATATCGAACCAGTCGACATCGTTGTCGAACCGGCCGACATTATCGTTGAGCCTGCCGACATCCATATTGAAGACGATATCAAGGTTACGGAGGAAAAACCGGCCCGCAAAGAGAGAGAGATCAAGGAATATGACGGAGATTTGATTGCCTTCGGTTATTCAGCCAGAAAAAAACCTGCTGTAAGAGTTTCCGGAAACATGGGAGCCTCCCAGACCATATCCTCCGGCAGATCTTACGGAATGGGAACCAAGGGCTTATATTATGCAAGTCCGGCGAATTCCTTCGAGAACAATTATTTCTTCGAAGTCAACAGGAACCAGCAGACAGAGACAAGAACGAACCATACCAAGAGCCCGTCCCTGAGAGCGGTCATCAGTTTCCCGATTAAATCCGGATGGTCCGTCGGTACCGGAATAGTATATTCCAGACTCAAGAATGAGACCGTGACGGAAAGGAGCATAATGAAAGCGAGACAAGAGCTTTCAATGAACTATATAGGGATTCCTGTATATGCTGAATATGACCTGTTCACCTGGAAGAGACTGAGCCTCTATGCCGATGCCGGTCCGATGTTCGAGTTCTGCGCCAATGCCAGGACTAAGCATACGGCCATAACCGGAGATAAGATAACTGACAAGACCGAAGAGAAAGCATCTGTCAAAGATAACAGGTGGTCAGTCAACGCCAATATAGGCATCCAGGCCAGGATAACCAGACACAGCTATCTGTTCGTGGAACCTGGATTCTCCTACCACTTCAGCAACGGCAGCAATGTCGAGAATTACTATACAGATAAACCGGCAGCCTTCAATCTGAATATCGGCTACCGGTTCATGATACGTTAGTTCCTGTAACTAGAAGTATATCAGGACGACTCCTGCGAGACCAAACAATCCGCCTATCCAGATCCAGAGAGGACCCTTGACCGGGGTCTTCCCTGCATGACTTCTGCCATGTTTCTCATATTCAAATTCTTAAAGAATAAGCCGGCGAAAAAATACAAAAAAATGCAGGAAAATGATATAAAGTCCAACAGAAAAATATACATTACAGTACTTACAGTAATCATATTTTAAAAAACAACCATGGAAAAAATTAATCTATTATGTCTGGGCTGGACAGCCCTGGCCCTGATTATGGGCAGTTGCGCTCAAGAGGACATCATCATCAAAGAAGAAACCGGGACGGAGAACCGGAAGACACTCAGCATCAGAGTGACCGACGGAGGATATTATGGCAACCAGCCGACACGCGCAGACGAAAGCAACGAGGAAGAATACAACGGCGACGCGACAACGATGAGGACAAGGTTCATTGCCGGAGACAAGATCGGCGTATTCTCAATCTCGGGAGAAGGCGCCACCCACTACCAGAACCTGGAACTCGCATTCGACGGAACCGAATGGAAAAATCCTGAAGGAGAGCCCTTCTACTTTTTCCCGGGCATGAAATACTTTGCCTATTATCCGTACGACAAAAATTTCAACATCGACAAAGTCAACTGGAACAGGGACAGCGCCGCCGGATTCTTTTCGACATACATCAATGAATGGATGCCATTGGAGGACCAGTCCACCACGCTGAAGTACATTGCCAGCGACCTTATGGTAGGAGACGGAGGGCTGACCGAGGACGGAGCGTTCACTTTTATCCTTGGCCACACGATGGGGCTCATCTTCATTTCTGCAGCCGAGGAAATCAAGGGTACGGTCTATCTCTTCCCAAAGCTTCCCGAATCTGATGCGATGGAAACACTCTCATCCGACAGCAAGATTTACGACTTTGAGCAGAAAGTCTTCAAGCCAAGCCGAAGGCAGGGTTACTACCGTTATCTCGTAAAACCCGGACAGTCCAAGTTCATTTCCGGCAAGAATCCTGACGGAAGGATATTCAGCTTCACCTGCTCAAACGTGAGCGCAGGACGATATAAGAAATTCATCATAGACGGAGGCTTCAAACCGGCCAATTCGGAGATCGAGGACTTCACCGTACAGATTGGCGATGTGCTGTTCAACGACATGCACATAAAGCACAGACCTGCGGATGGCACCACTCTGTCGGGAGACAAAGCAGGAATCATAGTTTACCTTGCCGACTTTCATGATGAATATACGGAGGGTTATACCCACGGCCTGGTACTTGCGAATGAATTGGAAATTGTCAGGAGTTCGGAGTACGGTCGCAGCTGGACCTACGATCAATATACGACAGAAATGGCAGATCATCCCGGACTTGCCAACTGCAGCACCGTAATACAAGCCTTGAATGACAAATCCGGCCTCACAAACTCGCTGACAGTAGGCAGCACGGAAGGTCTGGGAGATCTGACACGAGACCATACCACAACTCTGCCAATTTATAGCAGAGCCTCCAAATGGTTTACTTTAAGCGCCGGACAGTGGATCAAGATACTTGAAGAATGGGGAGCGACATTGAATGTAGAGCTAAATAATAGCACAAACAAGATTGATTTCACTTACAATAGCAAGATACAACCGGGAAATACCGTTTTCAAGGATGATTTCAAATATCTGTGGACATCCCATTATCCAACGACAAACACCAGTTCATATAGCAATCCAACCGAAAATAAATATTATGCAATAAGCAGCACGGAAGCTAACGATAAAGGAACATTCATATGGATGTTCAAACTATCCAAGACTACGGCTCCTTATGGAGAAAGGAAGAGAAAAGATTATTCTGACGGCCGTGTCTGGAGAGGTTTTGCTTTTTGATGTAAGAAAAAAAAATCATACCTTTGTCGTCAGATAAATATCTCTTCAGGGCAGGGTGTAATCCCCTACTGGCGGTGACAGTCCGCGACTCCCCTTTTTGGGGACTGAACCGGTGAAATTCCGATACCAACGGTGACAGTCCGGATGGAAGACGAGATATGGTCGGGATGACGCCGAATCGGTGTCGTTTCGATTGTATGGATATAGCTATGCCCTGAGTGCTTATTGCATTCAGGGCATTTTTCATATACAAAACAGACATGAATTGGTCAGAGTCAGACAGAGAATACATGCAGGAAGCGATATCGCTTGCTGAGAGAGGCCGGGGACACACATCTCCGAACCCGCTGGTAGGATGCGTCATAGTCAAGGACGGCCGCACCCTAGGACGTGGCTGGCACCGCAAATATGGCGACCTCCATGCAGAACGCGAAGCCCTTCGCGACTGCACTGAAAACCCGGCAGGAGCCACCGCCTATGTAACTCTGGAGCCATGCTGCCACCATGGTAAGCAGCCTCCATGCACTGACGCCCTTATCGAAGCCGGGATCGCAAGAGTCATCGTCGGAGCCACCGATCCCAATCCGCTTGTCGGAGGAAAAGGGATCGCCATCCTCCGGGAGAACGGAATCATGGTCGAGACTGGGTTGTGCGAAGAAGAAATTCTTGAGCAGAACCGTATATTCTTCAAATACATAACGGAGAAAAAGCCTTGGGTAACCCTCAAGGTCGCCATGACCCTCGACGGAAAGATCGCCACCGCTGACGGAGACTCCCGCTGGGTGACATCCGATGCCTCCCGGCAGTTCGTCCAGCAATTGCGAGGATACCATTCCGGAATATGCGTAGGAAAAGGGACTGTCGTATATGACGACCCGATGCTGGACTGCCGCTTCGAGGGGCTGGACAACCCGGTCCGGATTATTCCTGACAGCATGGCATCCATATCCCCTGAGAGCAGGATTGTCAGGACGGCCAGGCAATGCAGGACAATCATCGCCCACACGGACGCAGCGCCGGCTTCAAGACTGGAGCAGCTGAACTCGCTCGGAGTCGAGACCCTGCCCTGCCTGTCAGAGAATGGGCATACTGACATCAGTGACATGCTCCGACGTCTCGGGGAGATGCGCATAGACTCGATATTGCTCGAAGGTGGCGAAGAACTCAACTGGAGTTTCATCGAGAAGGGCCTTGTAGATGAATATTACATCTTCATCGCCCCGAAGATTCTGGGTGGAAAAGATGCGAAGACGGCCGTCGGCGGCGCCGGCTTTCCAAAGATGGCCGACGCTCTGGACATCTCGATAAAGGACGTCAGACAGTTCGGCCCGGACATATTGATACATGGATATGAAAAAAACAGATAGCGGATGTTTACAGGAATCATAGAAGAAACAGGCACGGTACAGTCCGTCACGAGACACGGATCCAGCATCGCGCTGTGCATCGCGGCCGACAAGGTCACGGAAGGCACGGTCGTCGGGGACAGCATCGCCGTCAACGGAGTCTGCCTTACGGTCACTTCGCTGAACGGCAAGAGATTCACCGCCGACGTAATGCCGGAAACTGTCCACAGGACATCTCTCAGCAAGCTTGCCGCAGGATCGAAAGTCAATCTTGAAAGGGCTCTGAGGGCATCTGACCGTCTTGGGGGCCATATTGTCTCCGGGCATGTGGACGGATGCGGAGTCATCGGATCCATGGTCAGGGACGGAATTGCGACAAGAGTCACCGTCAAGTTCCCGGAATCATTGCTCAGATACATAGCTGTCAAGGGCTCCGTCACTATAGACGGCGTCAGCCTTACGGTTACGGATGTGGACGCCAATTCATTCTCGGTATCCCTGATTCCTCAGACAAAGGCTGTGACAACTTTGGGCGAAGCCAGGGTCGGCAGAATAGTAAATGTCGAAGTAGACCTGCTCGCGCGGTACACGGAGCGGCTGCTTTCGGCAGGAAGAAAACAAGAAACAAAAGAAAGCGGCCTTTCATTGGAATGGCTGGCAGAAAACGGATTTTAGATATATGGAGAAAAAAGAATTCTCAACGATTGAAGAAGCCCTCGCAGAACTGAAGGAAGGGCGTATGATAGTTGTCATCGACGACCCTGAAAGGGAAAATGAAGGAGACCTCATCTGTGCCGCACGCCATGCGACCCCGGAGAACATAAACTTCATGGCAACATACGGAAAGGGACTGATATGCATGCCCATGAGCGAGTCATACACGACTAAGCTTGACCTGGGCCAGATGGTCTCATACAACACTGACAACCACGGCACGGCATTCACCGTATCGATCGACCATATCTCGACAACCACCGGAATCTCGGCCGTCGAACGGTCAGTAACAGCAATGAAATGCATATCCCCTGATGCCCATCCGGCAGATTTCAGGAGGCCGGGGCACATGTTCCCCCTCAAGGCAAGGAAAGGAGGAGTACTGATAAGGGCCGGACACACTGAAGCGACCGTGGACCTTATGCGTCTTGCCGGAATGGAGGAATGCGGTCTATGCTGCGAGATCATGAGCGACGACGGTACGATGATGCGTACCAGGGAACTGGTCGGATTTGCAAAGAAACATGGATTGAAGATAATCTCCATCGCCGACCTTATCCGTTACCGCCGCAGGCATGAGAAAACGGTGGAAAGGATCACCACGGCGGACCTGCCGACGAAATATGGCCATTTCAAGGCATATGGATATGTGAGCGTGATTACCGGCGAGCATCATGTAGCCCTGGTGAAGGGAGACGTATCCACGGATGAGCCTGTACTTTGCAGGGTCCATTCCGAATGTCTTACGGGCGACGCCTTCGGCTCCCTGAGATGCGACTGCGGGGAGCAGCTTGAGGAAGCGCTGCGCCGCATTGAAGAGACCGGACGCGGAGTGCTTCTTTACCTCAGGCAGGAAGGACGAGGCATCGGCCTTATCAACAAGCTGCGCGCCTACAACCTGCAGGACAAGGGCATGGACACGGTGGAGGCCAACGTCGCGCTGGGCTTCGCGCCTGACCTTCGCGAGTACGGCACCGGAGCGGCAATCCTTGCGGACCTGGGAATCAGGAAACTCGCTATCATGACCAACAACCCGGAGAAGATCAGCGGTCTTGACGGATATGGTCTTGAAATCGTGCGCAGAGAGCCGATCGAGATACGGAGCAACGAGAACAACGAGCGCTACCTGCGAACCAAATGCAGCAAGATGGGCCACATGCTCCACATCAAATAATCATATACGGAAAACAACAGACAATAAAACATCAATAAAATGAAGACACTCGAAGGAAACCTTATTGCGTCAGGCCAGAAAATCGGCATCGTCGCATCAAGATTCAATGAATTCATCACAGGCAAGCTGCTTGGTGGAGCCGAAGACTCATTCATCCGCCATGGCGGAAATCCTGACGACCTTGAAGTCGCCTGGGTACCGGGAGCTTTCGAGATCCCGCTGATTGCCAAGAAGATGGCCATGTCCAAGAAATACGACGCAATCGTATGTCTCGGAGCCGTCATCCGCGGAGATACTCCCCACTTCGACATGGTTGCCGGCGAATCAGTCAAAGGCATCGCCCAGGTAGGGCTTGAAAGCGGAATCCCTGTAATCTACGGAGTCCTTACCACCGAGACCATCGAGCAGGCAGTGGAGAGGGCCGGCACAAAGGCTGGAAACAAGGGTTTCGATGCCATGACTACGGCCATAGAGATGACCAACCTGTCAAATATCATTCTTTGACGGAGACTCCCTCCCGGGTGGCAGGTATGAATTGTATGGTGCCGTCAGGATTGTAGTAGAGAGGTTCTATTATGACGCTGCGGCTATAGCTGCCGCCATCCGGCAAAGCTCCGTTGTGGGAGAAGAAATACCAATGTCCCTTGAACTCGGCGATGGCCGGGTGGGTAGTGAATGAGTTCTCCGGAGTATCGCTGATGACGCCCTTGGTCTCATATGGGCCAAAGATGTCGTCAGCGATTGCGTATGCTATCTTCTCCGGGAATTCCGAAGCGTAGGTCAGATAGTAGCGGCCTTCGTATTTATGCAGCCAGGATGCCTCCGTGAACGGATGGTCCTCAGTGATGTCGATTCTCTGGACCGGACCGTCGAGCTCCACCATGCTGTCCTTCAGCCTGGCCATGTAACATTCTCCGTTGCCCCATACCAGATATGGAGTCCCGTCGTCATCGATGAACACGGAAGGATCGATGCATGCCCATGCATGCTTGCTGTCAGGGCAGTCTTTAACTGTGAGCATCGGACGGCCCAGGGCGTCTTTATATGGACCAGTAATCTTGTCGCTCACCGCCACGCCGATGCCGCACCAGTTGGTAGAGATATACCAGTAATACTTGCCGTTCCTCTTGATCGCCTGTCCGGCGAAAGCCTGGTGACTGTCGGCCAAGGTGAAATCGGTTATGCGCAGAGGACATGGGTATTGCGTCCAGTGACGTAAGTCGGTGGTCGAGAAAAGCTGCCAGTCTTCCATTTCATATCCGCCGTTCTTGTTCGGATCGACATCCTTAGTAGCCTTCATGTCATGGCTTGTAAACATCCACAACGTATCCCCTTCCACAAGGACTGCGGGATCCGCGGTAAAGATATCGGTAATGACCGGGTTGCCTTTGGCTTCAAAATGCCTGAGGCCTGACGACGATTGAGCCGTGGACGTAATCGCCACGGCCAGAAACATAAGCACAAGAGTAAGTCTGTTCATCATTATATTTGTTGGAGGCATTTTGCCTCCGACAAATATACTAAAAAGACTGAATCGAACTATAACAGAATCGAACTATAATGGATAATCTTCGAATGCATAAAGTACGGTAGAAAGATATCGCTCGCCCGTGTCAGGGAGAAGCACCACCACTTTCTTGCCTGCATTCTCAGGACGTTTTGCGACCTGGATAGCCGCATAGAGCGCTGCTCCTGCCGAGATTCCTACAAGGAGGCCCTCCTGGCGGGCTATCTCGCGTCCCGTACGAATGGCATCATCATTTTCCACATCGAACACTTCGTCGATGACATTGGAATCATAAGTCTTAGGAACGAATCCGGCGCCGATTCCCTGGATCTTGTGCGGACCGCTCTGTCCGCCGTTGAGTACGGGAGAAGCCTTCGGCTCCACTGCTATAACCTTGACGGCCGGATTCTGCTCCTTGAGGTATTTGCCTACGCCGGATACAGTACCGCCAGTACCGACTCCGCCGACGAAGATGTCCACGGCACCGTCGGTATCACGCCAGATTTCAGGACCGGTAGTGGCATAGTGGCGGGAAGGGTTGGCCGGATTCTCAAACTGCTGGAGAATCACGCTTCCAGGGATTTCGTCACGAAGAGCTTCTGCAGCGCGGATGGCGCCAGGCATGCCGTCCTTTCCCGGAGTGAGGCGTACCTCAGCACCGTAGGCCTTTACAAGGTTGCGGCGCTCTACGCTCATGGTCTCAGGCATCGTAAGGATAAGATGGTAGCCTTTAACTGCTGAAACCAAGGCAAGGGCGACTCCAGTATTGCCGCTGGTAGGTTCGATAATCGTGGCACCCGGTATAAGTATTCCACGCTGCTCGGCGTCTTCGATCATGGCCAGCGCAATACGGTCCTTGACGCTGCCACCCGGGTTGAAGTATTCGATCTTGGCGATTACCGGCGTCTTGACACCGTTAGCCTTTGAGTATTTATTCAGTTCCAGAAGAGGAGTGTTGCCGATAAGTCCGGTCAACGTTTTTGCAATTTTAGCCATAATTGATTGTGTTTTTTCGTTTATTATTTTTCCAAAGCCTGACGCAGATCGTCGAGGATGTCGTCTATATGTTCCGTGCCTATCGAAAGGCGGATTGTCGAAGGCGTGATATGCTGCGCCTGAAGTTCTTCCGGAGAGAGCTGGGAGTGAGTCGTGGTATAAGGATGGATCACAAGGCTCTTTACGTCAGCGACATTTGCCAGCAGGGAGAAAATCTTGAGAGAGTCTATGAATTTCCACGCAGCCTCCTGTCCTCCCTTGATCTCGAAAGTGAAGATGGACCCGGCACCTTTAGGGAAGTATTTCTGATACAGTTTGTGGTCAGGATGGCTCTCCAACGAAGGATGGCTTACGTGAGCTACATTAGGATGCTTGCTCAGGAAATCTACAACCTTGAGGGCATTCTCCACATGGCGCTCCACGCGCAGGCTCAGTGTCTCGACGCCCTGCAGCAGCAGGAATGCATTGAACGGAGAAAGGGTTGCGCCGGTATCACGCAGCAACACGGCCCTGATCCTTGTCACATAGGCAGCCGGTCCTACTGCATCTGCGAACACGATTCCATGATATGAAGGATCCGGTTTTGCGAGAGTCGGGAACTTCTCCGGGGCAGACTTCCAGTCGAACTTGCCACCGTCCACGATAACTCCGCCCAGGCTGGTGCCATGTCCGCCAAGGAACTTGGTAGCCGAGTGGACAACGATGTCGGCACCATGTTCCAGCGGACGAATCAAATATGGCGTACCAAAAGTATTGTCGATAATAACCGGGATATTGTGGCGGTGGGCCACGGCAGCGATGCCTTCGATGTCGGTCACGTCACTGTTCGGATTTCCGAAAGTCTCGGCGAAGACTACCTTGGTATTCGGACGGATAGCCTCTTCAAGTGCCTTGAGGTCATTCACCTTCACTATGGTGTTCTCTATGCCGCGGCTTGCCAGAGTATGGACGATAAGATTG
>JAEEGK010016241.1_pt1 | contig 16390 bp, 13 predicted proteins | sample 8958771 | NCBI WGS metagenome assembly JAEEGK01 (sample SAMN16246547, study PRJNA631951) | gut metagenome | biome: gut microbiome; feature: rumen; material: SC-attached | host: Bos | place: Iran: Karaj | collected 2018-10 | reverse complement strand
CCGATATGCTTGTGGGAGATGAGATCAGGATCAGACAGATCCTTTTCAACCTTCTTTCCAACGCCATTAAATATACCGATAAGGGTTATGTTATCCTTGATGTTACCGGCAAAGAAAATGACGGTTTTTTGGACCTTACTGTCAGTATTACCGACAGTGGTATAGGAATCAAGAAAGAAGACATACCCAAGCTGTTTTCAAGTTTCCAGCAGGTTGATACCAGAAAGACCAGAAACCGTGAAGGTACGGGACTGGGTCTTGCCATCTGCAAACAGCTCTTAACCCTTATGGGCGGAGATATAACCGTCGAATCCACCTACGGGGTGGGATCGAAGTTTACTTTTACGGTATCCCAGAAGATTTCGGACGGCGACCAGGATCTTAACACCGAAACCATCTCCAATGAGAAGGAAAATTCCCGCGTTGTGGGAAATAACGCGAAGGTTCTTGTTGTTGATGATAACGCGGTTAACCTTAAGGTTGCCCAGGGTCTTATCAGGACCTACGGAATCGAGGTAGATACCTGCATGAGCGGCAGACAGTGCCTTGAAATACTGAAAACACACAAAGATTACGACATCATATTCATCGATCATATGATGCCCGAGCTTGACGGTATCGATACATTGAACCTCATCAGGGCAGATTCCGATGAATATATGCAGAAAGTGCCTCTTATTGCCCTTACGGCCAATGTTGTGAGCGGTGTAAGAGAGATGTTCATATCGGAAGGATTTAACGATTATGTTCCAAAACCCATTGACATGGTTTGGCTTAATGGTATATTGAGAAAGTACTTACCTTCCGAAAAACAAAGATAATAATATTGGAGACAGTTTAATATGACTAAGATAAGAACCAGATTTGCTCCCAGTCCCACGGGAAGAATGCATGTGGGAAATTTAAGGACCGCCCTTTACGAGTATCTCGTAGCAAAACATGAGGGCGGCGATTTTATTCTTCGTATCGAGGATACGGATCAGGAGAGATTTGTTGAGGGCGCCCTTGACATTATCTACAGAACACTTGAAAAGACCGGTCTTAAGCATGATGAAGGTCCCGATATCGACAAAGGCTTCGGCCCCTACGTTCAGTCCGAGCGCATGAAGACCGGCATCTATCTTAAATACGCTAAACAGCTTATCGACCAGGGCGATGCTTATTATTGCTTCTGTGACAAAGAAAGACTTGAGTCTTTAAAGCAGGTTGTGGACGGTAAGGAGATAGTTGTATACGACAAGCATTGCCTTCACCTTTCGAAAGAGGAGATCGAGGCAAACCTTGCGGCCGGAAAGCCCTATGTAATCAGACAAAACGTGCCCAATGAGGGAACCACCACCTTTAAGGATGAGCTTTACGGAGAGATCACCGTAGACAACTCCGAGCTTGACGACATGATCCTTATTAAGTCCGACGGTTATCCCACATATAATTTTGCAAACGTTATCGATGACCACACCATGGGAATTACCCATGTTGTGAGAGGTAATGAGTACATTTCTTCATCCCCCAAGTATCAAAGACTTTATGATGCTTTCGGATGGGAGAGCCCCAAGTACATTCACCTTGCACTTGTTACCGACGAAAATCACAAGAAGCTTTCCAAGAGAAGCGGACATTCAAGCTTTGAGGACCTTCTCGAACAGGGATTTTTAACGGAAGCCATCATCAACTATGTAGCACTGCTTGGATGGTCACCCGATGACAATAACGAGTTCTTTACGCTTCCCGAACTTGTAAAGGCCTTTGATTATCATAAGATAAACAAATCCCCTTCCGTATTCGATGTACAGAAGCTTAAATGGATGAACGGCGAATATATAAAGAAAATGGATGATGACAAGTTCTTCGAGATGGCAGAGCCTTATATCGATGAGGTCATCAAACGCCCCATCGACAAGAAGAAGATCGCAGCCATGGTGAAGACCCGTATCGAAGTTTTCCCCGATATAAAGGACCATATCGATTTCTTTGAGAGCCTTCCCGAGTATGATATTTCCATGTATGAGCACAAGAAGATGAAGACCACTCTTGAGTCTTCAAGAGACCTTCTTAAGGAAGTACTTCCCATACTGGAGGCACATAACGATTATTCCAACGATTCGCTTTTTGCTTTGCTTTCCGATTATGCGACCAAGAAAGAATACAAGACCGGGTTTGTGATGTGGCCCATCAGAACCGCACTTTCGGGCAAGCAGATGACTCCCGCCGGAGCAACCGAGATTATGGAGGTTCTTGGCAAAGGAGAGTCAATTTCCAGAATTAAGAAGGGTATTGAACTTCTTGACAAAGCACTTGCTTAATGACAGTCAGTTTTCGGCTGTAAATCACCGGTACGGTCCCGCACTGTGTTACGCGGGGCCGGGTACCGGCAAAACCACCGTTATTACACATCATATTCTTTTTCTTCTTGAAACTCTTAATGTTCCGCCCGAAAAAATCCTCGTTATCACTTTTACAAAAGAAGCCGCAAGAGAGATGAAATCAAGGTTTTTGACTTTGTCTGCGACAGTTGAAAATTCCGAATCCGTTAATTTTGGCACTTTTCATTCGGTTTATCTAAAGATACTCAAATGCTTTCTCAATAAGGATCTTAAGGTCATAAGCGAGTCAGAGGCCGATAAGGTTTTTTCGTTTCTTTCGGATGATACGATCAAAAAAGATGAGCTTGCAACTCTTATATACGGGGTAAAATCGGGGAAAAGCATTTCGGATTTTTATATCGAAAACGATAAAAAACTCATCTTTCTTGATAAATACAGGCAATACTCGGATATTCTTTCACAAAAGAACCTTCTTGATTTTGAAGATATACTTTTAAAAACCAAAGATTTTCTAAGCTTTGACCGATCCGTGAGAGAAGAGGTCAAATCAAGGTTTTCTCACATTCTGATAGATGAATTCCAGGACATAAACGAAATACAGTACGAAATACTTAAATTGATTTCAGAGCCTTCCTCCGATATTTTTGCGGTAGGAGACGAAAATCAGTCAATCTACGGCTTTCGAGGCTCAAAATACGGGATATTTAACGATTTTATGAGGGATTTTGAGAATGTTTCGGTCTATGAACTTAAAGTCAATTACCGGTCAAATAAGAGCATTTCATCCGCAGCAGGAAAGGTACTTGGTTTGGATCTGCCGGTCACAACTGAAGAAAAGGAGACTCACCCCGGTTTCTTTTTAAGGGTAAACGGGGACCGTTTTGAAGAAGAAAGATCTGTTATCTTTGATCTGAAAAACAGCTTTGATGAAGGCGGAAGCTGTGCGGTACTTACAAGAACAAACCTTTTTGCGGGGAGATTTAAAAAGCTCTGGCTTGAAAGTATCGGCGGGGAAGATGCCGATCTAAACGCAAATACAATCAAAAACATGGTTGAGATTATGCTTTCTTCCATACGATTTTTTAAAACAAAGAAGAGAAGTGAGCTTTTTAATCTGTTAAGGGGTTCATTTGAATTGATACCCAGGGGATATTTTCATACGGAATACATTCGTCCGGAAGATATACTTAGGAATATTCCCGCAGGGCCCATAAGAGACAGATTTTTACTTTTGAAGCATCATATTGAACTGCTTAACAGGTTCGGAGCTCCGGGATTTGTTACATACTTTACTGAAGTGGCTTCAAAGGATTTCGGTATCGGTATTACCGGTGAAATTAAAGATTTTACGGATAAACTTGAAACCGAGGCTGAGAAGTTAAAGACCCTTAACGCTCTTGCCGAGCATCTTGAAAACACCCTTAAGAAATTGAACTCAAAAGAGAAAACACATGGGACTTTCTTTGGAAATCCCGCGTTTCTGACATTTCATGCGTCAAAAGGCCTGGAGTTTGACAATGTTTTCATTCCCGGTGTCATAGAGGGGCGGATCCCCGCCAGGGGCATAGATCTTACTCAGGATATAGACGAAGAAAGACGACTTCTATACGTGGCTATGACCAGGGCCAAAAAGAAGCTGTTTCTTTATACATGCAAAAAGGAAGGAAGCAACTCTGTGCTTCCCTCCCGTTTTATAAAAAACCTTCTCTGATCTAATCCATCTCATCAAACTCAAGTTCATCGAGATACTCGTCAAATTTGTCACAGACCTTTTCAAGTTCCTCATCGCTGTCAATGTAGCGAAGCTTGGGCTCCTCATTAGGATCGTCGGGATTCTCGGAATAGCCGTAGAACCAGACGTCATCGCCTGCTGCGTTACCTTCGTCATCCAGGGGTGACAAAGCAATGTAATCCTCGCCGTCAACGGTCAGAATGGTCAAAATGGAGCAGACAACGGTACCTGTATCAAGTTCCAGGGTCACTGTCATTTCTTCATCCATTTCCTGCTCAAAATCTTCGGGTTTCAAATCACTCATATATGCCTCCGGAAAATCAGATATTTACGTAAATTTCTATGATAATAATATAATAATTATGTTACAATATCCATATATTTTTTTGAGAGGTCGAAAATGGAGAGAACAATCAAAAGAATTCCCTTCGCAGGGTTTGGAGTAAAACAATTGAAAGAAGGCGCCTATTTTTCCGCCGTTTTGCAGGCGATGAGAGAATGCGGCGTCATCATTTTTGATCTTAACGGGAAGGAAAAGCCCGAAAAAATCCCTTTTGACAAAAGTCTTTCCTGCGGAAATGTCTATTCATGCCTGATAGCCGGTCTTTCCCTTAAAGGAAAGGGTTACAGGTTTTTTTGTGATGAATTGGATTTTGTCGACGATCATGCGGTGGCGATAGCGGGAAACGAGGTTTTCGGTAAAGGTGCGGATGTTTCCAAACTCATGGGAGTTTTAGGTTCTTCAAAGGATCCAAAGGGCTTTGATTCCGACAGGCCCTTAAAGCATACTTACGAAAATACCGTTCTTTATCTTGCCCATCTTCGCGGGTTTACCATGGGAAATCCCGGTTCTTCCAAGGATAAGGGAACATTTCGTGCCTTTGAAAAAGAGATCCCCTATTTAAAAGACTTAGGAATCACCGCGGTTTTGCTTATGCCTGTTTATGAGTTTATGGAAAAGGAGATAAAGAACAGCTCTGCGCCCGAAACCAAGACATCCCTGCATGAATTCAGGGAAGATGAAAACTCAAAGAAAGTCAATTTCTGGGGTTTTTGCAAGGCCTTTCCTTTTGCGGTTAAAAGCAGTTTTGCAGGTTTAAGCGAGCCCGGATTCGAACTTAAAAAGCTTGTAAAGAAACTCCATGACAATGACATAGAGTGCCTGTTTACCGTGTTTTCGGACATTTTTAAGGACACCGGAAGCATCCTTGACTGCTTAAGATACTACGTTTATGAATACCATGCGGACGGATTCAGGATTGTCGGGAATTCAAAGTTCAATGAAGAGATTTGCAAGGATCCTTTTCTTTACGATTCGAAGCTTATCTTTGAAGGTGACCCTTCCTTTGTGCCCTTTGATGAAACCAAGACCTTCAGGAATATCGCGATAATCGGGGATTCCTTTGAAAAACAGGGAAGGCGTTTCCTTAAATCCGATGAGGATGCCGTTTCTTACTTAAGCTACGCGGTAAGAGAAAATTCAAGGATCTATTCTCCCATAAGAAACATCACGGATTTTTCGGGCTTTACCCTTTACGATGTTTTTTCCTACAACAGAAAACACAACGAAGCAAACAACGAAGAGAATCTCGACGGAACCGATTATAACTACAGCTGGAACTGCGGCTTTGAAGGAGAGACCGGCAAGCGTCACGTTAATGCTTTAAGGCTTAAACAGTGTAAGAATGCCATGCTTTTGATGCTTTTGTCTCAGGGAACACCAATGCTTGTTGCGGGTGATGAGATTCTTAATACGGCAGGGGGAAACAATAACCCTTACTGCCAGGATAACGAGACCGGCTGGGTTAAATGGAATAAAGCCAAGGCAAACAGGGAATTTAAGAATTTTGTTTCCAATCTCATTGCCTTCAGAAAGCGCCACAGCATTCTTCATCAGCCCAACGAACTTAAACTCTTTGACTATCGTTCCTGTAAGATGCCTGACGTATCCTTTCATGGGGAAGAGGCCTGGAAAATAGACCAGACACCTGCTTCAAGGGAGTTTGCGGTTTTATATTCCGGGGAATATGCCCGTCAGTATACGAAGGAAACTGAGGATTCCGTATATATTATCTACAACATGTACTGGGAAAAGAGAGCCTTTGTGCTTCCTGTGCAGGGTCCCAAGGTTAAATGGAGTCTGCTTTATTCAAGCGACGGCTCCACGGATGACTCCTTTGACGAACAGAAGGCAACACCTTTGACGGGGGGAGAATACCTTGCGTCCGAGCGCAGTATTTCGATTCTTTTGTTAAAATCCGAAAATATTGATAAATCAAAAAAATGATGTTATAATGCGTCGATATCACATTCTTGCGGAGGTTTTTTTATTATGATAGACGGTAAAAAAGTTCTTTTTTCCGGCATGCAGGCTACCGGTAATCTTACTTTGGGTAATTACGTGGGAGCGCTCAGAAACTGGATAACTCTTGCGGATGAATATGAATGCTTTTATTCGGTGGTGGATCTTCATTCCATTACCGTAAGACAGGACCCCGCAGAATTAAGGTCAAGAGCCAGAAAACTGCTTACTCTTTACATAGCTGCAGGTTTGGACCCCAAGAAAAACTGCATATATTATCAGTCCCATGTAAGCGCACACGCAGAGCTTGCATGGATCCTTGACTGTTTCACATACATGGGTGAACTCAACAGAATGACCCAGTTTAAGGATAAGTCCGCAAAGCACGCGGACAACATCAATGCGGGCCTTTATACTTATCCCGTGCTCATGGCTGCGGATATCCTTCTTTATCAGGCGGATGTGGTACCCGTAGGAAAGGACCAGCTTCAGCACCTTGAGATAACCCGTGATGTAGCCCAGCGTTTCAATGCGATCTACGGTGATGTATTCACGATTCCCGAACCCTACATCGGGAAGGTCGGAGCCAAGATCATGAGTCTTCAGGATCCTTCCAAGAAGATGAGCAAGTCAGATGAAAACTTAAATGCAAGCATTTATCTTATGGATGACAAGGATACGATAATCCGCAAGTTTAAACGTGCGGTTACGGACTCCGAAGGCGCCGTACGATACAGAGACGAACAGCCCGGAATCAAGAACCTTATCGATATTTATTCCGTCTGCACCGGAAAAACTTCCGAAGAAGTTGAGAAGGAATTTGACGGTAAGGGGTATGGCGACTTCAAACTTGCAGTAGGTGAGGCGGTGGCAGACCTTCTTTGTCCTTTACAGGATCGTTTCCATGACCTTGAAAAGGATAAGGAATTCATCGATTCCGTTATAAAAGAAAATGCCGAAAAAGCAGGTTATTATGCCTCCAAGACCTTGAGAAAGGTGCAAAAGAAGGTGGGCTTCCCCGAAAGAATCAGATAGAGGACAGGGTAAAAGATGCGTAAATTAATCCAGTTTCAGAATATAATCAAAGAATTTGACGGCCAGCTTGTTTTAAAGGGCATTAATCTTGATATTTACGAGAATGAGTTCGTAACTCTTTTAGGCCCTTCGGGGTGCGGCAAGACCACACTTCTTCGAATTCTGGGCGGTTTCCTTGAGCCCAATCAGGGAAAGGTTATATTTGACGATGAGGATATTACCAACGTTCCTCCGTACAAAAGAGACTTGAATACCGTATTCCAGAAGTATGCTCTTTTCCCTCATATGAACGTATACGATAACATAGCCTTTGGTCTTCGTATAAAGAAAGAGCCTGAGGATATCATAGCTCAGAAGGTTGCCCGTATGCTTAAGCTGGTGGGACTTGAAGAGTACGGCAAACGCGGTGTAAATGAAATGTCCGGCGGACAGCAGCAGCGTGTTGCCATAGCAAGAGCCCTCGTAAATGAACCCAAGGTGTTGCTTCTTGATGAGCCTTTGGGTGCCCTTGACCTTAAACTCAGAAAGGAAATGCAGCACGAGCTTAAGAAGATTCAGCGAGAGGTGGGCATTACCTTCATTTATGTTACACACGATCAGGAAGAAGCACTTACCATGTCCGATAAGATCGTTGTAATGAAAGCCGGAGAGATCCAGCAGATCGGAACTCCCACAGACATATATAATGAGCCCGTAAACAGATATGTTGCGAACTTCATCGGAGAAAGTAACATCGTTGACGGTATCATGCTTCAGGACTTCAAAGTCATGTTCGAAGACAAGGTCTTTGAATGTGTTGATGCGGGCTTTTCTCCCAATGAGTCCGTTGATGTGGTTATCCGTCCCGAGGACCTTGAGATCGTGGCTCCCCGTTCCGGTAACCTTAAGGGCATCGTTAAATCGGTACTTTTCAAGGGTGTTCATTACGAGACCATAGTCGAGACCAAATCCGGTACCGAGATCACGGTTAAAATGAACGTGTCCGAGGATAAGCCTGTTGTAAACGAGGCGGCGGGAGAGATGATGAGTGCCAACGATTTCTACATCGACCTTTCGGACCTTGAAGAGATCAACAATGATTTCATCATAGCAAGAGCCGATGCTCAGGCATGGAATCCCGAATCCGAGGAACGTATCTCGATCCATTCCGTCGATTATTCCGTTAAGCCGGAATACGGCACATATCCCGTGACCTTTACGACACAGGCGGGTACTTCCGTTACGGTGAACATGATAATCGAAGAAGAGAACCGTGTTGTTAATAAAGAATACGAGGAAGAAATCTTCGCCGTTAATTTCTTTAAGAATACAGATGAAATTCAGGAAAGTATCGCCCTTGAAACTGACCTTAAGACCTGGGCCAACGCTTCCGCATGGAGTTTGGAAGACGGCTCTTTGGTTTCCATCACCGAAGTAGTTTACGATTTTGATCCCGCCACCATAGTTCCGGGTGTATATAACGTGACCTTCAAAACAGAAGGTTATGAATATAAGGTTGATACCACCAAGGAAACCTCAGTGGGTGATTCCGTAGGTCTTAAATTCGACAAAGAAGCGATCCACATCATGGAAAAGCAGAACTTTTAGGAGAAGGACGGCATATGAAACAGTTTCGCAAAATGGTGTATCCGTACCTGATCTGGAGCACCGTGATGATTGCGGTTCCCATGCTTTTGATCTTGCTTTATGCATTTACATCCGAAGGCAATACGGTAACCAGATTTCTTTTCAGCTTAAAGAATTTTAAACGCTTCTTAACCGACAAAACCTTCCTTGACGTTTTGCTCCGGTCTCTTCGCATTGCCGTGGAGACTACGGTCATCTGTGTGCTTTTGGGGTATCCCACAGCCTACGTGATCGCAAAGTACACCGAGAAGGTTAAAATGCGCTGGGTACTTATCATTACTTTACCCACGTGGATAAATATGCTTGTCCGTACCTATGCATGGACGGGTATCTTACAGGAAGACGGCGTTATAAACAGCATTCTCGGAGCATTCGGCATCAGACCCGTGGCCTTTATGTACACGGATTTTGCCGTAATTCTCGGTATGGTATATAATTTTTTGCCCTTTATGGTAATTCAGATCTATACCAGTCTTACCAAGATGGATTACAGCCTCATTGAGGCCGCCAGCGACCTTGGCGCAAATCCCCGCAAATGCTTTACAAAGGTTACCCTGCCCCTGTCAATGCCCGGAGTTATCAGCGGAATAACACTTGTATTCCTGCCTTCGGTTTCAAGTTTCTGCATTCCCAGAATGCTTGGCGGCGGTTCTTATGTTATGGTCGGTACCATCATAGAATCCCAGTTTCTGACCGCAGGCGACTGGAATTTCGGAAGTGCCATATCGCTTATCATGGCTATCATAATCATGATCTCCATGTATATTACGCGTAAGGTTGATAAGGGAGAAAAAATGGAAGGAGCGACTCAGTCATGAAAAAGAAAAAGAAGATCGGCTCCGGAATATTTATGGGTCTGATAGTGCTGTTTCTTTATGCGCCCATATTGTACACCATTGTTTTTTCCTTTAACGAAGGCAAATCCCTTACGAAGTTTACGGGATTTTCTCTTAAATGGTATTCAAAGATGTTTGCCAACAATACCATGATGGAAGCGCTTTTTTACACCATAGCCTGCGCAGTTCTTGCGACGGCGATCTCAACGGTGGTGGGAACTGTTACGGCCATAGGCCTTTCAAAATCAAGAAAGGTTCTTAAAAACATTGTGGAACAGGTTAACGAGCTTCCGATCATGAACCCGGAAATCGTAACTGCCATCGGACTTTTGATGCTTTTCAGCGCAATTCACATAGAGAAGGGCTTCTTTACAATGCTCTTAGCTCACATTATGTTTTGCGTGCCTTATGTTATCTTAAGCGTCATGCCGAAACTGCGTACCCTTAATCCGAATCTGGCGGAAGCCGCCATGGATCTGGGAGCAACACCCTTTAAGGCCCTTACAAAGGTTATCGTTCCCCAGTGTATGCCCGGTATCATTTCGGGAGCTTTGATTGCGTTTACAATGTCCTTTGATGACTTTGTAATATCATATTTTGTAACGGGAAACGGCGTAAGCAATATTTCGATACTCGTTTACACCGAGTCAAGGCGAGTCAATCCGTCCATCAATGCTTTGTCGACGCTTATTGTCCTGATCATTACCGTTTCGCTTGTTTTAGTGAATATTATCCCCCAGCTGGTTGCACGTAAAAACGGCAAATCGGCCGGAGTGGAGAATATATAGGAGGTTTAGAAAGAAACATGAAGAAGAAAAACATTTTAATTGCCGCAGTGATGGCGCTCTTTGTCCTTTGTTTGGCAGGCTGCGGCAGCAAGGAGAAGCTTAAGATTTATCTTCCCGGTGAATACATGAGTGACGATCTGATTCCCAATTTCGAGAAGAAATACAACGTTAAAGTTGATGTAGAGCTTTTTGATTCAAATGAAATGATGTACACAAAGGTTATGGCAGGCGGAAAGTACGATGTACTTATTCCTTCCGACTACATGATCGAGAGACTTATTAAAGAAGATTACCTTCAGAAACTTGATACGTCAAAGCTTACCAACTATTCCAAGATTGTTTCAGACATTAAAAAAGCACCCTACAACGGATACGATCCGGAGGCTGCTTATTCGGTTCCTTATTTCTGGGGCACCGTAGGTATTGTTTACAATTCAGAGACCGTACCTTCCGCCGAAGTGGAAGAGAAGGGCTTCGGTATCATGAAGGATACCAAATATGCCGGAAAGATCTATATGTACGACAGCGAAAGAGACAGCTTTATGATCGCTTTCAAGGATTTGGGATACTCCATGAACACTTCCGATGAAAACGAGATCATGGCAGCTTACGACTGGCTTGTAGAGCTTAATACCACCATGAGCCCCACCACAGTAACCGACGAGGTTATCGACGGAATGGCTCAGGGCAGAAAAGATCTTGCCATCGTTTACAGCGGTGATGCCGCATACATTCTTTCCGAAAACGAAAAGATGAGATATTACACACCTTCTTACGGAACCAACGTATGGGTTGATGCAATGGTCATTCCTCAAAATGCAGCAAATGTCGATCTTGCTTATAAGTTCATCGACTATGTAATCAGCTACGATGCAGCCATGAGCAACACCGAGGCTGTCGGATATGCATCCGTAAACAGCGATGTTCTTGCCGAGGTTACCAAAGAAGGCGGTATATACGACGGAAACGAAGCTTACATTCCCAGAACCGGTTATGACAAAGACGAAGTCTTCACCGATAACGAGTTCTTGAGAAAGAAGCTTTCCGAGCTTTGGATCAAGGTTAAGGCTAGTCAGTAAGTTCCTTGAAAATAATGCAGTTGGGCTTTTCAATCTTCATTTCGGGCCCGTTCATGACAAGCGTACCGTTCTTTAAATCGACGGCAAAGAACGTCATGGTATTTGATTCATGATTGAGGGAAACCAGATATTTGTCGTTGGGGAAGAGGGTGGCATCCTTGGGATATTCGCCGCTTACCGGAAGACAGAGCAGTTTCTTAAGAGTACCGTCCTTTTCGATTTCAAATACGGTTGCGCTGTTGTCGCCTGCATTGGTTGAAACAACATATTTATAATCGGCGGAAATGTTAAGAGCGCTGGCCGCCGATCCCGATGCATGATAATCATTGAGGGTGGAGACAGTCTGGATCTTTTCAAAGACCGGATTGCCTTCACCTCTGTTTTCATAGGAATAAACATCGATATAACATTTAAGTTCGTGAACGATATAGAGAGTTTTTCCGTCCTTGGAGAATTTAATATGTCTGGGAGCGGATTCCTGTTCGCTTCTGATGATGTCGCAGAGCTTTAGCTTGCCGGTTGTATGGTCCAGGGAATAAACGTTAACGTGATCCATTCCGAGGTCTGCAGCCAGGAGATATTCATCATCTCTGGTCATTTTTACGCAGTTTACGTGGGGATGGAAGTTTCTGTCCGCGACGATACCCATTCCCTTTAAGTAGATCTCATCGGTTATTTCGCCGACGGATCCGTCGGCATTTACCTTTAAAGCGGTGATCTTTCCGTCATGGTAGCCCGCAACGAAAAGAAATTTGTCGTCATAACTGGTTGAAAGGTAGCATCCCCGCATACCGTTAATGGACATTGAATTGAGAGTCTTGAGGGTACCGTCCTTAAGGATCTTGTAACTCTCGACTCCGGCGTCGGTTATGGAATAAAGGAATTTCTGATTATGTGAAATCGTAACATAAGAGGAGTTTGAAACAAGAACTCTGTCTTTTTCTTTAAAGCGTCCTTTGCTTAAATCCACATCATATATGGAAATGCCGAATTTGTCCCCCTGTGTGTAACTCGAAACGTATGCGACGTACTTTTTGCCCTGCATATGAGCCTCCTTGGATTGAAAATGTCCGAAAACGACATAGACTTTTTAAACTTAGTATATTATAACACAAAAGTATAAATTTATTATGTACAAGAAAATAAATGTGTTATAGTATAAGTGCGAAAATTTGAACTGATACTATGGGGATATGTTTTGAAGAAAACTTTCAGAGAAAGGGCGGTTTTTACTGCCGCCAAAGTAACTAAAAAATGCAGCCTTTTAAAGCCCTTGGTTTTCCTGATCCTGGGAATCGTGCTGGGGGTCTTGGCTCTTTTGCGCTATTTTGCCGCAAACGGCAAGAAATATATTACCGCATCGCTTGTTCTTGTATTTTTCTTTATGTGCTCAAGCTTTACCAAGGCAGGGAGTTTGACGGATAATGATATATACCTTGATTCCGCAAAATTGGAAGATACGGTTGATGCCGCGGATATCACACCCATTACAGAGGAGGTCCTTCAGTCCACTGTGCCCATCGAAGTATCCGAAGATACGGAAGATGAAGGCTTTCTTGTTGACATCGATGCGGAAATAGCGAAAGAGATCGACGGGGAAAGCTTCTCGATAAAGGACGTTGAGATCAAACACGATTACACGGACGAAGCAGACACTTCAGCCTTTGATAAGAATGCCTGGTATCTTATTCTTGTAAATAAGACCCATCCGATACCGGATGATTATGAGGTACCCCTTGCGACCATCACCGGAAACATGCAATGCGACAAGCGGGTGCTCGGACCCCTTCTTGATATGTTAAATGCCGCAAATTCCCAGGGAATCGGCCTTTATGTCACATCGCCTTACAGAAGCGGTTATTTGCAGAACGTGCTATTTACGAGACGTATCAAAGTTTTGATGAACGACTACGGCTATTCATACATGGATGCCTATAAATCCGTATCAAGAAAGGTCATTGTTCCCGGTACTTCCGAGCATCAGCTTGGAATGTGTTTTGATATCGTAACGGGTTATCACTCGACCCTGGACTACGAATTCGGCGATACTCCCGCAGGAATATGGCTCAGAAAGCACTGCGCCGAATACGGCTTTATCTTAAGATATCCCAGGGGCAAAGAAAGCATTACGGGTATCGAGTATGAACCCTGGCATTTCAGATACGTTGGTGTGGAGGCTGCGCAGTACATTATGGAGCACGGCCTTACCCTTGAAGAATTCCTTGAAGAACTTTGATCGGAGAAGGATATGAGCTTTGATATTTTAAAAAGAGAAGGCGCTGCTAAACGCGGCGTTTTTCATACTGTTCACGGTGATATTCAGACTCCGGTCTTTATGAATGTGGGTACGGTTGCGGCCATCAAAGGTGCCGTGGCAACCACAGACCTTCATGACATCGGTACTCAGGTTGAACTCAGTAATACTTATCATCTTCATGTACGCCCCGGAGACAAGCTCATAAAAGAGCTGGGCGGTCTTCATAAGTTTATGAACTGGGACAGACCCATCCTTACCGATTCGGGCGGTTTTCAGGTATTTTCCCTGGCAGGACTTCGTAAGATAAAAGAAGAAGGCGTTACCTTTCATTCCCATGTGGACGGAAGGATCATTTTCATGGGCCCGGAAGAGAGCATGCAGATCCAGTCAAATCTTGCGTCCACCATAGCCATGGCCTTTGACGAGTGCCCATCAAGCGTTGCGGAAAAAACCTACGTAAAACAAAGCGTGGAGCGTACCACCAGGTGGCTTGAACGCTGCAAAAAGGAAATGAACAGGTTAAATTCACTGCCTGATACCATAAATAAAGATCAGATGCTTTTTGGTATAAATCAGGGCGGTGTATATGAAGATATCCGCGTGGAACACGCTAAGATCATATCGGATTTTGATCTCCCCGGATACGCCATCGGAGGCCTTGCGGTGGGAGAAAGCCACGAGGAAATGTACAGGATCATTGAGGCAACCGTTCCGAACCTTCCTTCAAATAAACCCGTATATCTTATGGGTGTGGGAACTCCCGCAAATATCGTGGAGGGAGTCTACAGGGGAATCGATTTCTTTGACTGCGTATATCCGTCGAGAAACGGCCGACACGGTCATTTGTATACTCACCACGGAAAGATCAATCTTTTTAATGTCAAATACGAGCGTGATCTTCGTCCCATTGAAGAGGGCTGTAATTGTCCGGCCTGCAGAAATTATTCGAGAGCCTATATCAGACATCTGCTTAAAGCAAAAGAGATGCTGGGTATGAGACTCTGCGTGCTTCATAACCTGTATTTTTACAACAATCTCATGACGGAAATCAGAAACGCTTTGGATGAAGGAAGATTTGCATCCTTCCGCGATGACATTCTTTATTCTTTAAAACAGGGCGATGATAAATGATTGTTGCTTAATTTTGAAAACTTTTGTATTATAGACAAGAGAAATTTTTAGGAGGAGAACTATGTATACAGTTTTGGTAGATCCGGCCGAAGCGGGCGCTGCTTCACCCTGGACAGGACTTATCAGCATGCTTGTTTCTTTTGCTATTCTGGGTATTTTCTTCTATTTCATCATTTTAAGACCCCAGAAGAAAGAGCAGAAGCGTATGAGCACCATGCTTTCGGGCCTTGAGATCGGCGACTGCGTTCTTACAAGCAGCGGATTTTACGGCGTTGTCATCGATATCACGGACGACACCGTTATCGTTGAATTCGGTAATAACAAAAACTGCCGCATCCCTATGCAGAAATCTGCTATTGCACAGGTTGAAAAGGCAAACAAACAGTAATCGCTATGATTGATTGAAAATAAACCGACAGTTCATGCGGGCAGGTTTAAAAACCTGTTATTTCGCCTGAATCCGTCGGTTTGTTTTTTTAGCATTGCATGAGAATGTTTTAACAATTTTGGTGTTGAAATTTATTTAACAATGTAATATCATTAATTTCATACTGTAATGCGTTAAAGAGGTGACAGATATGAAGTATAATATTACATGCATTCCCGGTGACGGGATAGGCCCCGAGATCGTGGCCGCAGCCAAAAAAGTTTTGAATGCGGTGGCCGATAAATACGGACACACTTTTGAATATACCGATATCCTGATGGGAGGAGCTTCCATCGATGTTCACGGTATCCCCCTTACCGAGGAGGCGGTTGCCACAGCCAAGGCCGCAGATGCCGTGCTCATGGGTTCCATCGGCGGAGATACCAACACTTCTCCCTGGTATAAGCTTGAACCTTCCAAGAGACCGGAGGCCGGGTTACTTAAGATCCGCAAAGATCTTAAACTTTTTGCAAACCTTCGTCCCGCCGTTCTTTTTGACGACCTTTCCGATGCCTGCGTTTTAAAGAAAGAAACCGGCGACAAGGGCTTTGATCTTATTATTGTTCGTGAACTTACAGGCGGCCTTTATTTCGGAGAAAGAAAAACTTTCGAAGAAAACGGTGTCAGGACCGCCATAGATACGTTAAAATATGATGAGACGGAAATCAGGCGCATCGCAATAAAGGCCTTTGAGATTGCCGGGAAGCGTAGGAATAAGGTTACCAGCGTCGACAAAGCAAATGTGCTTGATTCTTCGAGACTTTGGAGAGCCGTAGTCAATGAGGTATCAAAGGACTATCCAGAGGTTACTTTGGAACACATGCTTGTTGACAACTGTGCAATGCAGCTTGTA
>JAEEGK010016239.1_pt1 | contig 16390 bp, 15 predicted proteins | sample 8958771 | NCBI WGS metagenome assembly JAEEGK01 (sample SAMN16246547, study PRJNA631951) | gut metagenome | biome: gut microbiome; feature: rumen; material: SC-attached | host: Bos | place: Iran: Karaj | collected 2018-10 | reverse complement strand
AAGCGTGATCGGTGCAGTAGCCGCCCATGTGCTTGCCGGGACGGGACGTGAGGTCGAAGAGCTGATGCTCGACCATGAAGTCGAAGAACTCGCCGGTCTCCGGGCTCAGCTCGCGGTACATCTCCTGCGCGGCCCTGACCATCTCGGCCTCGGTGCCGTGCGGCGTCGGATTGCCCTCGGGATAGCAGAAGGACTCGTCGTAGTAGTGCAGCTTTTCGACGCCGATGCGTTTTGCCTGACGCTCGTGGATGCGGGCGACGGCGGGCACGACGTACTGTTTCACGCCCTCGCGGAAGCGCTCAACGTCCTCCTTGGTGTAGTCGTAGCGCCCGCGGGACAGGTACGCGAACGGGATGTAGTTCTCATAGCCGATCAGCTTCGCCATATCGGTGCGGACCTTTACCATCTTGTCGTAGATGTCGTCCAGCTCGCCGGCAATGCCCGCGTACATCTCGGCCCACTTGCGGAACGCGCCTTCGCGGATCTTGCGGTCCGGGTTCTGCATGAACTTCAGAAGGCCGTAGAAGTTGCAGGTCTCGCCCATGTACTCGGTCGTGCAGCCTGCGGTGATCTTGCTGTAACGGCTCTTCAGCATCTGCTCCTCGGTCATGCCGGGGATCAGCCGTTCGTCGGCCAGCTTGACCTGCGCGTCGGCCTGCGTGAAGATGATCCTGCCGAGCGCCGCTTCCAGCTCTTTGCGGAACGGATGGTTGACCATGGCGTTGAGCTGGCGCACGTTCAGCACCATCGTCTTACTGAGGTTCTGATCGTAATAGGTCTGCTCCGCGTCGTAGAACGGGTCCTTGGTGTTGACGTCGTGGCGGATGTGCGAGATCGTGAACTGCGTCGCGACCTTCTGCATCGCCTCGTCCATTGCATAGTACGCCGCGATCGCTTCCTCGGCCGTCGCCGCATGCTCGAACGCGTCGATCCGCTTGAGACCGTCCGCAATAAATGCGTCGACGTCCACGCGCTCATAGGGTAGTTCGGAAAAAGTCCACATATGTTTGCCCTCCTGTTTTCTATGGAGTCAGTATAGCACACAGTGCCTGTACCGCGCAACACATAAAAGAGAATTCATGCCGGATTGCCGGACCGGGCAGCATGCTGTGCGTAAAGCAGAATTTCGGGGATCTTTGGAAGATCCGCGTCAATGCACGCCTGAAACGCGCGCAGCGTCTCCGTCTGAAACGCGTCGGGAATCCCGTCTTCCGGATACGCTTCGCCCCATTGCCTGTCGTCCCAGATCGTGTCCGGTTTTTCCCGGGAAAAGCGATAGGTCCGCGTTTCGCCGGCAATCATGCACGTTACGGGGATGGAGCCGGTTTCCCTGGTGTAGCGCAAAAGATACACGTGCAGCGTCCAACGCTTTTGCGCGTCCGTCGCCAACAGGTAAAAAGCGCTTTCAACAACGGTCCCGGTTTCCCGGATGATCCGTTCATGGATCCAGGGCGCATACAACAAGCCTGCATACAAATCGTTCCCGTATTGCTTTGCGGCATCCGTCCAACAGGCTTCTTCCTGCTTCATCTTTTCTTCAAAAGCGTTTACGGACAGCAAATCGAATTCCCGGTGCGGGCAGCGAAACCCATACCATTTTCTGTACGGCATTGCTGCATCGATCAAAGCCCATTCCTGCCCGTCCCGAACCGCAGCGCAGACGTGATCCTGCTCGTCGCCGTAACAATCCTTATGAACGTACGCATACGCCGCTTCATATCCAAGACGGACCAGCACCGAAACGATGAGGTTGGAATAATCGCCGCAGGTGCCGCAGCGCATGGACAATACGTCCAAATCGCTCCTTTGCAGCGGAAAGAAGGGCGCGTTCAATCTGCTGTACCCGACGTTTTGATCAAACCACAGCAAGAGCGACTTTGATACCGCTTCCGCACTGCTCGTGTCGTGGATATACGCTTTGATAAATGCTGCTATTCTGCTGTCTTTCGAATGAATATAAGACATACCGTTCCGCCTGTTCCGATCTGTTGTATCTATCGTATCACGGTCTCGGTCACGGCGCAACAGAAAAGAGGCTGCGGGCTGCAGCCTCTCTGCATGTTACACGTTCATTCCGCATCCGGAAGGAAGACCCAGATCATCGGACGGACGCCGATGCCTCCCTTGTTGACAACCGTCGTGTAGATCGGCTGGCCGACCATATCGCAGTACGTAGCCTGGTCCGCGCTCTGTCCCGGGGTGCGCAGCCACCACATCGCGGTCCCGTACCATTCGTGCCGGTCCGCGCCCTGCGCGACCGCGTATTCGGTCGGCTCGGCCCACAGCCCCTCCAGGAACGTTGCGTTCAGGCCGTAGGTCAGCAGCTCGTTGAAGGAGATGATCGCTACGTAATCCTCCGTGGCTGCGCCGCCCTTCGTGCCGACCGCGGGATTGCTCTTGTTCTCAAGGCGCGTCTTGGCGATCAGCGCGCGCTCCTTTTGCGTGAAGGCGGTATCCAGGAACGTGCCGTTCAGCCATGTGCGCAGCGAGCAGTCCTTCCAGACGACGTTTTCTGCAACTTCATGATACGGCTGCTCGTCCAGAATGTACACCGACCACAGAAGACAGCGGCCGTCCTTCTCTGCAAGGACCAGCCAGCGGATCGGCTCCTGTCCGTCCGCGGGATCGTTGTCCTGCTCGTAGCGGCCGAATTCCACGACCTCGCCGACCTTTGCGTCCGCGAAGCGCTGCCGCAGCGTCGTATCCAGCCCGTAGGCCAGCTTCGATGCGCGTGCGTTCGCGTCGCGGTACGTGCCGAGCAGTGCGAACGTTTCGATCGCGTCCATGATCTCGCCGCGGCTCTCTTCGCGCTCCGCCCTTGCATAGCGGATCGCCGGAATGATGCGATTGCGCAGCAGATACAGCGTCACGCCCGTAACGAGCAGCACTGCAGCCAGCGTAATCAGAACAATTTTGCGGATCCTGACCTTTTTCGCCCACGCGACCGGATCCAGATGTGCAGCCATGTGTATCCCCTCCTGTCCTCTGCGGCTGTTTGCCGCCTGCCCTTTGTCAATGCCAATATAGCATATAATACGGTTTTTTTCAACTGCCGCAATACAAAAATAGAGGCCGTTATTTCAGCCTCTATTCGGGGTTACGCTCAGAACTTCAGCGAGTTGAACTTGACGCCCGGGCCCATCGTGGAGGAAACCACGACGCTCTTCAGGTACGTGCCCTTTGCCGCCGCCGGCTTCGCCTTGACGATCGCGTCCATCAGGGTGTTCAGGTTCTCTTCGAGCTTGTCGACGCCGAAGGACTTTTTGCCGATCGGGCAGTGGATGATGTTGGTCTTGTCGACGCGGTACTCAACCTTACCGGCTTTGATGTCGTGGACCGCCTTGGCGACGTCCATGGTGACGGTGCCGCTCTTGGGGTTCGGCATCAAGCCCTTCGGGCCGAGGACACGACCGATGCGGCCGACGACGCCCATCATATCCGGGGTCGCGACGCAGACGTCGAATCCGAACCAGTTCTCGGACTGGATCTTCTTGACCATATCTTCATCGCCGACGAAGTCTGCGCCTGCCTCCTGCGCTTCGCGGGCCTTGTCGGCCTTGGCGAACACGAGGACGCGGACGATCTTGCCCGTGCCGTGCGGCAGAACGATCGCGCCGCGGACCTGCTGGTCTGCGTGACGGGAGTCGACGCCCAGACGGACGGAGACCTCGATCGTTTCGTCAAACTTTGCCTTTGCGCTCTCCAGAACAGCTTCGAGGCCTTCGCGGACGTCGTACTGCTTGGTGCTGTCGATCAGCTTCTTGCTCTCAATATAATTCTTACCGTGCTTCATCGTTCGTACCTCCTCAGTCCACAACGACAACACCCATCGAACGGGCGGTGCCTGCGACCATGCTCATGGCCGCTTCAACGGAAGCCGCGTTCAGGTCGGGCATCTTGAGCTCCGCGATCTCGCGGACCTGCGCCTTGGTGATCTTGGCAACCTTGTTCTTGTTGGGAACGCCGGACGCCGACTCGATGCCGCAGGCCTTCTTGATGAGGACCGCCGCCGGAGGCGTCTTGGTGATGAACGAAAAGCTGTGATCCGCGTAAACCGTGATCACGACGGGGATAATGAGACCCGCCTGCTGCTTCGTGCGCTCGTTGAACTCTTTGCAGAAGCCCATGATGTTCACGCCGTGCTGGCCCAGTGCGGGACCTACGGGCGGCGCGGGCGTTGCCTTCGCGGCCGGGATCTGCAGCTTCACATAACCGGTGATTTTCTTTGCCATTGCTGTTTCTCCTATACTGTAGTTTGATATAGTTGTGGTGCGGGGTGCCTCCCCTCCCACTATCTAAAGCGCGATGCGCCTTAAATCTTTTGCACCTGGATGAAATCCAGCTCGACGGGCGTCTCCCTGCCGAACATGGAGACGGAAAGCTTGACCTTCTGACGCTCCGGATCGATCTTGTCGACGCGGCCGAGGAAGTTTTCGAGCGGGCCGGATACGACGCGCACCGTTTCGCCGACCTCGATGTTGAGGACGATCGGAATGCGCTCCACGCCCATTGCCACGACCTCTTCATCCTTCAGCGGAACCGGCTTGCTTCCCGGGCCGACAAAGCCCGTGACGCCGCGCGTGTTGCGGATGACGTACCATGCGCGCGGGTTCATCACCAGCTCGCGCGATACGCCGCCGCCGCGCTCCTCGGGACGTTCCTTCTCGACAACGTCCACGACCATCTTGACCATGACGTAGCCGGGATAGACCTTGCGGGTAACAGATTTGCGCTTTCCGTTCGGCAGGATTTCGATGGTTTCTTCCGTCGGATACATGACCTCAAGGATAATATCCGAAAGACCGGCGTTGTCGACGGCCTTGATGAGGTCCTCCTTGACCTTGTTCTCATACCCGGAATAGGTATGGACCACGTACCATTTCGTTTCCTGACTCATGGGCGTTAACCGTTATTCTCCGTCCCGTCCTCACCTGCAGGCGCGGTATCGTCGCCGGTCTGCTGCTCCTGCGCAGGCTCCGCGGTCGACGTCGTCTCGGATCCGGTCAGCAGCGCCTTCACCGGCGTGTAGAAGATCAGATCGAGAACGTAGATCAGCACCGCGAACGCAAGAACGAACACCAGAACGACCGCAGTCGCCTTCACGAGCTCCTTCATGGAAAGCCAGGTGAGCTTTTTGACCTCGCCAGTCATCTCCTTGATGTAGACCTGCCAGCGCCACTTCATCGCGAAGAACGCAAGCACGATGATCGCCAGCGCGATCAGAGCAAAGATCAGCGCAAAGAGATGGCTTCCGATATTGACCGCGAAGAAGATCAGCGGGAACAGCGTGAAGATGATCGCCGTGATGCATGCGCCCTGGAAGAAGCGATAGTTGCCCTTCATGAGCTGCAGGACCGCACCGACGATGACCAGAACGCCCGATGCAAGCAGCATGACGCGGGCAACGCCTGCGCCGCCGAAGTTCGTATCGGTCGTCGCTGTTTCGGTCGCCGCCGCCTCGGTCGCCGCCGCCTCGGTCGCCGTTGCTTCGGCAGCCGCTTCGGCTGCTTCGGTCGCTTCCGCTGCCGCAGGCGCCGTCTTGTCGAACAGCGTCAAAAGCTTGGAGCCGGATACCATATCAAAAACGGTAAGCGCCACAGCGGCAATGCCGACTACGAGCAGCAGAATCGTGAAAAGGCGCAGCGCCTTTGCCGTATTCTGAGCTTTGATTTCCTGTACGTTAGCCATGGTTCTCTCCCGTTACTTGGACTCTCTGTGAATCGTGTGCTTCCGGCAGAAGCGGCAGTACTTGTTGAACTCAAGACGATCGGGATCGTTCTTTTTATTCTTGAAGGTATTGTAATTTCTCTGCTTGCATTCGGTGCAGGCCAGGGTGATCTTCACGCGCATTGTATGCTCCTCCTAAAAAATATCCATCAAAAACGAGCCCCCAGCGGGGGCACCTTGAATACGTTACCACACCGGTCGCATTTTGTCAACGAAAAAGTTTGATTTCCGCAAAACTTTTTTGGAAAAAAAGCCGATAAACCCTTGCGTTGGTGCAAATCCTTCGCACGTCCGTGCCTTGGTGATCCCGATGCGGGCGCGCTTCGCCGTTCCGGCCGGTCCGCACGCAAACAGCGGCGCGGCGCCGTCCCTCCTGGAAAAACGGAACCCGTGCAAAAAGCACGGGTTCCGCGTGGTTGCATGTGGTTTGGATTATTTCCAGCAAAGCCAGAGGATCAGGATGATCAGGCACACGCCGCCGGCTACGAATCCGACCACCGCCAACCCGGCAATCATCGCGTAAAGCGTGTACCGGATCGTCTGTCGCCGTGTCAGCACTTCGCCGCGTTGGATCTTCTCCTGCAGCTCCGCCTTGGATTCCGCGCGTTTTTCGCGCTTCATGCGGGCGGTGTGCCACGGCATGCCCTCTACGTCCATGTCGACGATCGTGCGGCCGTCATCGTCCTCGTATTGCTTCGGTTCGCGCGCCATCTCAGTCGTACAGGTGGCAGGCTACGAAATGCCCGGGTTCGACTTCCTTCGTTTCCGGCGCGCACTCGCTGCAGATGCCCATGCACTTTGCGCAGCGGGTATGGAACTTGCATCCGGACGGCGGGTTCGCCGGGGACGGGATGCTGCCCTGCAGAATGATCCGCTTCATCTTGTAATCCGGATCCGGTACGGGGATCGCGGAGAACAGCGCTTCCGTGTACGGATGGAGCGGGTTCGCGAAGATCTGTTCCTTGCTCGCATACTCGACCATGTTGCCGAGGTACATAACGCCGATCGTATCGGAGATATGCTCGACGACGGACAGGTCGTGCGAAATGAACAGGTACGTCAGACCGAGGTCTCTCTGCAGGTCCATCATCAGGTTGATGATCTGCGCCTGAATCGAAACGTCCAGTGCGGAAACCGGCTCGTCGCAGATGATGAAGTCAGGCTTCAGCGCGATGGAACGCGCAATGCAGATACGCTGGCGCTGGCCGCCGGAGAATTCGTGCGGATAGCGGTCCTTGTGGTACGGCTGCAGACCGCACTGCTTCATGACCGTATCGATGTAATCGTCCAGTTCGTTCTTCGGCACGATGTTGTGCTCGCGGACCGCTTCGCCGATGATCTCGGCGATCGGGAGACGCGGCGAAAGGCTGGAATACGGATCCTGGAAGATCATCTGGATCTGCGGACGCAGCTTTCTAAGCTCGCTGCGCGGCAGATCGTGGATCTCGACGCCGTTCAGCAGCACCTGACCCGCAGTCTTGTCGTTCAGACGGAGGATCGTCTTGCCGACCGTGGTCTTGCCGCAGCCGGACTCGCCGACGAGGCCCATCGTGGTGCCGCGCTTGATGTTAAAGGAAACACCGTCGACTGCGCGGACATACCCTGTCAGCCTGGAGAACAGACCCGTCTTGATCGGGAAGTATTTTACGAGGTTGTGGACTTCCAGAACATTGTCCGGATTATGCTCGATCGGCGGCTCCGCCTTGATCTGGGCGAGGCGCTCGTTGAGCATCTGGAACATTTCCTGTCTGGTCATCGGCTGCTTGGTCTCTTCGACCTTTGCTTCTGCTTCCTTCTTTTCCAATGCTTCCATGTCAGTTCTCCTTCTTGTCCTCATACAGGTAGCAAGTGACCATGTGCGTCGGGCTCACATAGATCTCAGGCGGATACTTGCCGTTGCACTTCTCGATGCAGCGTTCGCAGCGATCGCGGAAGTAGCAGTAGTCCGGCATGTTGATCGGGTTCGGAACCGTACCGGGGATGCTGTAAAGGCGCTCCACGCGGCGGTTGACGACAGGCTTGGACTCCATCAGGCCGATCGTGTACGGATGGCACGGATGATGGAAGACCTCGCTCGCCGTACCTCTCTCAACGATACGGCCGGAGTACATGACGACGACGTAGTCCGCCATCTCGGCGATAACGCCGAGGTCATGCGTGATCAGCATGATGCTCGAGTTGATGCGGTCCTTCAGCTTGCGCAGCAGGTCGAGGATCTGCGCCTGAATGGTAACGTCAAGCGCCGTGGTCGGCTCGTCTGCGATGATCAGCTTCGGGTCGCACGCAAGCGCCATAGCGATCATGACGCGCTGGCGCATACCGCCGGACAGCTCGTGCGGATACATCATGTATACGCCCTCGCTGTTTGCAATGCCGACCATTTCGAGCATTTCGATCGAACGTGCCTTGACCTTGTCCTTGTCCCAGTCGGGATAGTGCAGCTCAAGCACCTCGTTCAGCTGATAGCCGATGCGGAACACCGGGTTCAGAGAGGTCATCGGCTCCTGGAAGATCATGGAGATCTTCGAGCCGCGGATGGTCTGCATGATCTTGGTCGGCGTGTTGACGATGTTGTACACCTTGCCGTCGCCGGCGTCGAAGCGGATCTCGCCCTCGACGGTCTGGCCCTGCGGACGCTGTACCAGCTGCATCAGCGAAAGCGACGTAACGGACTTGCCGCAGCCGGATTCGCCGACGACGCCGACGGTCTTGCCCTTCGGTACGTTGAAGGACACGCCGTCTACCGCGCGGACCGTGCCGATGTCGGTAAAGAAGTAGGTATGCACGTTGTCAAACTCGACGACGTTGTTCGGATCCTTCATCTGGGTCATATACTCGGAAGGATTGACGTTCTTACGGTTGCGCTTGCGCTCGATCGCGTTCGTGATTTTGCGATTCTCGCGGGAGATCTTTGCGGACTCCCTGCGGGAGATATAGTTTACACCTTTTCTCTTAGCCATACTGCTTTCCCTCCCTTATCGCTTCATCTTCGGGTCAAACGCATCGCGCAGACCGTCACCGACAAAGTTGAAGCCGAGAACCGTGAGCAGGATCAGCGTGCCTGCCGGGATCCAGATCCACCAGTTGGTCTTCATGACCTGCATGTCGGTCGCCTGGTTGATGATGGAACCCCAGGACGCCATCGGGTACTTGACGCCGAGGCCGAGGAAGCCGAGCGTCGCCTCCGTCAGAATGATGCTGCCGAGGCCGGCCGTCGCGTAGACGATCAACAGCGGCATGACGTTCGGAACGAGGTGCTTGAAGATCCTGCGGCTTGTGCGGATACCGGTCGCTTCGGTCGCGATCATGAAGTCCTGCTCACGCAGCGAGAGGATCTGACCGCGAACGGTACGTGCGATACCGGTCCAGCCGAGGATACCGAGGATCGCCATCGTCAGCATCAGACGCGGGGTCGCGCCGACGTGCAGGTTGTCCATGACCGAGCCGAGGATGATCAGCATCGGGTAGAACGGGATCGCGTTGAACAGCTCGACGAAACGCATCAGAATCGTGTCGACCACACCGCCGAAGTAACCGGAGATGCCGCCGATGATGACGCCGATGACGATCTCGAAGAAGATGACCACGAAGCCGACCAGCAGCGAGATGCGGCCGCCGTACATGAGTCGGGTCAAAACGTCCATCGCGAACGTGTCGGTGCCCATAATATGCTCGCCCGTGAGGTTCGCTCTGGTGTCGAGCAGCGTCTTTTGCTGCAGGGTGTTGACGTAGTTGTTCTCGTTGCTGATGTGCAGCAGCGCCGTCGTTTCTTCACCGTACTGGTTGATGAAGGTGAACTCTGTCGCACTGTTCCAGATCGCATCCTGCAGCTTGAGGACGAAGTCGACCGTCAGCTCGGTGCCGTTCTGCACGGCGCCGTATGCGATCTCGGAGATCAGCACGGCGTTCTCGCCCGCCGCATTGCGGACGATGTAGTAGTTGTTGTCGCCCTTCTCGATGCTGTACGTTTCGCCTTCATACTCGACGGAGGCTTCGCTGTTCGCGATCGCATGCTCCGCCAGGTTCATGAAGCGGAAATCGGAGTGCAGCAAGTCGTACTTGGTTTCGATCGGGTCAAAGTCGTTCAGAACGTTCATGGCCGGCTGGCCGTCGCTTGCGAAGATGAGGTATTCGCCGTTCGGCGCGTCGTTGTCGCGCTCTGCCATGACGCGATACTCCTGCTCGTCATAGGTGAAGTTCACGTCGCCGGCTTCGAGCATCGCCTGGTTGACCTCGTTCGCGTCCTTGCCGTTGGCAACCGCTTCGTCTCTCGCCGCGCGCATCGCTTCGTTCATCTCGGCGACTGCGGCGGACGCCGCCTGGCGGAACTCGCCCGGATCCTTGACCGTGGTGAGGAAGTCGGCCGCTTTGTCTTCGCCTTTCTCATCGGTGATCATGATCTCGTTGGAGTGATAGACGCGGGTGACGGTGAACAGCCCGACGCCGTTCTTGTTGGTGAGCGTGAAGTTCTCGTTGCCGTTGTCAGTCAGCGTGTATGCGCTGCCGTCCGACGCCGCAACGTCATTCAGACCGCCCTGGACAGCGAGGTTGACGTTGTGGAGGAACGTCAGATCGCTCTGAAGCTCTGCAATCTTTCCGCGCATGGCGGTGTAGATGTTGCAGGTCGTGATCGCAACCGGATTGTCGTCGATCATGAAGTAGTTTGTCTTCAGCTTGCTCTCCTTGGCAACGGTGACCGTGACGCCGTTGACGTCGAAGGTCGAATCCTTGCTGCCGGATTCCGCAAACGCCTGAATGGCGGCCTTTGCGGCGTCATCCAGATTGGCGGATTCCTCGAATTCCACCGTGACTTCCTTGCCCATGACAAACGAGTTTGCAATCAGCTTCTGCTCGCAGATTTCGGTGCTGGGCCGGATGGGATCCGGATTGATTACGCGAAGAACATACAGCTTTCCGCCTGCCTTGAACGGGATTTCCTCGTCCTTTTCGAGAACGTAGTTGTCGCCGCTCTTATGCTTGCCGAGCTCCTTTAAGAGGCCGGACGTGATCGCTCCGTCCTCCAGTCCGTACAGACGGGAGTCCTTGTTGATCTTGCCGGACGCGTAATCGCCGGGCTCGGTGATTTCCTTCGTAAAGACCTGCGCGATCTTATACGGCGAGAACAGCGGGCCGAGGAACGAGAACGTGAACATGAACGCAAGGATGATGATGCCCGTGACCGCCAGCTTGTTGCGGATGAACCGCTTGAAGACCAGCATGCCCGGAGACAGGACCTTGACGCGGCGAGCGTCGTCCAGCTTCATCTGTTCCTGCGGGGTTTCCTGATTCTGCTGTTCTTTTTTCTTTAATATCTTCAACATACTGACACCCCCTTAGTTGACGCGGACGCGCGGGTCGACCACGGCGTACATGATGTCGGACAGGATCAGGGAGACCTGCGTCAACAGCATCAAAAACGTCGTGTAGAACATCGCGAACGGTATGTCGCCCTGGAGCATCGCCTGGTAGGACGTGAAGCCGATACCGGGGATCTGGAAGATCTGCTCCGTGATCATCGCGCCGCCAAAGAAGCTCGGAAGCAATCCGGAGAATGCCGTAACGAGCGGGATCAGCGTGTTGCGGAATGCGTGTTTATTGATGACAACTCTTTCGGATAAGCCCTTTGCACGCGCGGTACGAATGTAGTCCGCATTCATAACCTCCAGCATGTTGGTACGCGTGTAACGCATCAGACTACCGATGGAAAGAATTGCAAGTGTCGCGACAGGCAGGATCAAATGCTTTGTAATATCCCAAACCTTACCCATCGACGTCATTTGCTCAAATGTGTCGCTCTTTAAGTACATTGCCGGCAGCCATTCCAGCTTGACCGCAAATACGTACTTGAGCACGGTGCCGATATAGAAGGACGGCAATGAAATACAGGCCAGCGCGAATACCGTGACGATGTAGTCTGCGGCATGATACTGCTTGCGCGCTGCCAGAACGCCGAGCGGAATTGAAACCAGGATCTCAACGATCAGCGTGATGACGTTCATCAGAACGGACCACCAGATAACCTCACTGAAGATCTTGGTAACGGGTCTCATGTGCTGCCAGGAATCACCGAAGTCACCCTGAACCGCACGCCATAGCCATCTTGCATAGCCGGAGAACACGTCGCCGTCCATGCCGTATTGTTTGTTCAACTGTTCCAGCAGGTCCTGCCATTTTACACGGCCCTGGGAACCTGCGGAGAGCTGTCTTGCCATCTTTTCCATGTAGGATGCGGGCAAGCAGCGAATAACGATATAAACGACCATTGCGCCGAGCACAACGATCAAGAGACCCAGAAGAAGTCTCCTAACAAGGAATCTCCACATGCGTACCACCCTCTGCGGGAATACCCGCGATTTATTCCGAGATATCGATTGAGCCCACCATATTGGTGGGCTCAATCGTTTGCCCTTCAGTGTTTATGAACGTTCGTGACCGATTTCGGTGATTAGTTCATCTCGAGGTTCTCAATATCATTCATCCAGCCCCAGAACGTGGTGATGTCCGGAGTCAGGGTGTCGATGTTGATACGCTGCGTGCTGAAGATGATGCAGTTCTGGCGCTGATACGCCGGGATTTCAACTGCCCAGTCAACGATGATGTCGAGGCACTGCTTGTAGGTCGCCTTGCGGAACGCCTGGTCATCGGAAGTACGCGCTTCCATGATGAGCTCGTTCAGCTGTTCGTCATCGATGTGGTAGTGGTTGGAGTCCGTGCCGCCCTTGCCAACGATGTTGTTGCCGTGATAGACCTGATACATATCCGGGTCAATCGTGGAACCCCACGCTGCGCACCACAGATCCTGAGTACCTGCATCCAGCGCATCCCAGAGGACGTTGGAGTCTGCCGGGTCGTTGATGGTCAGCGTGATGCCGATCTCTTCGAGGGCTGCCTGCGCCATCGTCAGGACGGTGTAGGACGGGTGGTCGCCCTGGCCGTCGGCGGGGATGATGACTTCGAATTCGGTTCTGCCGCCATCGGGAGCCGCAGTGACCTTGCCGCCTTCAACGGTGTAACCCGCTGCTTCGAACCAGGTCAGAGCTGCCGCCTTGGCCGCTTCGTACTTCTGCTCTGCAGTCATGTCTGCAGTGTAGATGTCGTTGCCCTGTGCATCCAGGGAGAACGCGATCTTGTAGCCCGGGTCGGACGGCTGCGGAGCTGCCCAAGAGGTGTTGGAGATCGGGTACTGGATGACGGACGCCGCCTCGCCGTAGTAGGAGTCATACGCAACGTCACGATAGACTGCGAGGACAGTTGCGAGGCCCTTACGGAGCGCCTTGGAAGCATCGGATCTCGGATCGCCGCCGATGTTGACGTTGTCAGCATTCATGCCGATGTAGCCGTAGCCGAGGTTGTCGACCTTGGAGGTCGTGATGACGTCGCCGGTGATTTCGCCGTTGCTGTTGTAGGAAGCGACTTCCTCGAAACGGGTACGGGAACCGGTCATTTCGCCGGCATCCGCGTCGCCGGTCTTCAGAGCCGTTGCGACTTCAGCATTGGTGGTCTCCTTGAACTGGATCTCCTTGATCTTGGGTTCGCCCTTATACCAATTGGGGTTCGCCTTGAAGGTAACGACCTTATCTTTGTAGGACTCGAAGATGTACGGACCTGCGCCGCGCGGGACTTCGGTCAGGCTCTGGACCTTGGACAGATCGCCGAAGTCGAAGCCGAACTTACCCTCTTCGTAGTTGTACTTTTCCTCGTCGCCATAGTAGTGCATCGGGGTGATGGTGATGCCGAGGATGCTGTAAACAGCAGGCGCGGAATAACCGTTCACGGTGACTTCGATGGTGTAGTCGTCGACCTTCTTGATGCCTTCGATGTACTTGACGCCCTGGCCGCCCATCGCTTCATCCTTCGGACCATAGAGTCGAATCAGCTTGGACTGTGCGTCGCCGAAGATATCGTCAAAGCCTTCGGTGCCGGCCAGCTCCTTGGAGAGACTCGCGATGTCGTCGCCGTACTGTGCCGCGATAACTGCTGCGTAGTCTTCCACGGTCGGGAAGTTCTCAACGAGGTCGTAGGTCTTGAGGCCTGCTGCATCTGCGAACAGACCGTCCTCACCGACTGCGCCGAATCCCCACATTGCCATGTCGTAAGCCTTCTTCAGGCCTTCGCTGGCTTCGATCTCTTCAATGGACTTGCCGAGGTAGTACTGTGCATACTTCTCGTAGTCGGCCGCAATGTACTTGCCTTCAACGTACTTGCAGATTTCACCGGCCATGATCAGAACGTCTTCATCGATCCAGCCCCAGAATGCATTGTAGAGCTCTTCGCTGTAAACGTCATTTGCAACATAGCCTTCACCACGGGTATCCTTGACCATCTGCTCTGCCATTGCAGCATACTTCGCGAAGACTTCATCGGTGGTCTGGGTACGATAGTTGTTCAGACCGACGATGTCATAGGAGCTCAGCGAGGTGGAGCCGACATAGGACGGATCGAGGTAGGTGTAGTACGTGAAGATGATGTCGTCCGCGGTGACGGGCACGCCATCCCAGAACTTCAGGTCGTCACGGATGTGTGCGCCGTAGACGGTCTGGTCCTTTTCCTTGTCGTAGTTCACGGACAGATCCGCGATGCCGGTGTAGGTGTAGTCGGTTCCGTTGTAGGGAACGGTCTCACCCTCGATCGCGTTGTAGATGATACCGCCCATACGGTCGGTGGTCATCAGGCCGAGGCTGACCATGCCAACAACATCCTGGTCATATGCGGTGTCCGCGTAGAACGGGCTGAACTTCTGCGAGAACGGGCTGTACGCAACAACCAACGGAGTGGTGTTGGTATAGGGTTCGGGCGTCGGCTCGTCGGGCTTTGCCGGTTCGGGCGTGGGCTCGTCGGGCTTTGCCGGTTCGGGCGTGACTTCTGCCTGAGGTTCGGGCGTCACTTCATCAGCGGGCTTTTCTTCTTTCTTGCCGCCGCAAGCAACAACCGAGAGAACCATTAACAGAACCAACAGACCTGCAAGGATCTTCTTCATGTTTTGCATTGATTGTTCCTCCTAATTTATTGTGCATATGGAAACACGCATAGATTATACGTCATTGATCGAAAGTTGTCAATCTTTTGTAAGAAATTCACAACAATCAATTTCCGACGCACAATCGCGTGGGCTTCCTTTATTCGGGTTTGCAGGCGCTGTTGTCCCGCAATTCCGTCTTGATTTGTTTCGTCTGCCGGATCAGGACGAAGCATGCCGCCGCGGCCAGACCCATGCAGAACAGATACGCACCGTCGCGTACGGAGAACGCGCCGTATACCGTGATGACGCCGGTAAACGCGAGGATCCAGCAGACGATCCACGCGAGTAGGGCGATCCCGAGCGCGACCAGACAAAAGGCCGCTGCGCCCTTCGCCCGCTCGAAGCTCTTTTGGAACTTCATGCGCTCCATGGGCTTCTTTTTCTGCGGCATCGCAACAACGCCCATGACGGCATATAAAATTGGAAAGAACGCGAACGCCGTCACCGGCATGTACCATTTGTGGTCGAGCGGCAGCGGCACGACCAGCATGGCGGCGATCACCGCGGCAAGCAGAACGCCGGCCGCGATCCGGGAGATCAGAACGATCCGGTTGAACGCATCCTTCTCGTTCAGCGGGCAAACCCACTGTCCGATATAGATGATCTTCTGCTTCGACTTGCCGTTCGAGCCGACATAGACTTTTTTCTTGTAATCGTCTACGAAGCGGTAGCGTCTGCCTAAGATTTTTCCCACCCGGTTCTCCCTTCCGTTCTTCTTCTCTGTTTGTTCATATTTTACCGCATCGCCCCCGCGTTTTCAACTGATTTTTTGTATTTTTGCCGTTCGTTTTGCTTTCACAGGCCGTTTTACCGAAAAGTCGGTGCATTTTCGGGACAGAAAAGGAGGACAAAAACCGTTTTTCGGTCTCTGTCCTCCAAAAAATGTATAATCAGTGCATCCGGTATGGATGAATATGCGTTTTATGCGTATCAGCGCACCCTTGCCATGGCGTAATTCTGGTAGTCCGGATCGTCGGTCACCTCGCGGATCATGCGGAACGGCTCCGGAATCACGACCTCCGCGTCCGGATCGTTCAGCTCGACCTGCAGCATCGCCTTGTCCTTCCACGACGGGTAGAAATCGACCTCGTACGCGTGCGCGTCGTTGACGAGACAGTAACGCGTCTTGCGGATCGGCATGCACATCGGGTCGGCCTCCATCATCAGCCGCTGGTAGTCGTCGAGCGACAGACGCTTTTCGGTCTCGATCTTTCGTCCGTCGGAGCCGGTGCAGTGGGTCGTCATATAATAGATGTAGCTTCCGTCGCTGCCGCGCATGCAGATGCGGCGCTTTTCGCCCTGTACGTCGGTGAGATACGTCTGGATGATCTCGACGCGGCGGCACGCGGGATGCGTTTCGAGCCATGTGCGGTCCGGCATCTCCACAAGGAACCGGCGCGCGTGCTCGAACGGTGCGGGCTTGCCGAGCGCCGTCATGACCTCGCGCAAGAGCTTCACAAGCTTGCCGTTGAAGTCGGTCGAGTTGTCGATGATGCGCAGATGCGGATGCCCCGCCCATGCGGCGAGCGTCTTTGCGTCCAGCTCGATCGCCTCCTCGAGCGTTTCGACGCGCGCGGTGTTGTTGTCGGTCGTATAGAACGCCTCCGCGCCCTTCGCGGCGGTCACCATATGGAACACGGCGTC
>JAEEGK010016237.1_pt1 | contig 16391 bp, 13 predicted proteins | sample 8958771 | NCBI WGS metagenome assembly JAEEGK01 (sample SAMN16246547, study PRJNA631951) | gut metagenome | biome: gut microbiome; feature: rumen; material: SC-attached | host: Bos | place: Iran: Karaj | collected 2018-10 | reverse complement strand
ACGACCGCAGATAATTACAGTACGCTAAAAGAGCTTAAGGCAAGCCTTGAGGATAATGACCTGACATCCGGAAAAGTTTTGACTTTCGGCGAGATCCCGGGCATTCCGTATGTTTTTGACATGAGTCCTGCTATAAATACAACCTGGCCCGATCTTGACAGTTATTCGGTTGATAGTTTTGATGAAGCCCTGAGTTCTCTTGATGCCTCGAAAGAGCCCGCTCCGACTGTAATAATCGGATATAAAGAGAATGACGGATATGCCAATTTTTCTGTTAAATACGATAAGCTATTGGACTATATTGATAAACACGATTATAATAAAATCTTCGAGAGTGATAGATTTACGGTTTATACCGCAAACGATCAGTAAGACGGCGAGCAAAGCGCGCATAAGAATATTTAGGCAAGAAAGAGGAAAATAATATGAATAAATTATTGGCACAGATTGCCAAATTTGGCGTAGTCGGAGTTATCTGCTTTATTATCGATTATGTAATTTACAGGATTTTCAATGCCGGATTCGAGGCAGTGGGATTTGATAATGCTTTCCCACAGTATTATTTGATCTCGGGATTTATAGCGTTTACGGTTTCCGTAGTTGCAAACTATATCCTCAGCTTTAAGTTTGTATTTGAAAGAAAAGAGGATATGAGCAGGAAGAAGGAGTTTATAATCTTCGTTATCCTAAGTGCGATCGGACTCGGAATCAATGAACTTTGTCTTTTTGTGGGATTCGATCTCATCTATAAGAACTGGTCATGGCTTAACGGCATTATGAGCGCTTCTTTTGCAAAGGACGTATTCTTCAAATTCGGAGCAACGGGCGTTGTAATGGTTTATAATTTCATTACAAGAAAGATTTTCCTTGAGAAGAAAGACTGAAACAGCAACCGGGGCAGAAGATATTATAAAAATAAGGTCATAGCTTATGAGAATTAACTTCAATGTACCACCCTATACGGGAAAAGAATTTGATTATATAAAAGAGTGTGTGGAAGCTCAGAAGATCTGCGGAGACGGTAAGTACACAGATCTTGATAATGAGTGGATCGAGAAAAAGACAGGCGTTTCAAAGGCACTTCTTACAACCTCTTGCACACATGCAACCGAGATGGCAGCTATACTTGCAGGCATCAAGGAAGGTGATGAGGTTATCATGCCTTCATATACCTTCGTTTCAACGGCCAACGCATTTGTTCTTAGAGGAGCCAAGGTAGTATTCGTTGATATCAGACCCGATACCATGAACATCGATGAGAACCTCATTGAGCAGGCAATAACACCCAAGACCAGAGCAATCGTGCCGGTTCACTACGCAGGCGTAGGCTGCGAGATGGATACCATCATGGATATAGCAAAGAGACATAACCTTCTTGTTATCGAAGACGCTGCGCAGGGAGTTATGGCAACATACAAGGGAAAAGCGCTCGGAGCTATCGGTGATTTCGGTAATTACAGCTTCCATGAGACCAAGAACTACAGTATGGGTGAGGGCGGTGCTCTTCTTATCAGAGATGAAAAGTATGTGGATGACGCTATCATCATCAGAGAAAAGGGAACCAATCGTACGCTTTACAAGCTTGGAAAGGTTGATAAGTATAGCTGGATCATGCCGGGATCATCATTTCTTCCAAGTGATATGAATGCGGCTTATCTCTATGCACAGCTTCAGATGGCAGATGAGATCAATAATGACAGATTAAAGAGCTGGAACAGATACTACCGGGAACTCACACCTCTTGCGGAGAAAGGGCTTATTGAGCTTCCCTATGTTCCAAAGGAGTGCGTTCACAATGCGCACATGTTCTATATCAAGTGTAAGGATTTTGAGGAGAGAGAAGGACTTATCAAATACCTCAAGGAAAACGATATCCTTCCGGCTTCTCACTATGTACCTCTTCATTCCTCAAAGGCAGGAGTTATATACTCTGAGTTTAGGGGAGAAGACAGATATACTACCAAAGAGAGCGAGAGACTTCTTCGCCTTCCTATGTACTACAAGCTTTCTGACAGCGATCAGGAAGAAGTTATCACCAGGGTAAAGGAATATTACAAATTTACGTGATCATAACGGAGTCGTGCATGAAGAAAATATCCATTAAGTCCAATTTCATATACTCATTGGTTTTGGTATTGGTTGTGATTCTCTTCATGGGATTCGTTGGAGATTACTTTTTTGACTTAAATGATGATGTCCTTATGAAGGATTTGCTTTCGGGAGCCTACACAGGTACTCCCGAGGGTCATAACATTCAGATGCTGTATCCGATAAGCGCTGTGATATCGCTCTTTTACAGAGTGATAAGGGGCGCTGACTGGTATGGCATTTTTTTGTGCATTTGCCAGTATCTAAGCGTGTTTGCTGTGGCATATGCAGGAACCAAAGCCTGTACTAAAAACGGGCAAAAGATAACAGTTTCTTTGTTTGTGCTGTTGTTTTCAATCGGCGTCATAGGATCTCATTTTCTTTTTGTGCAATATACTTTTACCTGCGGCATGATGTCGGCAGCTGCCGCTTTTTTGATACTTATGCATGAAAAAGATAAGGATAAGTACTTTGAAGCTACTCTCGGGCTTATCTTCATTGCTTTTCTTTTAAGGTCAGAGATGCTTCTTTTGACCCTTCCAATGGTGTGCGTGGCTATTTTTATCAGATGGGCGCTGGAGATTAAAAAAGAAGTCTTTATGGATTGTCTAAAGCTCTTTGGAGCCATGATAACGGCGCTGGTAATAGCCTTTGTGATACACCAGTATGCTTTTTCTTCGCCGGAGTGGAAGGAATATACAGGTTTTTTTGATGCGAGAACTGAGCTGTATGATTATCAGTATATTCCGGATTATGAGGAAAATAAGGACTTTTATGACAAGATTGGTCTTGATAAGAGCGAGTACATGCTACTTGTTAATTATAATTTCGGACTTGATGATAAGATCGATGCAGATGTGTTAAACGAAGTTGCAAGCTATGCAGATAAGCTTCGTACCGATGAGGTGCCTCTTTCAGAGCATTCGAGTCAGGCGCTTTCCGAGTACATGTACAGACTTCATAATTTTTCGGCGCAAAAGAGCTATCAGTATCCTATGTCGGATTATCCATGGAATCTGATCGTTATAGTGCTCTATCTAGGAGTTCTTTTATCATATCTGATCCCGCGACAGGATAGTAGCAGCAAGGAAAGCCTTAGGGCAACAGGGCTTTTGATCCTTATTTTCCTGTGCAGGTCATCTCTTTGGCTCTACATAATTATGGGAAGGCGAGATCCCATCAGGATCACACATCCGCTGTATCTCATAGAAACAGTTATTCTTCTTGGTATGCTTATAAAGCGCGCACAGAAGAGCACTTTTGTTCCGTATAAGATCATGATCTTGGCTGCAGTACTGTCTCTTTTGGCAATTCCAAATCAGATGAAGGTTATAGAAGAAGAGCAGCAGGCAAGGACGCTTATGAGAAGCCACTACGATGCGCTCTATGATTACTTTGCGGATAATAAGGACAATTTCTATTTTATTGATGTATACACGTCTGTATCCTGCGGTGAGGATATGCTGGATGGAGAGACGAGCTTTTCGGAAAAGCTCTTTGACAGAATAGATAATTCATATGCTAACCACGATCTTATGGGCGGATGGGGCGCTAAGAGTCCCCTTACGCAGAAAAAGCTCTCTAAGGCCGGTTTTGCGGATATGGAATCAGCTCTTTTGACAGACAAGGCATATGTCGTTCAGAATAAATCTGAAAGCACCGATTGGATATCGGATTATTACAGGTATAAAGGCATTGAAGTTACGGTGGAGCCAAAAGACACAGTGGCTGACGCCTTTACTGTATATGCAGTCAGACAGAAGTAAGGCCTATTCGTATAAAGGGCTGACGGAGAAAGATATGGGAAAAGAAACACAGAACTTTGTTGCCATCGGAGAAAAGGTGGCATTAAGAGAGATAACTCCGGAAGATACGGATCTTATCGTTAAATGGAGAAATAACGAGAGAGTTAGAAATAACTTCGTTTATAAGGTTAAATTTACCAGAGAGATACATGAGAACTGGTACAATACCAAGATAAAAGAAGGCCTTGTTGAGCAGTTTATTATCTGCGAAAACAAGGAGGGATACAGACCTGTTGGAAGCGTTTATTTCAGAGATATAGACAGGGAAAAAGAAACTGCTGAGTACGGGATTTTTATTGGAGAAGACGACGCAGTCAGTAAGGGATACGGCAGTGAGACTGCAGTTCTTGCCCTAAATGTTGCTAAAGAAAAGATAGGGCTTAAGAAAGTATTTCTGAAGGCTTTTACCTATAACGAGATTGCCATAAAGAGTTATTCCAAGGCGGGATTTGTCAAATCAGGAGATCTGCCTCAGGTAGAGTGCAGTGATGGGCAAAAAAGTGATATGATACTTATGGAAAAACTGTTGTAAATTTGAAAGGTTTTGGACAAGAATGCAGAAAAAATCAGTTAGCTTCATAATTCCATGCTACAGATCCGAGAATACCCTTGGAGCAGTGGTGGATGAGATCATAGATACAATGAGAGATTCAGAGGAGTATATCTATGAGATAATACTTGTTAATGATGGATCTCCTGACAATACCTGGGGCAAGATAACAGAGATTGCCGGCAAAAACCGCGATATGATAACAGGCATCAATTTTGCCAAGAACTTTGGTCAGCATGCGGCGCTTATGGCGGGACTTAATGCATCTTCCGGTGATTACGTTGTGTGCCTTGATGACGACGGTCAGACACCCGCAAGTGAAGTATATAAACTTCTTGATGCGCTAAGAGACGGTGCTGATGCGGTTTATGCGAGATATGCCCACAAGCAGCACAACGGATTTCGTAATTTCGGAAGCGCCATGAATGAGTGGATGGCACATGTAATGCTTGGTAAGCCCAAGGATCTGTTTGTTTCAAGCTATTTTGCTGTTAAGAGATTCGTGGTTGATGAGATGATCAAATACGAGAGTTCATATCCCTATGTGATCGGTCTTGTTCTCAGAACTACAAGCAATGTGGTCAATGTTGATGTTAATCATAGAAAAAGAGAAGTAGGACAGAGCGGATACACTTTTGCTAAGCTTATGAAGCTGTGGATCAACGGATTTACCGCCTTTAGTATCAAACCGCTTAGGATTGCTACTTTGGCAGGAGGAATCCTATCGGCGGCAGGTTTCTTGTTTGGAATATATACGATTATCTTGAAATTTGTTTATCCCAATTCATCACAGTTTAAGGGATATTATGCACTTATGTCCGCATTGGTATTTATCGGCGGAATGATACTTCTCATGCTTGGAATGGTTGGCGAATATGTGGGAAGACTCTACATATCACAGAATAAGAATCCTCAGTATGTGATTCGAGAGACGACTAAAGATGACAAATAGTAGTTTGGGACTTAAGAGCGACAACAACATAAAGAAAAATATATTGGCCTGGCTTTTGTCAGGCTTATTTGGCGTTTTAACGGGAGCTTTTTTGATCATAGGCTACAGCCTAGAAAAATATGATTCAATAAAGCTGACAGAGGGCAATACTCTTACTATTATGCTGGCAATTATGGTCATTTTGACAATAGATACCAGATATGTGTGGAGAAGCTACGAAATGTCTTTTTACGGGCGAAAGCTCTTTGGATTTATTGACCTTAATGCTCCGGCCAAGCCTGTAGAGGAGAAGGGCTTTTTCAAAAGAACTTTCATTACCCTTGTTCTTCTGAATATTCCCGTGCTTCTTGCGGAGTTCCCGGGCTTTTTTGTATATGATGCGCAGGATGAGTTAAATGAAGTACTTACAAGGAGTTTTACTACACACCACCCTCTTTTGCACGTACTTCTTCTTGGAGGAACGATAACCCTTATTCATAAGATCACCGGTTCATGGAATGCCGGTATCTTCACATATATCCTTATTCAGATGCTGGTCATAACTCTTATTATGACCTATGTTCTTGACTTTCTCAGGAAAAAAGGCGCAGGGAAGAGATCGATTATCCTGTGGACGATTTACTATGGTGTTTTTCCCACTATAGTAATGTACACACTTTGCTCAAGTAAGGATGGACTCTTTTCGGCATTTTTACTGCTTCTTACAGTTCTTCTTACAGAGTTTGTAAGCGATATGGAGAGTTTTCTTTTAAGCAAAAGAAAACAAGTGTTATTGTTGGCGACCGCTGTGATCATGCCTCTTTTGCGTCATAACGGATTCTACGCATATCTTGTATTTATTCCCTTTGCGATTGTGTATTTTAGGAAAAAGATATCCAGTAAGCTTGTAGGCTTGCTTGTAATCCCTGTTGTGTTGTATTTGATTGTTTCTTCTGTTCTTGCTGCCGCGCTTACTTCGGGGCAAAAAGATAATCAGGAGATGCTTACGGTTCCTATCATGCAGATGGCAAGGGTCTACAAGTACAACGCCGATAAGATGACGGAAGAGGAAAAGGCTATCCTGACAGCTTATATTCCAAAGGAGAACCTTGATAAATATACTCCAAGAGTCTCTGATCATGTAAAGCTTGGCTTTAGCAACAACCTGTATGAACAGAACAAAAAGAACTTCTGGAAGGTATGGAAAGCTCTTTTGATAAAGCATCCCATGACATATGTAAATGCATGGTTTTTGACTTCCTACGGATATTGGTATCCTCCTGCAAACATCAATGTTTATAAGGGCACAACAGTGTTTACTTTTACCTACGAGGACAGCTCCTATTTTGGATACGAAGTGGAACTTCCCGGGGAGAGGACGAGCCTTATTCCGCCAATTGACAGCTTCTACAGATATATCTCAATAGGAACTTTCCACAAAGATGCTCCGGTGCTGGCGCTTATCTTTTCACCGGGACTTCTTGCACTCATTTATCTTTTCGTGTTCCTTTACAGACTGCATCGCGGCAATTTTACCGGTATTGTGCCGTTTTTGCCCATGATACTGACATGGATGACGGTGCTTCTTGGCCCCACATACCTTGTCAGATACGTTGTTATTTTGTGGCTTGCAATTCCTGTTTTGACGGTGACGGGGGACCGCAAAGTTTGATAAAGACATGGGTCTATGATAATATTTAATGATGGATTTTTGTGATTTTGAGGATAGATATGAGAAGTATTGTCGATAAAAAAACTGCATTCAGAGCAGTGCTTTTGATAATAGTATTTATGGCTGTTGTAAGCATCTGGCCACTGCGTTTATGGACTACCGTGGTTAGTTCTTCTGCAGGCGGAAACAGAATTTCGGTTGAGCAGAAGGTCAACCCGGATTGTGTTATTTCTCAGAAGTTTGTGACGCAGTATGACAGGATAAGTTCTATAGATGTGTATGTTTCAGGCCTTGAAAAGGGGCACTATGTAAGTGCGGGTATATGTGATGTTCCTGAGCACGAGCTGTGCAGCACATTTGTAGATATTAGCGATGCCAAGCTTCCGGGATATATCAGTATTCCCTTTGAGTACAATGTTGAGGTAGGCAAGGAATATATCCTTTATATCAAAGGATGTCGTTCCAAATTCTTCGTTGATTATACGGATATTCCGGATAACACAGCCTATGTAGGAAGCTTATATCTTAACGATGAAGAGATTCCGGGCAGACACTTGGATGCGACTTACAATTACAGAGTTCCGATGTCCAAGAAGGCATCGGTAATTGCCATTGCTGCTATTTTGGCTGTGGCAGCAGCGTTATATGCAGCCATTGGCTTGTATTTCAACAAGTATAAGGATAGAAACACACTTGTGACGGTGGGAAAGGTCATCAAATATACTGCTAATCCCGTTGCGGCACTTGTTTTTGGTACTTTGATGATAATGGTATTTCCTCTTAAGATCTTTGATCTTAGGCCTGTTGATATTATCTTTTATGAGATAGGTCTTTTTATCAGTGCATTTATTGTGTTCTATGCCATCAATCATAAAGTGGTGAAGCTGGAGAACGGGGTATCGTTCTTTGACAATATAGAAATTGAGGATAAGGTGAGATTTCTTTTCATCATGTTCTCTATGGCTATGACTATATGGCATGCCTGCGAATATATGAATGCTTATGCCGATATTCATCACACGCTGGCGGAAAGAAAGATGGTCATATGGTTTGCGGTCATGCTGCTATTTACCTTCTCCTGGGAAGAAATACTGTACTTCCCTAATTTGTTCTGGCTTATAGGTTCGGTGGCCTATGGCATAAGATACTATTTGGTAAATGCTTTGCCTGATACGGAAAAAGAGTATGATCTTCACAATGCAATCCTTAAATACGAGGTTATCATTGTTGTACTTGCCGGAATAGTTGCGATCAACCTTATAAAGAGATTGTTTGTCTACATCACTAACAAGGACAGTAGAGAAGTGAGGTTTAATGCTTTCAGCGCCCTGGTGGCGGTTCTTTTGGTTGGCCTTATTGTTATGAGATATAACAGATGGTGGGGAGTTGCGCTTACGGTTATTTTCGGTGCGCTATACCTTAGACTTCTTGTGTGGAATAAGAGAGAATATTGGACCAAGATAGTTGCCGGCGGACTTATGATGAACTTTGCCATTTCCCTTGGTTATTGCTTATTGCATAGATATTTTCCGGGATATGTAAGCGGTAGATTTGGATTTGTATTCCATACACAGACTGTTACAGCGGAATACATGATATTCATGGACGGTGTGGCAGCGGTTCTTCTTGCAGCCAAGATCATAGCTTTCCCTAAGGGGCTTGGCACCAAAGAACTCTTTAAGTCAGCATGGAAAGAGATGATACTTTTTGGCTGGATATCTACCTACGCAATATTTACAGTTTCAAGAACAGCCTATCTTTCATTGTTTGTTTGTATATTCGCGGTGCTTATAATAGTGTCCGCAAAGCATAAAAAGCAGTTTTTAAGAATGCTTGTGACCATGATAGTTGCTGTGGTTTTGTGTTTTCCTGCAGTCTTTACTCTACAGAGGATTGTGCCTGCTATAGTTTCAAGACCGGTATTTCTCTTTGCGGATGATGCGGATCCTTTCGTAAGAGGCGGAGCTTCCTGGGGGAACAGCAATTTCATGTGCGTTGAGAGATTTGTGAACCTGTTCGAAGATAAGATATTGGGAATGGATGTTGATGAGTACGATTATCCCAATGATATTCTTAATTATGAGAACAAGGATGGGAATATGGTTCCAATTCTTGATTATTACGGCGATCCCGTTGATGAAAGCGATGAAGAGCAGGCCAATTGCGGTATGTTTAGTCCGGCTTTCGAAGACTACCTTGCATCAGCCTCAATGACAGGAAAAGAGCGTTTTATGCTCCTTGCTTTAACAGATGTGGGATACATTGATGAGAACAATAGATGGGACGTGCTCACTAACGGAAGAATTACCATTGCCAAGTATTACATTCCGGAGATTGGATTTAACGGACATGAGGATCAGCCTACGTTTCCAAGTGGTGAGATTATACAGCACGCACATAACACCTATTTACAGGTAGCTTATGATCATGGAATGGTTGTAGGAGCGTTGTTTGCTCTGTTTATTTTATGCGGACTTGTGGTTTCGTATAAGTTCTACAAGAAAAATGAGGAGAAAGAGCCGCTTTCTCTTTTACCATTTTCGATTATAATCGGATTTACTATAGCAGGACTCAGTGAATGGGTATTCCAGCTAAGTAACCCCATGACAGTTGCTCTGATGTTATCTGTTGCACCTCTTATGTACAAAACCGGATCTAAGTCTTGATCCGCTTAATATAAACTAAAACAACATGCAAGAGAGTATGTTTATGAACAAGAAGAACAAAGAACCTTTTAATTTTCAAAAACTATATAGGCGAACAGGACTTATCATCTATGATGTGCTTAGCATCATAGCTGCAAGCTACCTTGCGCTTTGGCTTAGAAACGATCTTAGTATAGTTGGTATCAACAAGAACTTTTTGATGCCGGTTACCAACTATATGGTCATCAACATAGTTCTGACGCTTATTATTTTCTTTATATTCAAACTCTACGATAGTTTGTGGGCTTACGCCGGAGAAAGAGAACTTCAGAATCTGGTAATGGCCTGCGTTATATCGGCAGTTGTAGATTATATCGGACTTCATTTTTTTACACATCCCGATGAACAGCAGCCTGTTCCGAAGTCCTATTACTTCTACTACCTGTTCTTACTTGTGGCATTGATATTTGTAAGCAGATTCTCTTACAGATTTTTAAGAAGCCTTAAGCACAGATCGGAGAATAAGAACAACAGCAAGGCTGTTATGATAATCGGTGCCGGGGAAGCTGCAAATATCATCATCAAAGACATCATAGTAAGTAATTATTCTACAATGTCTATCAAGTGTATCATCGATGATGATCCCAACAAGTGGGGCAAATATATTCAGGGTATCAGAGTAGTCGGCGGAAGAGACAGGATTGTCGAATGCGCTGATCTGTATGATATAGACGAGATCATAGTTGCGATTCCTTCTGCATCACGAAAGGAATTCAAGAAGATCCTTGATATCTGTAAGAATACGAACTGTAAGCTGCGTGCCCTTCCGGGAATGTATCAGCTGGTTAACGGCGAGGTCAACGTATCAAGACTTCGTGACGTAGAAGTAGAGGACCTTCTTGGAAGAGATCCGATCGCAGTAGACCTTGACTCAATCGCAGGCTATGTAAGCGGAAAGACCGTTATGGTAACGGGAGGCGGAGGATCCATTGGATCTGAGCTTTGCAGACAGATTGCAGGACATAAACCCAAGAGACTTATCATCGTGGATATTTATGAGAATAATGCCTACGATATTCAGCAGGAACTTAAGACCAAATTCCCTGAGCTTGACCTGGTTGTACTCATTGCTTCAGTCAGAAACACCCTCAGGATCAACAATATTTTTGAAAAATACAAGCCCGATATTGTGTACCATGCGGCTGCTCACAAGCATGTTCCTCTTATGGAGGATAGCCCCAATGAGGCTATTAAGAACAATGTCTTTGGAACATGGAAGACCGCTATGGCAGCAGCTATGAACGGCGCCAAGAAGTTTGTCCTCATCTCAACGGACAAGGCTGTTAATCCCACCAATGTCATGGGAGCCAGCAAGAGAATCTGTGAGATGATCGTTCAGACCTTTAATAAGCATTATGATACGGAGTTCGTTGCAGTTAGATTTGGAAACGTGCTTGGTTCAAACGGATCTGTTATTCCGCTTTTCAAGAAACAGATCCAGGCAGGCGGCCCTGTTACCGTTACGGATCCTAATATCATCCGTTATTTTATGACTATATCCGAGGCGGTTTCTCTTGTGCTCCAGGCAGGCGCTTTTGCCAAGGGCGGCGAGATATTCGTTCTCGATATGGGTGAGCCTGTAAAGATACTTGATCTTGCAGAGAACCTTATTAAGTTGTCCGGACTTAAGGTTGGTGAGGATATCAGGATAGAATTTACAGGACTTCGTCCCGGTGAGAAGCTTTACGAAGAGATGCTCATGGATGAGGAAGGACTTCAGGACACTTCCAACAGGATGATCCACATAGGTAAGCCTATTGAACTTGATGAGATGAAATTCTTCTCAGAACTTGAGAGACTGAATGTAGCCTCAAGAGAAGAATCCTCCGAGACAAGGATGCTTGTTCAGGAGATAGTTACTACCTATCATCCCACAGACAACAAGGAAGACAGGAGCAGAGAGCACATGGAAGCTCTCAGAAAAGCTGCGGAGAAGATAAACGAGGATTAAAACAATGGAACTTAAGCCTTTTGAGAAAAAAATATATCTTTCATCCCCTACAATGCATGGAGATGAGCTTAAATACATGCAGGAAGCCTATGAGACCAACTGGATGTCTACTGTGGGCGCCAATTTAAATGAGATAGAAAAAAGAGTATGTGAAAAGATCGGATGTACTGATGCGGTTGCATTGTCATCCGGAACTGCGGCGCTCCATCTTGCCATTAAGCTTGCGGGAGAAAGACTCTACGGACAGCCTAAGGTTGGACATGGTACCTTGGAAGGCAAAAAAGTATTCTGCTCTGACATGACTTTTGATGCCACAGTTAATCCCGTGGCTTACGAAGGCGGTGAAGCAGTATATATCGATACAGAAGCTGACACCTGGAATATGTGCCCCAAGGCCCTTAAAAAGGCTTTTGAGATATATCCTGATGTTAAGCTTGTAGTTGTTGCACACCTTTACGGAACTCCCGGTAAGGTGGATGAGATCAAAAAAATATGCGATGAGCACGGTGCTTTGATAGTAGAAGATGCGGCTGAATCCTTCGGTGCTACATATAAGGGTAAGCAGACAGGCCTTTTTGGCGATTACAGCATAATCTCTTTTAACGGAAACAAGATAATAACAGGTTCTGCCGGAGGAATGTTCTTAGCGCGCAGCAAGGAAGACGCTGATAAGGTAAGGAAGTGGTCCACACAGGCAAGAGAGGATGCTCCCTGGTATCAGCATGAAGAGCTTGGCTATAACTATCGCATGAGTAACGTTATCGCAGGCGTTGTAAGGGGGCAACTTCCATATCTTGAAGAGCATATCGCTCAGAAGAAAGCTATTTATGAGAGATACAAGGAAGGCTTCAAGAATCTTCCCGTTAAGATGAATCCATACAATGAAAAAGATACAGAGCCCAATTTCTGGCTCTCATGCATCATTATTGATAAAGAAGCTATGTGTAAGCAGGTTCGCGGCGAGCAGGATGTTCTCTACATCGACGAGCCCGGAAAGAGCTGCCCTACACAGATATTGGAAGCTATTGCTGCACTCAATGCAGAGGGACGTCCCATCTGGAAGCCTATGCACATGCAGCCAATCTATAGGATGAACGCATTTATAACAAGCACCGGAAACGGAAGAGCAAGAAGTAACGCATACATCAAAGAGGCAGGCATGGTTGATGTCGGTGCAGACATCTTCGAAAGAGGTCTCTGCCTTCCAAGTGATAATAAGATGACACCTAAGCAGCAGGATGTAATAATCGAGGCTGTTAAGAAATGCTTTGAATAAAAAGCTGTAGCATATAGTGAAACAATTATCTGTACTTTCCATACGCAATAATGTTATACTCTTCTTTGTGGTTTTATAAAATAAAACAAAAAGGAGAGAGTAATATGTTTATAGTTTGGGGTACAGACACCAAGAAGAAAAATGTTACATCAGTTGGACCTGTTGTATGTCAGAGCTGTGGAAGCTATGGAAGGTACAATATTTATAAGACTTACAGAGTTTTGACCTTCTTTTTCTTCATTCCTACATTTAGATGGGGAACACAGTACTTTGCAGAATCAACTTGCTGCGGAGCGTTATATGCGCTTGATAAGGAGATAGGAAAGTCTGTTGCAGCTAATGCGGCAGTGCAGATCTTACCTGAGCACCTTACTCTTATCAGAAGCGGAGTAAGTCAGAACGTTCAGAGCACTCAGAACACACAGAACGCGCAGGACACTCAGGTTGTAAAAGATATCGAGATGAAAAAATGTGGTCAGTGTGGAACAGAGACTTCATCAGAAAGCCTATTTTGTCCCAGCTGCGGAGCAAAGTTTTAAAAAGAATTGAAATTAACGGGAGCAATCAGCGATAATGCTGATTGCTCTTTTTGGCACAATAAAGTTGAAAAAATATTAGATGAATAAGACTGGGAAAATTAAAGATATAATAGGGAATATACTGAAAGAAAAAGACTTAGAATAAAGATATTGGGAGGTAAGATGAAATGAAGTTATTTAAGGGGATTGTAGCGTTGGCGTTGGTATGCACTCTTTTAGTTGGGTGTGGTCTTAACGGTATGGGCGCTAAGGAAACACAATACGAAGGTGATGGCTTTAAGACTGCAGAAGAAGCGGCGACATCTTTTGTCGAAGGATTAAGGGATTTAAACTTTGATAAGATGCTCAAGTCCTATGCTTGGGAGACACAGGCGGAACATTATAAGTATGATGGCATGCTAAGAAGATTTAGAGCTTTTAACCCGGCATTTGCGGTTAAGCTCCCTTCTGATAATGAGTTTTATGTTTCTTCAAATGTAGTCGGATTGCACAGCAAGGAAAGTGGCCTCCTTTATATGGCTATTAGCTACTATGTTATGGGTGATGATATTGAATTCGGAGTAAATATCCCGCTGAATGATGATGACGATATTAATGAGTTTTTGGATATATATAATAATGAAAAATACAAGGATTTTACAAATATAAAGAATATTCGCTTTTCAACACCGGAAGAGATGATTGGAAGTATTTGTCCAACTGAAGAGTATAATAAGAGAGTTGAAATAGAAGGCGACTGTTATGGCGCTGATGAGGTTGTTTGTGTTGCGGTATTGGCAGATGTTGGAGACAAGACTTTTTATTATTTCCCGACAGTGGCTCGTTACGGTGAGAAATGGTATATTGTATCATCCTGGAGCGTTATCAGCGAATTTTTGGGAATGAGTGCACATCATCCCTTCGTGATTACTGATGAAGCTCCCCAAGATTGGGAAACAGTTATGAAAAATAATTAAAAGGAATCAGTTAATGGGAGCAATCGGCATAAGAGTCGATTGCTCCTTTATCTTGCATGTTTGACTTGAGTATAGGATGAATGTATATTAATAGATATAAATAGATATAAAAGAATATAAAGACTTTTTGTACATATAAAAAGATATAAAAGAACATAAAAGATATAAAACAAAAAGATGGAGGTAGATATGCAGAATCCGTTTTCAATATCCTTCGGAACACTTCCAACTCAATACATATCAAGACTGACTCAGACCAATCAGATCCTGGAAACTTTTAGGGCTGACAGACCTGCCAATCATGTATACATGTTGACGGGAATCAGGGGCTCCGGCAAGACCGTCATGATGACGGATATTTCCGAGAAACTTAGGAAGGAAAAGGACTGGATAGTTGTGGAGATAAGCCCGGAGCGGGATATGCTGGAAGGGCTTGCAGCTACATTATATGCAGTCCCTGAGCTTCATGCGCTTTTTGTAAAGGCTAAGCTCGACTTCTCAGCTCTTGGGCTTGGAGTTTCATTTGAAAATGCCGCTCCCATAACTGATGTGGAAGTTGCCGTTAACAGAATGCTTGAGCACATAACAAAGGTCGGAAAGAGATTACTTGTCACAGTCGATGAAGTTACCAACAATGACAATGTAAAAGTATTTGCAGCGGCTATTCAGATATATCTAAGGCGTGGGTATAATGTCTTTTTGATCATGACGGGACTGTATGATAATCTCTATAATCTTCAGAATGAAAAGACACTTACCTTCCTTTACAGGGCACCAAAAATTATAATGGACCCGCTGAATTACACAGCAATTGTCTCGCATTATAAGAAAACATTTGATATTGAAAGTGAGAAGGCGGAGCATATGGCGAAGCTCACAAAGGGTTATTCATTTGCATTCCAGGTACTTGGGTATCTCATGTGGGAGAGTAAGAGCAAGGACATAGATGATGTACTTCCGCAATATGATCAGTATCTTGATGAGTACATTTATGATAAAATATGGTCTGAAATGTCAGAAACTGACAAAAAAGTGGTAGGCCATATTGCTATAAGCGGGGAGACCAATGTTGGCAAGATAAGAAAGCAGCTTAACATGACAACGCCGCAGTTTTCCGTGTACAGAGACAGGCTCAAGAGGAAGGGCGTTATCAGCACAGCTCAGTACGGATATATATCACTTCTTTTGCCTAGATTTGATGAGTATGTCAAATTACACGCAGACATGTGATCTTTATAATAAAAGTATTGTTGAACGGAGTTAAAATGGGTAATTCATTCTACGCCAAATATATCAAGAGATTTATCGATATAATCTTATCGCTTCTTGTGATAGTGTGCTTTTGCTGGCTCTATGCGATTGTGGCGATCCTTGTAAGAACCAAGCTCGGCAGCCCTGTGCTCTTTAAGCAGGCACGCCCCGGCAAGGACGAGAAGATATTCAACATGTACAAATTCAGGACCATGACAGATGCAAGGGATGCAAACGGCGAGCTTCTTCCCGATGAAGTGAGACTTACGAGCTTTGGTAGCTTCCTTAGAAAGACAAGCCTTGACGAGCTCCCGGAGTTTTTTAACATCCTAAAGGGCGACATGTCTTTTATCGGGCCGCGCCCCCTTCTTGTTAAATATCTTCCCTATTACAACGAGCGAGAGAGACTTCGTCACAGCATCAGACCCGGGCTCACCGGATGGGCGCAGGCTCACGGCAGGAATGCTATATCCTGGGAAAAGAAATTTGAATACGACGTATGGTATGTAGAACATTTATCCTTTTTGACTGATATTAAGGTTATAATAGATACCGTAAAGGCAGTTCTTCACAGCGAAGGAGTTGCATTAAACGCACTGGAGGATTTTGATGAATACAGGAAGCATCAAACCCACACCGATACACAAACTTGATGATAACGAGCTTT
>JAEEGK010016236.1_pt1 | contig 16392 bp, 19 predicted proteins | sample 8958771 | NCBI WGS metagenome assembly JAEEGK01 (sample SAMN16246547, study PRJNA631951) | gut metagenome | biome: gut microbiome; feature: rumen; material: SC-attached | host: Bos | place: Iran: Karaj | collected 2018-10 | reverse complement strand
ATAGGATTGTATGCCGTTGCCGGGAAACTGCGTGAAATGTATAAACGGCATGAAACCGTTTACTGGGCGCATGGGGGGAAGAATCCCGGGGCGCATGGGATGGAATTGTATGAATTCGACGTATATATCCTGTATACCGATAAAGAGAGCATATCGAACGTGCCGCTCGGGAAACGTGATTCGTTTGATTTGCAGCCTGCCGACATTGCTGATGTTTTGGAGTCATTCCTGCAGGAGGATTATCCGCTTCGCGGCATTGCGGTGAATCCGTTCAGCTACCAAACAGACGGTGTTTATATCGTGAATCAGGATACGGTCCGTCTGGTTGTATAACTACGGTTTGGATCAGGAGCGTGCAAATGAAAAAATCAGAATTTGAGATTGAAAACGGTGAACTGGACAAGTATCACGGTGAGGGCGGCGATGTCGTCGTTCCGTAGGGCGTGACGGCGATCGGAAAATTAGCGTTTTGTTGGTGCGAAACGCTGACCTCAGTGACATTTCCTGCAAGCGTGACGCAGATCAACGGTATGGGGCTGAAGGATTGCCCGAAGCTGACGGAACTCCGGGTCGCGCCGGAGCATCCGGTCTTCCGTGCTGTGGATGGCGTGCTGTATTCCGCAGACGGAACGCGGCTGATCTGCTGCCCGCGCGCGAGAACCGGCACATTTATCATCCCGGAGGGTGTGACGGAGATTTCGGTCGGGGCGTTCGGCTCCTGTAAGGCGCTGACCGATATCGTGGTACCCGCCGGCGTAACGGTCATCGGGGAGGAGGCGTTCAGTGGATGCTCTGGGTTGACAGGCATCACGCTTCCCGCAGGTGTGACAGAAATCGGAACGGGCGCGTTTGGCTGGTGTACGGGACTGACCGGTATTGTGCTCCCGGACGGACTGCAGCGCATCGGAAACAATGTGTTCTATGCGTGCAGCGCACTGCAGAGGATCACGCTGCCGGAAAGTGTGACAAGCATCGGGAGTATGGCTTTCGGCAGCTGCACAGCGCTGACGGAGATCTCGCTTCCTTCGGGTCTGACATGCATCGAATCCGATCTTTTCTGCAGCTGCAGCGCACTGACAAAGGTCAGGCTGCCGCAGGATGTGGCGGACATCGGGCGCAATGCCTTCATGGGCTGCGCCAAACTGCCACGAATCAACATTCCGGAAAACGTATCGGTCATCCGCGAGGAGACATTCGAGAATTGTGAATCGCTGAAAGAGATCGTGCTGCCAGACAGCGTGTACTGCATCTGGCGTGAGGCCTTCAAGGGCTGCACCGCACTGGAACGCATCAATATTCCGAACGGCATCGAGACGATCGGGCAGTCAGCCGTTGCAGGTTGCACGGCGCTGAAAAGTATCGTCATTCCCGACAGCACGGGAGCAATCGGGGATTCAGCCTTTTCCGGCTGCACCGCACTGGCGGATGTGCAGCTTCCCGAGCAAGTGACGGTCGGGCGGTGCGCGTTCCGGAATACGCCATTCGGCACAGCCCGAAAAAAAGCGAAAAGGCGGAAATCAGCAAAACTGTAACCCGATCAATACAGACTCAACAGCCGCCCGCGGGCGGCTGCTCCTTTGGATGTTCATTTTCCGATGTCCTGTTCAAAAGCCGCTTCTTTCCGGCTTCGCCTGACCTTTCAGAACCAGTTTAAGTTGATTCGCCATGCCCAGCATCGATTACCACGACCGGAGCGGCTGTCGTTCCGACGGTCTGCACGGCATCGGGGTCATGGGCTTTTGTCAGGTGTGCGGATAGCACCATCCCGCCCGCCGAAAGCGTGAGCAGACCTGCGACCAACGCCGCACGGAGCGCGTATTTCCTGATAAGCTGTTTCATATTGCACCTCACAGTTCGTTTTGGTGCAGTGTATGCGCGGGAGTGGCATTCTATGCAGATGCGGTGATTCTGAATAAATCGCAGTTAAGAATATCGGATAATCTATAAACCAATTAGACAAATCATCTCGAAGCACAGGCACCTTCATGCACATTTCCAGATTGAAATTTCCTTCAAAATGTGTTATACTATAGCCAGCGATTCGAATAATACGGTTATATGCTGTTACATGACGAAATAGGGGGAATTTTTTTTGATTCAGGATATTTCTATCCGCGCCCATGAGGCGCTTCGCCGGCTCTGCGGCGAAAATGCACAGTTTCGCGACGGACAGTATGAAGCAATCGAAGCCACTCTGACGCATCACCGTACACTGGTCGTCCAGAAAACAGGATGGGGCAAAAGTCTGATCTATTTTATCTGCACAAAGCTTCTGCGTGATGCCGGAAACGGTTTCACATTGGTCGTCAGTCCGCTGCTGGTGCTGATGGAAAATCAGATCACTGCCGCCGAAAAGCTTGGTCTCAGATGTGTTTCGCTGAACAGTTCCACGAAGGATGAGCGTGAAGAGCAAATTGAAGCCATGAAGAACGGTTTCGTGGATCTGGTTCTGATTACGCCGGAAACACTTTTTTCAGACATGATTCAAAACTGCTTTCCCTCCTTTCAGATCGGTTTGTTTGTCATTGACGAAGCGCACTGCATCTCTGACTGGGGACACGATTTCCGGCTGGAGTATACCCGCCTGAACCGGATCATCCGCGCTATGCCGAAAACGGTTCCGGTTCTCGGCACGACTGCTACTGCCAATGACCGTGTGATTGCCGATTTGCAGCAGCAGTTCGGCGAAGATGTGTATATATCCCGCGGACCGCTGATGCGGCACTCGCTGTCAATTCAGATTTTGCATCTTCCGACTCCGGCAGAGCGCTACGCATGGATCCTGCAAACAGTTCCGAAGCTTCCCGGAAGCGGCATTATCTATTGCCTGACACAGCGAGACTGTGACTATCTTGCGGAATTTCTGAAGAGCAATCATATCAGCGCTATGGCATATCATTCCGGGCTGGAGCCAGAGGAGACAGCGAAGGCAGAAGAAGCACTGCGCAAGAACCGGGTCAAGGCGTTGGTAGCAACGATCAAACTGGGGATGGGTTATGATAAGGGCGATATCGCGTTTGTCATTCATTATCAGCAGCCCTCCAATATTGTCGCATACTATCAGCAGATCGGGCGTGCGGGCAGAAGCATTGACCGTGCATATACATTTCTGATGTGCGGCGAGGAAGACCAAAATATACAGGAATACTTTATTGAAACCGCATTTCCGACGGAGCAGGAAGCAAAAACGGTCTATGACGCAGTGTTGTCTCATGCCCCAAACGGGATTTCCGAGCGCGGTGTGGAAGCTGCTGTCAACTGCCGGAAAAGCCGTGTCGAAAAAGCGCTGATGTTTCTGCGCAATGAAGATATGATTGTCAAGGAAGGGACGCTGTACCGACCGACACTGCACCCTTTCCGTTATAACCGTGAGCATTATGACGAAATCAAAGCGATCCGTTACCGGGAACAGAAGCAGATGCAGGAGCTGACACACACAACAGAATGTCTGAGCCGTTTTGTCGTCAACTGTCTGGATGACCCGGAGACAGCGACCTGCGGAATCTGTCAGAATTGTCTGGGCTATGCGGAATATCCGAACACACCCGATTCAGCGGTGCTGCAGTGCGCACAGGCGTATCTGGAGCGGTTGATCATTCCGATTGAACCGCGGAAACGATTTCCGAGCAAAGATTTTACCGGGAGCAGCGCGATACCGCAGCCAAACCGGGAGGGTCTCTGTCTGTCCAAATACGGCGACCCGGGATACGGAATGCTGGTGAAGCAGGGAAAATACGGAACACCTGCCGGCTTTTGTGAAGAACTGATCGGAAAATCTGCAAGTGTTTTGCGTGCGGTTGTGCAAAAGCAGCAAATAGAAGCGATCACCTGTGTGCCGTCTCTGCGCAGTCAGATCGTGTCGGAATTTGCACAGAAGCTCGCCGAACGGTTACATCTGCCGTTTGTCACGCTCCTGTCGAAAAAAGGTACCGTGCAGCAAAAGGCAATGGAAAACAGCTATTATCAGTGCCGCAATGCATGGGAGTCGTTTTCGGTCAGTGATGAACGTATACCGAAGCGATTGATTCTGGTCGATGACATCGTGGATTCGCGTTGGACAATGACAGTCTGCGGATATCTTCTCACACAGGCAGGCTGTGAATACGTTTTTCCGTTTGCATTGGCAGATAGCTCGGAGAACAGGGGGAATCAGAATTGAATCCGAATGCAGAAATCATTTTTATGCTGTGCAGTCATCTGATTGCGGACGAAGCGTGCAAGCCATTTGAACCATCAGAATGGTCAAAGCTCGCAGAAAAGCTGATGCAGGCCGGTTTGCAGCCGAAGGAGTTGCCCGACCTGACCGTGGCGGATTTCCAGGAGCTCGGAATTGGCAGTATGGAAGAACAACGCATCCGGCTGCTGCTCCAGCGCGGTGCAAATCTAACATTTGAGCTTGAAAAATATGAAAACATGGGCATTTCTGTTGTGACACGCGCTGACAAACTGTACCCCTCTATGCTGAAGGCAAGACTGGGGAAAAGCTGTCCGCCTCTGTTCTATTATGCCGGTGATCTGTCACTTGCCGGGAAACGCGGCATCGGCTTTGTCGGCTCAAGGAATGCTGACGAACAGGATCAGACATTTACGGAGAAAACCGTATCGGCAGTCAATGCAAAGGAATATGCAGTGATTTCCGGCGGTGCAAAGGGCGTGGATTCGATTGCAGGGGATGCCTCTCTGCGCAACGGCAGCGCATCGGTCGCGTATCTTGCGGATTCGATGGTAAAGCGTATCCGAAGCCGCGAAACGATTACGGCAATTCAGAGCGGCAGGCTGCTGCTGCTCACGGCAGTGCGCCCGGATATGGGCTTTACCGCTGCAACTGCCATGATGCGAAACCGGTATATCTATGCACAGTCCGCCGCTACAGTTGTTGTACGTGCAGATTACAAAAAAGGCGGAACATGGACCGGTGCTGCGGATTGCCTCAAGCACAGGATATGCCCATTGCTCTGCTGGAATAATCCGGAATACCGCGGTAATCAGGAACTGATCCGCCTCGGTGCCGCGGCGATTGATGAAAACTGGAACGGCGATGTATCAGATGTGCCTGACCCGGCGCCGGAAGAGATTCAGCTCACGTTGTTTGGCTGATAATCGATTTCGTATCGTGATAGCCAATACACTTTTTTACAGATCAAAACGATGATATGATAGATAATTGAGCAGCCGCCCGCGGGCGGCTGCTTCATTCTTTATTCATTCTCTTATGTGCCGTCCGGAAGCTTCTCTCTTGCTGCCCTGACTACCGTTTCAGAACCAGTTTCAGTTGATTCACCATGCCCGGCATCGAGCACAATAACCGGCGCAGATGCGTATCCGACGGTCTGCACGGCATCGGGGTCGTGGGCTTTTGTCAGGCTTGCAGAGAGATACATCCCGCCTGCCGAAAGCGTGAGCAGTCCCGCGACCAATGCGGCTTTGAGCGCGTATTTCCTGATAAGCTGTTTCATATTGCACCTCGCAGTTTGTTTTTTGGTGCAGTGTATGCGCGGGAATGAGATTCTATGCAAGCTGCATTTAACGAAAACCGCGATGTGTTGTGCATTTTATAATAGAAAAGCAAATGCCTTCACCAAACTTTGGCGTACATTTCAGCCCCATAGTTGCCCAAATTACAATAAGACAAGCGACTATATCACAACACGCCCGTCATGAGTGTTTGACGGGCGTGCATCTTATATATTTCGCTTAGCTGTCCTTATTAATATGCTCATTTCATTGGTATAGCAGTCATTTTACACTTTACGACTGCCTCGGTCACATCGGTCAATACAAGCTCTCCGTTCTGATTATATACCTCGAAGGTTACTGCTGCAAGACCGTTTTTCTCATTCCGTTTTTCCAGTTTCGTAATTGTTGCTTTTCCTGACAGTTCATCTTCTGCAAATACCGGTTTCATCCATTCGATTTTCGTGGATTTTCCTGCAAGCAGCTCATCACCGAAGAAATCAACCTCCAGATATTTCGCCCATACCGCCATAAACGACATGACTCCCGGGGCGATGAGTTTTCCGAAATGGGTTGTATTTTGCATACTCCTCATCCGTATGGATCGGGATATTATCGTAATCACGGGCAAAGGAGAGCATCTTTTCTTTCTCAATTACAACAGGCGGTATCTCTACTGTCATACCGAGTTTCATTTCATCAAAATACATTATTCTTCCCATCCCTTGCAAACATCACACCAGCCGGCAGCATCATGTTGATCTCACTGATCTCCCGTTTCCCGTCAATATAATCCTGATAAATGCCGAACGGACTTCCGCCGCCAAGCCAGCACGATGAGCAGTTCTCACAACCGCCGCCGCCACAGTCCAGTGACTCCCTGATGATCTGTTCACGCTCTTCACGGGTGGTATCCTTGATCAGAATGGATTTCATAGAAACGCAGCCTCCTTGATCGGATTGATTCAGTTCAAGCCATTTCCGCATTGATCGTGTCTTCGCTTGCAGCCATTGCTTTTAGCGTCAGATCGAGCAGCTTGTCAAGCTCCCAGCCGAGCTGTTCTGCGCCGCGCTCGATGACTTCCCGTGAGCATCCTGCGGCAAAGCCCTTGCTCTTGTACTTCTTTTTCAGCGATTTCAGTTCCATATCCTTTGTGCTCTTGGACGGACGCATCAGTGCGGCTGCCCAGATCAGACCGGTCAGTTCATCAGCGGCAAACAAAACCTTTTCCATTTCGTGAACCGGCTCCACATCAATCGTCACGCCGCAGCCGACCGTGATGCCGTAGCCGTGTGAGCAGACAGAATGGATGATATCATCGCTGACGCCGCCTTCTTTCAGCAGCTCCGGCGCTTTCAGGCAGTGTTCTTCCGGATACAGCTCAAAATCAATGTCATGCAGCAACCCGACAATGCCCCAGTGTTCGGCTTCATCGGCATATCCGAGTTCATTCGCATACCACTTCATGACCGCTTCCACGGTCAGAGCGTGCTGGATATGAAACGGGTCCTGATTGTATTTTTTCAGCAGAGCAAATGCTTCTTCTCTCGTGATCATTTCAGATTCCTCCGATCATATAATTTGCGCGGGTACTGTTTGATTATACAGAATCCGGGCGGTTTTGTCAATACAGCGCCTGACTGCGGTATGCCGCCATAAAATCATTGCAGGCCGCCTGTCCGGATTTTGCCGTCTGCCAGATGATCTGACCGGTTTCATCGGACACATTCAGATAGTCGCCGTCGCACTGCCGCCAGCCGTACAGCAGATACCGTCTGCCGTTTTGATAAAACGAGCATTCATCGCCGATTCCGTCACAGCGGAACAGTTCCTGCTCAAAATCCAGCCGCATCTGATACCAGACCGCACCGCCGTGAACAGAATCCGAAACACCCTCGCTGACAAAACCGAACCGCTGATAAAACGGCAATAGTTCTTCCTTGCAGGTCAGGACAATGCCGCTTTTTTCCTGCCGCTTCATCTCCTCAATAACATAATTCATTAACCGGGAAGCAAGCCCGTGTTTCTGATCTGCCGGATGTGTTGCAACACCAAACAGCATCAGCCATGCACCGTCTTCGGAATAAAGAGCCGAATTATCATACATTTCATCCGTCAGATCACGGCTGTCTGTTGTCATGCCGTTGATCATAGCAGTGATCTGCCCGCCGGATTCAGCGATCCAGAAGCATTCCGGAAAACTATGCAGCCGCAGCGAAAAAACGTTTCGGCTTGCAGCTTCTGCCGCCGGAAAGCACTGCTGTTCCAATGCGTTCACTGTATCCAGATCGGCAAGCGTTGCCTGTCTGATTATGATTTCCTGCATAGATCCTTCACAACCTCTCCGGCGATAATCAGCCCGACAACGGACGGTACAAACGCCGTACTGCCCGGAATATCGCGGCGCTCCGTACATTTATGCTTTGCGCCCGGCGGACAGATGCAGTGTGTCCGGCAGGAGATCGACATATCCTCAATCGGGCGAGTCGGCGTTTCCTCAGAATACACGACTTTCAGCTTTTTCACGCCGCGCTTGCGGCATTCGATGCGCATGACCTTTGCCAGAGGACACACTTTTGTTTTATAAATATCCGCAACACGGAAGGCGGTCGGATCGAGCTTGTTGCCCGCCCCCATGCTGCTGATGATCGGAATGTGCAGCTCCTGCGCTTTCATGACAAGCGTGAGCTTTGCTGTGACGGTATCGACCGCATCGACGATGTAATCATAATCCTCAAAATGAAACTCATCTGCATTTTCCGGCAGAAAAAAGCATTTGTGGATGCGGACATCCACATCCGGATTGATCTCCCGCATTCGCTCCGCCATCACATCGGCTTTATACTGCCCGACAGTTTTGCGCGTCGCAATGATCTGCCGGTTGAGATTCGTCAGGCACACTTTGTCATCGTCGATCAGGTCAAATGCCCCGACGCCGCTGCGAACCAGTGCCTCACAGACATATCCGCCGACACCGCCGATGCCGAACACGGCAACTCTTGATGCTCTGAGTTTATCCATGCCCTCTTTTCCGAGCAGAAGCTGTGTTCTCGAAAACTGGTCAAGCATTCATTACCTCCGAAATGATCTCATTCAATATGGATACAAACCGCGCAATTTCATCCGCTGTTGTCAGGTGTGACAGGCTGATGCGCCACGAACTGAGCGCGTTTTTGCGGTCATGCGTGATCGCCATAACGGCACGCGACGGCGTATTCGGCACAGAGCAGGCGGATTTCACCGAAACAGCAATGCCGCGTTCATTCAGCAGCCGCCGCATTTCTTCGCCCTTGATGCCCCTGACAGACAGATTTAGGATATGCGGCACAGCGTTATCCGGGCTGTTGATGCGGATACGCGGATTCCTGGCAAGCTCTGTCCGCAGCTTTTGATTCAGTGCTGTGACCGTTTGAAGTCTTGTATCAAATTCAGTGACAGCCAGTTCCAGTGCCTTAGCACAGGCAGCGGCGGCGGGGGTATCGGGTGTGCCGCTGCGATATATTGTGGTACTGGCGCCGCCGTGAATCAGCGGCTCTAAAACCACACCTTTTGCCTTATACAGCACGCCGCACCCTTTCAGACCGTAAAACTTATGCGGCGCAAAGCTCGCGGTATGGAAACCGGATAGATCCAGCGGAATCTTGCCGACTGCCTGCGTGGCGTCAATATGCAGTCGGCAGTTCGGATAGTCTTTCAGGGTCTCCGCACCCTCCTGAATCAGCTCGTATTCTTTGATGCCTTTCAGAAACTTCGTCCAGATCGTTTTTCGGAAATTATTGACAACCGAAAGCTCGATCTCATTCGGCATTTCGGTTCTGACCGGTTTTTCCGTCATTTCGCACTCTCCTTTACTATACATATAGAAACAGTATGATTATATCACAAAGAACACTGTTTGTCAATCTGTTTCTGTCTGCTTTGCGAAAGAAGAAAGCAGGGATTCTTTCAAACGAAAAGAATCCCTGCTGCATATGGCATCAGCAGCAACCGCCGCAGATGTTTCTCAGCATCGCACAAAGCGACTGAAACCAGCTGTTACAGCACATGGTTCTCTGCCTCCTTTCTCATGAGGGTTAATGCCATTATACCATTCCATCGCCGGTGTTTCAATGCAAAAATCATGGAAACAAAGGAAAAATCTGATATAGATGAATTGTATTCCGTAAAGGAATGAGGCAAAGCATAATAAATTCCGGCTATCAACTACAATCGGTTTTCTGTATTGGACAAATGCCGGTATGTATGCTATGATAGAGTCATACCAGACAAGGAGGAATCCGTATGAACCGAATCAAATACTATCCTGTTTCAGGGGTGAGGTCACGATGTTGCCCGCCCGTATCCGCATCATGAATTCTCTGTTTTTCGGCGTTCCGAAATGTCCCCCGAAATTTGCTGCGAATCAGAAATCCCTTGCGCAATCCGTGCAGGGGATTTCTGCAAACCGGGCGGCCGATCTTTTGATACAAACACTTGTGCAAAGGCAAGAAAGGAATGTGATACCATGACAGTTACACAAATTCGGTATGCAATCGCAGTGGCAGAAACCGGTTCGATGACAAAAGCTGCAAAGCAGATCGGTGTCAGACAGCCGTCTGTTTCCAGTGCCATCTCCGATCTGGAGCGCGAAATAAACGTACAGCTCTTTGAACGCGCCGGCAGAGGCGTGACAGTGACCACGCCCGGCAGGGAATTCTTTTCCGAGCTCACGGCGTTTTGTCAAAGCATACAGCGTATGGAGGAACGGTATCAGCCCGTTGTATTCCGATAAGATAAGCAAAAGAGAAACAAGTATATAGACTACGCCTATAGACTATCTATGCTATGTGATATAATAGGGAACGAAAGACTACCAAAACTGTATGCGTTGAACATGCCCCTATGAGGTGATAACATGAAAGACGTGATCCGCCGTGCGGTCTATGAAAAATATATCGCGCCCACAAAAGCAGATCGCCCGGATTATATCGGCGTGGAAATAGAAATGCCGGTCGTCAATCTGAACGGTGAAGCAGTCGATGAGCAGATTGCAATTCAGACGGCAGAAGCCTTTTCCGCGCATTTCAGATTTGAACCGGAAAACCGCGATGCAGAGGGCAATTTCATTTCTGCAAGGCACCCAGAGACAGGCGATATTCTCTCGTTTGACTGCTCCTATTCCAATCTGGAATTGTCATTCGGCAAGGCAACCGGTCTGTTTGAGATCAAGGAGCGATTCGAGAAAATTTATCCGCTTTCTCAATGCGGAATTTGCAAAGTGCAGCTACACACTGACCGGCATGGGTATCAACCCCGCTGCGAATATCAACCACAATCAGCCGATCAAAAATGAGCGTTACCGGATGCTCTATCACTATCTGCATTCTTATCCGCGGCACACCGGCGAGGTGGCAATGCGGTTCCATGCGCGCCCGGATTTCGGTACCTTTACCAGTGCGTCACAGGTGCAGCTCGACGTCCGCTATGATGAACCGATCGATACGGTCAATCTGTTCGGGCTGCTGGAACCCTACAAGGCGCTGCTCTTTGCAAATTCCTATCTGCCGGATCATCCGGATTTTTCTCAATGAATTTGCAAAACGAAAGGGCTCGTATGTCTGCCGCGATCTCCTCGGCTGCGATCTCCGGACAGAGGAGGGCAGAAGCTATGCAAGTATATTTGAGAACGTCTTGCTCGTGCAGGGCGTTTTCGCTTTAATATGAAAGAAGTGAATATATGGCAGAATAGAAGATAATCGACCGCGATACCTATCGTGCCATAAAGAAAATGAGCCGTGAAGAGCTTCAAGCGTTTCTCGTTCGTTATGCAAACGAACTGCAAAAAGATGCGCCCGCCGTCGGTCTTCGAGAGGTTGAAAAGGAGATAAAAGCGGTCAAAGGTATCGGTGAGAAACGGGCTGAAGAGATAATGGCGATATTCGAGAAGCATCTTGGTGTATAGCTAAAATCATAGCTTATCACAAGTCCGACGATCACATAGATCACAGCGACCTTCCAGCCGAATATGCTCATCAGCAGAACCAGCGATCCGAGGTCCACCATCGGCGATGAAATCAGGAAAGAGAACGTCACACCGAGCGGAAGGCCTGCGCCGGTAAAGCCCATGAACAGCGGGATCTAGGAGCATGAGCAGAACGGCGTCACCGTGCCGAGCAAGGCGGCGATGCAGTTCGCAACGATACCGTGAAATCTGCCGAGAATCTTCTTTGTTCGTTCCGGCGGGAAATAGCTCTGGATATATGTGATTATGAATATCAGAAAGCCGAGCAGCATCATGATTTTGAGTGTGTCAAATATGAAGAATTGCAGACTGCCGCCGAGCTTGCTTTCGGTATCAAGGCCGCAGGCATTCAGCAGAGAACCGATCAGCCGGTTCAGCCATCTCATGCCGAATATCTCGTCCTGAATAAAGTCCCACACGCTTAGTTCTCCTCTCCGAGCATTTCAGAAAGGATCTCCGCCGCTGTTTTCACCATTTCGGGACACAGCGTATCGAACAGACCGTTTGCCCTTGCAGAGAGATACATCCCGCCCGCTGAAAGCGTGAGCAGTCCCGCGACCAATGCGGCTTTGAGCGCGTATTTCCTGATGAGCTGTTTCATATTGCACCTCGCAGTTTGTTTTGGTGCAGTGTATGCGCGGGGGTTCGATTCTATGCAGATCAAGCGGGAAAAGCCAAAACAGGCGGAGCCCCCTCTCAGGGAGCTCCGCCGAACATGTATTTGCTGACTGCGGATTACCAATGCAAAAGCGAGCGCCATGAACACGAAAACTGGATCTGACCGTCACTGGTCGTGATATCCGCGTACAACTCCGGGTAGCCCTCATATTCGCTATAGCGCAGCGTTCCGCTCTGGAAGGAATCCTTGAAAATCCATTGATGACCAAGCGGATTGGTTTCCTGAAAATCGAAGAACGGCACGGAGCAGTCGTTGATCTCCGCCTCCCATTCATCCAGTCCGTCGATGCTCTGCCGGATATTGCCGTAAAGCGTGAACCCGTCGTAATCCCATGTCCAGTAACCTTTCAGCGTACCGTCATCATTATACAAGGGATCCTTGCCGGAATGACCGGAGATCTGCAGCCGGAAGCTTCCGTCACGGAACAGCTCAAAATTGGCCGGTTTGGCTGTTATGCGGTAGTACTCTTTATGGTCATGCGCTGTCCAAGAAATGCCGCCGAAATCCGCCTCATAGGTAACACCCTGTGTTTCGCTTTTCGTATTGCGGGTGCCTTCGCCCTCCATATAATCAAACTGATAATGCAGAATTGGGAATTCCGGTTTTTCTGTTTCCGTTGTGACGGTTTCCGGAGTATCGGTTTCCGGCTCTGTCGTATCCGGTTCGGTGTTCTGTTCCGTGTGTACGTCCGTATACGGATCTGTATGCGGTTCAATATGCGAATCTGTATTCAGCTCTGTGTGCAGATCGGTATAATCTGTGTCCTGCGGCGGCACATCCGTAATCTCTGCACCCGTGTCAGAGACGGTTTCGGTCACTGTCGTCTCGGCGGTCGTTTCTGTCCTCGCAGTCGTGGTCTCTGCGGTGCGCTCGACCGTCAGGCGCGCTTTGAAGGAACGCGGTCCGAAGAAGGTGAGGCTGTCCGCATCTCCGGTGACGGATTCACAGACCGTTGCCGAGACCGTGACTTCCCTGTTCAGCGGGATACACAGCTCATAGGCAGCAATGCGGATCTCCTCCGCGAGGTCCTCATACCTGATATTCCGGATCGCGCACAGCTGATCGCTCACATAGACATTCAGCCGCATGCAGTCGGTTGCACGGTCGCGCGCGGTCGCAGTATCGGGCATTTTCACCTTCACAACGATCTCGCCCGTTTCCTCGTCATAGCGCAGCTCCGGCTCGTCCGGCTCCGACAGCAGATACACCGTATAGGATCCGCTGCCGGTGTTTCCGAAGCCCTGCCGCTCGATGAACGGATAGACATCGTTCTTCGGGCAGACTGCCGCGCCGTTCCGGGTTCTGGCCGCAACATACTGCCGCTGCTGGTTGCGCGGGAACACAAAGCCAAAATCCTTGAGATTCTCCTTGCAGCTTTCGTCCTTCACGATCAGCGCCTGCCATGTGCCGGTCTTTTTGTCTCCGTCGGGGCCGTAGATCAGAACCTCGGTCGCAGTAAAATCCTTGGCATCCACATTGACCTTTACCGACTCGTTGGCGCTGTTGATCCGGATCCTGTGCTGCCGTTCCATATAACCCTGCTCATTTGTACCGCTGTAATTTCTGATGAAATAAGCAGCACCCCCGATGATATCGGCATAGCTTGCCAGAAAGCCCCGCCAGTACTTCGCCAGCTTTTCCAGATCGTCGCCGAAGCCGAACAGATTGGACAGCGCCTTGGCGGTGTTGAAATTCTGCTTCTTGTATTGTTCGACAAATTCCAGTGCGGTATGCTTCTGCCCTGTCGTCCGCTCAAGATAGAGGAAGAAATGGCTGAGCGTATAGCCCTGCGACTGCCCCTCCTTTTCACCCAGTACTTCATCGAACGGAACCGCATAGGTCTCATAATATGTATCAATGTGTTCTGAGTATACGGTTGACGTCGGGCCGTATTTGCCATAGTATTCCGCACAGTGATTTTGCAGCACCATCGCGGAAAACTCCGAAAACTTCAGATGTGCGATATCTGTGCCGGAATAATACTTGTTCTGATGGATGTGGAAAATCTCGTGCGTTGCAGTAATCAGCAGGTTGTCTGCACGCGCAGCATCAATCACCGTACCGTAATAGTCCATGACGCCGGCAGATTCCGGGATCAGCAGCGGATCATCGACCAGTGCCCTGCTGCGCTCGAAAATGAGATACGGGTCTGCACCGGATGTCGGTGTGACTGCCAGACCGAGCGCACTGGAAGACGGTGAAAACAGAACATCCGGCTTGTAGCTCTTGTTGGAATGATTGACCAGCTCGCCCGCATTCTGCTCATCAAGATAGTCGTATGCAGTTTCCAGCTGATGCGCCAGTAATCTGACATCGGCAGGAACGCGCTCGACCTCGGTGAGCATCGCCTGATATTCAGCATCTTCCGCCAGATATTTCCGTTTTCTCACCTCAACCTCATAGATGTATTTCGGAGAATTTGCCTGCCCCGAATCGCCGATTTCCTCCAGCACCTCCTGCGATGCGCGGTCTTCTATAGCTTTTTCCCTTGCTGCCACACGCGCCTTGTGTCCGTCATCCGCAGTTTGTCCGAGCGCATACCAGATCGTGAAATGCTTCGTTTCATAGAAGCGCATCCGGTTGACATACATTTCCGCCTCCAGCTTGACTGCTTCGCCCCGGGAGAATTCCCAGTACGTCACTGCGCCCGCCACAAGCACCGCAACGATCTGCACCGTGTAGATCGCGGCGATCGTCATGGCGGAATACTGTGCGGCAACGGCGACACCGACCGCGATGATGCCGAGGACCACAAAGCTGTTCTGGTCGGAATCCCATTTGACCGTGCTGCCCTCGACCGTCGCCGCATACTCGTGAACGCCGCCGTCATCGTCGACGCGCATGACCCGCACGGAATCGTACAGCTCCTCCGGCAGCTCGATGGCGTTCAGATCGAATTCGGAGTGATAGAAGCCCGGCAGATGTTCATCTGGTTCCAGTCCGGCACTGATCTCCCAGCCGGTCGCCATGATGATGCCGTACTCCGTGAACTGCTCCGACAGCTCCTGTGCTTTCTCCTCGGAAAGCGGCGCTGCCTGCAGCTGTCCGTCATAGGAGAGCGCGTTTTCCGGCGCGGATATGGTCAGACCCGGGAGCGGCTGCTCCGCAAACGCCTGACTGCTGCCCTCCTGCAGCGGCTCGCATACCTCGGTCGGCTGCGGCAGCTCGACCGCGCCGGATTCGTCGGACAGCGCCGGAACGATCTCGGATGCCTGCCCCGCGAGATACAGCAGCAGATCCTTCGAGTCCAGCAGGGTGACCGAACCGTCGCCGTTAAAATCTGCGGCAAGCAGACCCGTGTCGCTGACGGGCGCCGCTGTGTCCTCGTTGAGCAGGCGCATCAGCAGCACGGCATCGCCGATGTTCACATCGCCGTCCCCGGTGAGGTCGCCGTACAGCACGGGTTCGCCGTCCGTGCTCTCGGTCAGCGGCAGGAAGCCGCAGTAAAGCAGGAGCACCGACCCGAACGATTCATACGAAAAGGCATCCGCGTCGACCGGTTCGCCGTTATAGGTCAGCGAAAAGCTCTCCGAGAAGAGAAAGCCGTCCTTTGCGTTCAGCATCACGGCATAGGTGTATGCAGACTGATCGTTCAGCGGCACAGCCTCCCCGCCGGACCGCGTAAAGGCGGCGTAGTGATCGGACACATCGTACCAGAGCTCGTCGGCGATCTCCATCTGCGCCGCGGATGCATCGGAAAGCTGCATGGCGTACTGCGGCACCTCGCCGCGGATGAGAGCGGGCACGGCGCCGGAAAGCCCGATCGTTTCAATGGGGAGCGGGAATTCCTCCTCTGCCAGAACGCGCAGCGGAATTGCGCTGACGGACATCACAGCTGCAGTCAGTGCCGAAAACAGTCTGGTCGGTTTCATCGTGATCCTCCTTTTGGGGCGGCTGTTCCGTTTTCGTGTATCATTTGCAGCTGCGTGCGGGGCAAGCAACTGCACTTTGTATCAGTATACCATATTATTTGTGAAATTGCAATATAATATTATCGTTATTCACAAAGAGTTTACATATCGATTGGGGCGGATGCGCCGGCAATCACCGAATCCATCGACAGTGACCAAAAGAAAAACGCCGTTCTCCCAAAACAGGAAAACAGCGCATTTACAAATATTACATGAGTGAGAAATGAGGGGTTCGAACCCTCGACCCTCTCCTTAAAAGAGCCTATTTGGCGGTTTTACGGCTTTTCATATCATTCGATTTTATTCGTTTTTACGCGCTTTTCGTGCTTTGCCATTCTTTTCAATT
>JAEEGK010016235.1_pt1 | contig 16392 bp, 6 predicted proteins | sample 8958771 | NCBI WGS metagenome assembly JAEEGK01 (sample SAMN16246547, study PRJNA631951) | gut metagenome | biome: gut microbiome; feature: rumen; material: SC-attached | host: Bos | place: Iran: Karaj | collected 2018-10 | reverse complement strand
CAATCCCCAAATAAAATTAATCAAATATTAAAAAACTTAGAAATCTAAAAATAAAATAATTAAAATAAAATAATATAATAATAAATAAACATTAAAAAAAGAAAAAAAATGATAAATCTACAAAAATCAAGTTCAAGTTCAGAAAGTTTAAACAAAGAAGATGATAAATCAATAAATGAAAAATCTCAAATAAGTCAAGTAGAATCCCAAAATGTAAAAAAGAAAAAATATCAAAACAACGATGAATCATTTCATTCATATTTATTAATGAATCCAAAAAAATCAAAAAGAATAGATTCATGTTCAATGTGTAAAACAAACATATTTAAAAAGGGTTTAGAAAAATTTTATAAATGTAATCAATGTCCAGAAATGGGAGACAAAATATGTGAAGGATGTTTTCATTATTGTCATAAAGGACATCAAAAAATAGAAGATGGAGGATCTTCCTTATTAACAGTTTATGATCATGTTTGTTCATGTGCTGAATATGATCATAAAGTAAATAAAATAAATATAAGTGGTGATATTGATAATGTAAATGAAACTTGTTGTTTTGAATATATTTCTAAATTACTTGGTTTTAATGGTTATATGCTTGAAAAAAATTCTAATAAAACTTATTGTTATGGATGTTATAAAATTTATATTCATGAAGATAAAAAAGATAGATGTATTAATGATAAAAATAAAAAAGATTTTGAATTTGTTTATGGTCAATTAGAAAAATGTGAATGTACTAAATGTCTTTCTAAATCTAAAAATTCTAAAAAATTACCTGTTCAAATGCTTTTGTATATTATTACTGATCCTAATGAAAAACATTTTAATATTAGAACTATTTTTTATACTATTCTTAAAGAAAAGGATTTAAAAATTGAATTTGTTTATCCTATTAAAACTTTGTTTGATGGTTTTAAAAAAAGAACTTCTTCACAAATGACTTATGATGAAAATTTCAATCGTGCTGAAAAGAATTTATTATTAATTAAAGAAATTATGAAATTATATAAAAGAATTGATTATGATTATTTAATTGGAATAAAGGAAGTTTTTGTTGAAGGTTTTGATAATTTTTTTGATAAGCAATTTTTTAGATCTTTTGTTTCAATTAATTCAGAAAGAATTAATGGATATAAATATTATGCTCTTTTTTTCGTTAGAAAATTTATTATTAATCCTGCTACTCATATTAAAAATAAAATTATTCTTAATAATACAGTTGAAAATATTACTCCTTTTCATAGATTATTGAATTTAATGAGTAAAAAAACATTTTTTGAAAAATTAGAACCTTATGGAATTACTCAAGAATTTTTTAATAAATTATTTGATAGAGCTATTCCTAAAACAATTACTTTTTTTAATGGTGATTATTCATTTAAATTAATTATTGAATTAATTAAATGGTTTATAATATTAATGAATTTAGATTATGAAGATATTGAAGAAAGAGAAAAATATGCTGATAAAATTTTAAGTAAAGTTAGTATGCTTATTAAAATTATTAGAGTTAAAAAATTATTTGAAGAACAAACTGAAAAAAGAAAAAAAATAAGTCATTATATTCAAATTTTATTTTTATCTTGTTTCTTATATTATAATGATAAAACTTTGAAAAAATTAATAATTGAAGGTAAAGAAGATTTTGACAATGAAGTAGAGAAATTAAAAGAAAATGGAAGACAACTTTTTTCTTTTTCTCAAGATGGAAGTAATACAGAACAAAATTTAGATTTATTTAAAATAATTTTTATTTCAAAAAAAAATAATTTAGAGATTAATTCACTATTATATGATTTAATGATAAATCCAGTTGATAGTTATGTTAATTCTTTAAAAAATTTCATAAGTTCAAAACAAAAATTAACAAAATCATTTTTTGATATTTATTTATTTGAAGATAAATATCAAAAAGAAATAAATCAATTTAAAGATTTAATAAAAGTTTCAACTCAAATAAAACAATTTTACTTTAATAAATCAATAAGTATATCAGATTTTGTAAAAGAAGTAGAAAAAATTTTAAATGAATCAAGAAGACAAGCAGAAACAATTAGAATGAGTTCAGAAGATACAATTCAATTTCAACAAATTGCAATTTTACAAGTTTTTATTGTTAAAAATGGTTTTATTAATAATTTATTAAGTTTTTATGAAATATTTAATAATGATATTTATTTTAATTATCATATTCGAGGAGTTGAAACAGAAGAAAAAGAAAATAGAAGATTATTAGAAGCAAAAAGAAAAATTTTAGATATTTTTAAAATATTTGGTGATAATTCTTTTATTGCTCCTTTGTTCTTATATAAAAATACTTTTAAATGTATTTTTGCTAAAAATGAAGATGGAAGTATTTTTATTCCTAAAGAAGTTTTAAAATTTTTATTTGATTTCTTAACTAAAGTTAGATTTATTAAAGCAAAATATGATTATTCTGCATTATTAGATTTAGTTATTGAACATAAATTATATGATGGTGATATTTCAAATGAAGATGATTATTCTTTAATTGAAGATGATATATTATTTTTAAGATTATTAAAATTAATTTTGAAAATTAATTGTAAAGAAACTATTAAAAAAGTAAATGAACAAATTTATACTTTTATTTCTAAACAAGATTATAGAAATTTTATTACTAGTGAAGCTTTCTTTAGATTTTCTTTACCAAAAAAAATGATGGTTGTTAATTTTGTAAAATTACTTAATAGTTTACATGATTATTATTTTTTAATGTTTCAAAAGAATTATCCAATAAGAGAAATAAAAAAAATTTTAGAAAGATTACAATCATTTTTTGCTGAAAAAATGAATAATGATATAATAAGTATTGGAAAAATGCATAGAGTTTTTACATATGCATATGCAAAATATTATTTTGTAACACCATTTGTTCTTTATTTAGATGATTGTAAAGATTTAGAAAGTGAATTTTATAGAAATCATGGATTTAAATATATTAATTTTGAAAATGAAGGTATTCATAATTTAGTACAAAAATCTATTGTTGATCATACAATTAAATCTTCTTCTTATAATGATATCAATAGTGAAAGAAATAATGATGATATTATCAATTTTTGGAAATTAAAACCTTTTGTTGAAAATAGAATTAATAATCAAATTCATAGAATTTTATTAAAAAAAAATTTAGGAAATGAACAAATTGGAAATATTAAAAAATTAAGAAATATATCTTTTTTAACTTTAAAATCAATTTTAGAACCAATTGTTAATAATTTAACTAAAGGATGGGATCATTTAATTAAATTAGAATCAGATGATAAAAGTGTATTTCGTCATTTTGAAAAAGTAATTTTATTACCTTCAATTTTTATTCTTTATTCAATATTATATTATCCTAAATCAATAAATGCTGGTCATAAATATTTAGTTTATGTTATTGTTACTTTATTTTTAAATTGTTATCGAGTTTTTCTTAGATTAATTATTGATAAAATTATGCAAATTGCAAAAAAAAATAATGAACCTGAAAAAAAAAATAAAACATTTAAAAGATCTGGAACTACTTCATTTAAAATTATGAGAAATCAAGAAAATAAAAATAATTTAGAACAATTAATTAAAGGTTGTTTTAAATGTGAAAGAGATGAAATTGATATTAAAGTTTGGTTACAAAGTATAAGAGATTGTATTTCTTTAGATTTAGAATCAATTGAAAAATCACCTTTAAATGTTCAAATGATATTAAAAAAATTTACAAAACAAACAAGTTTATTAAAAAAAACACAATTTTTACCATTTTTAGAAGATGGAGAAACTGTATTTTTTTCATTTGAAAATTTAGAAAAAGAAAAAGAAATAGTTGATGATAATTTAGAAGAAAAAGAAAAAGAAATAAATGAATTTGAAGATAAAATAGAACAATTTATAGATTTATATTCAAAAGAAAAAGAAGAAAATAATGCATTAGTTGAATATTTACAAGGAGAACATCATGAATTAAATGATTATATTTCTGCAATTTTAAATGACATTGTTCAAAAATGTCTTAATAATAAAATTGATATGCCTTTTTCAGATTATTATAATTTTTTCAAAGCATTTGATTTAATGATTATTGCAAATCCTGATATTGTTCAAAATTATATTTTAGAAAAAGATGAACAGAAAAGAAAAGAAGATAATAGAAAAAAAGATGAATATAAAAAAAAGAAAAAAGAAAATGAATCTAAAATAATGAAAGGAATGTCTGAAGTTAAAGAAATAGATATTAATAATGAAAGTCATTTATCTGTTAGTGATAATATTATATATTTAATTACTAAAAAATTAAAATTACTTTATCAAATTATATTTATTGATTTTCATAAACTTGATGCTAGAAAAAATAAAAAAGCAAAATTATATCCTTCAATTGATTTATTTAATCATTTATTAGAATTTTTAAGATTATTATGTGAAAATCATAATCAAAAATTCCAATTAAGATTATCACGTTTTCCAATAGAAGATAATTTTACACTTCTTCAATTTTTACTTCAAATACCTTCTTTAATACAAGAAAATTATCAAATATATGAAAATAGATTTAGTACAGTTCGTTTTTTTAAACAATCAAAATATGAATATTTTGAACCTTTATTATTTAAAGTTACTGATTTCTTAGTTGAATTAATTCAAGGTTCAAAATCTTCATTATTATTTAAAATATCAAATCCATATTGTTTAACATATTATAATTATGCTTTAATTTGTCTTGATAACTTTAATTTATTACCAAATACAATTTTTTTAATGGAATTTCTTAGATTTATAGTAAATTTCTTTGAAGAAAACGCAGCAGATATAAATACAAAATTAAATATTATAGAATATTTTAATCCAGCAAAAATAATATCATTCTTTGTATATTGTACAAGAGAATTATATAATAATATAGAAGGATTAAAAGAAAGAGAAGAACAACTTACATTAGAAAAAGGTGAAAAACCAATTTATCATAAATTACTCCTTGAAGAATATTTAGAATTCCCAGAAAAATTTGATGAAAGTAATTATTTCCATATTGCATGTTATGCTTGTAAATATTTACATTTATGTGGAATAATAGGAAGTGATAAAATAAATAGATTAGCAAATGAATATAGAGAAATTCCAACTGTAAATATAGGTTTAGATGATGAGACAATTTGGAAAAGAGAAACTTTTCTTTTCTTTGAAGTAATAATGAAAGAAGTACAAGTAGGTCAAAGATTTACTTATATAAAACCACATTATGAAGAACAAAATTTAATAGATAATAGATTTAATAATATAATAGAAATAAAAGAAGATTTAGATGGTGATGATGAAGATGATGAAATGGAATTAAATTTAGAAGATTTTAATGATGTTTTACAAGATTCTCCAAGAGATTCATATGATATAAGAAAAGATATGTTATCTACTCATCATGATTTATTAAATGAATCAATTGAAGAAGATGAAAAAAAAGAAGAAGAATATATTACTGAAGATAAAACACCAATTACTGTATTTTTAGTTCATTCTGACGTTTTGAGATTACAACCAAAAGATTTTAATAGATTTGCATCTACTGCTCCTTATGAAGAACCAATTGAAAAATTGAAACATTTACTTAAATATATTCCAAAATTAGAACAAATGATTCAATTTAAAAAAGAAATTGCTACAAAGAAAAGTGATTTAACTGAAGCTTTATCAACTTTAAATTATAGATTTGTTCTTATATTATCTGCTATTTTTTCTCTTATTGTTAATACTGTTATGTTATTTTCTTGTTATTATAATAGAGCTATGCTTTCTACAACAGTTACTTTAGTTCCTTATGAAAGATATTCTAATATTGTTTTTTATTTAAATTTACTTCATTTAATTTTCTTATTTTTAGTATTTTTAAATTGGTTTTATTTTAGAGACTTTACTTTATTATATGCTAAAAAAGTAGATAAAATTGATAGATGGTTAGTTATTGAAAGATTCTTATTACATGATTTCTATGTTTCTTTATTATTTTGGAATTTCTTTTGGGGAATTATTGCTCTTTTATTCTCAGGTTTCCATTTTGCATATTCATTACAATTATTTTGTATTTTTGGTTTATTTGAAACAATGAAAACAGTATTAACATCAGTTCAAGTAAGAGGAACTCAATTTTTCTCAGCAACATTATTAATATTAATTTTATCAATGTTTTTCACAGCTATTAAATTTTATTGGTTTTGTGATCCAACAACACCAGAATGTGAAAGATTTTTTTATTGTTATTTAACTATGATTACAGGTGGAATTCGAGCTGGAGCTGGATTAAATTTATCTATGAAATCTATTAGAGATAAAGGTTATTTTAGTGAATTTACTATTGAATGGATTTTTTATTTTACTATAATTTTAGTTATGTTAAATATTATTAATGGTATTATTGTTGATACTTTCCAAGAACAAAGAGAAGAACAAAATGAAAGAAATGATGCTCAATTGAATAAATGTTATATTTGTAATGTTGAAAGACAAGTTGTTGAAAAAGAAGGTGATAATTTTAAATATCATAATGAAGTTAAACATTCTTATATTAATTACTTTCAGTATTTGTTGTCTATTAGAAAAAATAATGCTCAAGATTTAAATTCTTTAGATTTTTCTATAAGTGATAAAATTGAAAAAGAAAGAACTGATTTCTTCCCTAAATCAAAAGATTATGTTCCTGGTGAAAAATAATTTAATCTTTTTTATTTATTATAACAATTAATAATTTTTAATATTCAATTTTAAAATAAAAAAAATTAAAAAAATCCTTAATTTGAATAAAATAATAAAAATAAAAAAAAAGAATTAAAGAAGTTATAAAAAAAACAAATATAAAAAAAAATGGATAAAAACGAAATGAATAATATAAAACCAAAAGACAGGAGTGAACGTGTAAGATATAAATAAATAAATAAATATATAATTTTAGATAGCAAACAGGAATCGTGACAACATAGAAAAAGCATATCTTCAAGATCGTGTAGGTATGTTTAATAAGCCAGCAGAAAAAGCAAGAATAAACGATCCAGATCCATCAAGTGATATGTATATATCAGAAGGAGAAAGATTCAATAAAGATTTTGCAGCATATGAATATGAAAGAAGAAACAAAGCACATGAGAGAAAAAAAGAAATGTATCAACAAAAGAAAAATGAAATTTATGATAGAGAAAGAACTCGTTGGGAAAGAATGGATTATGAATATTTAAGAAATGAAAATAAAATTATGATGAATAAAGAAAAAAATTTAGTTGGTAGGAAAAATAATCCTGGAATGGCTTTTAATCCTTTAACTTTACAATATGATAATTCTGTTCAGGGAGAAATTTTAAAGAAAAGAGATGAAGAAAGTAAATTTAGAGCTTTAATGAGAGCCACTAATATAGATAAACATTCTAATCAAGGTTATAATATTTTAAATGGTGAAGATCGTACTATTATGCAAAAAAGAATGCAAAACGAAATTGATCCTGAAGTTTATAAAAAAAATATTGGTGCTTATAATGAATTATATAATCAAACTAGATATAATAGGAAAGAATATGGAATTTTAAATGATGTCAATTTTAATCAACCTCAAATGAGAGATAATAGAGGTGGTTATCAAGATTATCAAGATAATAATCAACAAATGAATAATCAAAGTCCACAACAATTTAATAATCAAGTTCCTCAAATGAATAGACAATATAATGAAGAACCACAATTTAATCAAATTCCTCCTCAAATGAATAGAAGGAATACTCCTTTAGAGCAACAACAAAATATGAATCAACAATATGACCCAAAGAATGATCCTAATTATAACCAACAATACGATCCAAGGAATGATCCAAATTATAACCAACAATATGATCCAAGACAAGACCCAAATTATAATCAACAATACGATCCAAGGAATGATCCTAATTATAATCAACAATACGATCCAAGACAAGACCCAAATTATAACCAACAATACGATCCAAGACAAGATCCAAATTATAACCAACAATATGATCCAAGAAATGATCCAAATTATAATCAACAATACGATCCAAGACAAGACCCTAATTATAACCAACAATATGATCCAAGAAATGATCCAAATTATAACCAACAATACGATCCAAGGAATGATCCAAATTATAACCAACAATATGATCCAAGACAAGACCCAAATTATAACCAACAATACGATCCAAGGAATGATCCTAATTATAATCAACAATATGATCCAAGACAAGACCCTAATTATAATCAACAATATGATCCAAGAAATGATCCAAATTATAATCAACAATATGGTAATTACAATCAACAAAATATAAATCAACAATATGATCCAAATTATAATCAACAATATGACCCTAATTACCAACAACAATATAATCAAAGCCAAAATAATAATCAAAATTTTAATAATAATAGAAATCAATAATTTCCTTAAAATTTTATGATTAAACGTTTAAATTTGAAAAATTTAATTTTTTATTTTAATAAATTAATTATTCTTTTTAATCATATAATAATATATTTTAAGTACTTAATAGTTATTTTAATAAACATTACAAATCACAAAAATGATAAAAAATATTTTATATAAAACAAAAACACAATCTATAACATTTGAAGAAACGTATTCAACAAATCAAATCAATTTCAATTTATCTCATATCAAAAAAGCAATAACAAAAGCTAATTTAGAGAAAGAAAGACAATTTAAAAAGAGAATTAAAACAAATTTTTCTTTAATTAATTCTGATTTAAAAATATATGATTGCAAAAATAATTCTAGAATGAATTCAATATTAATTCATCTATTAATTAAAAAAAAGAAAAGTCATATTCTTACATTATATAATGAAATGCAAATATCATTAAATCAAAAGCAATTAATGAATAGATATTATAATAAAAAAGAAAGTGACTTAAGATTGATTAAATTAGAAAATTATTACAAACATTATATCAAATTTTTAGCAAAGCCTAAATTAAGTAATTTGAAATTTAATGTTTTAATTCATGAAAATGGTAAACAAAAAGGACAATTATACTTTAATAAAGTATATGGTCAAAAAAAACAAGAGACAAAAAAAATAGAAGGAGAAGAAGAAGGAGAAAGAATATTTAATACAAGTATAAAAGATTCAATTGACAATTATTCAAATTATTCAACAACTATGACTTGTGATTCCAATGAACAATTAATTTATCCAAGTGAAATTTATAAAAAATGTAACGAATATAAATATATTATTAATAAACAAATTATATCTAAAAAATCAAGTCATAATTCTATTTTTTCTGAAAGCATTAACTTTAATAAAAGTATTTTACTTCAAAGTGGAGACATTGATGATTGTGAGTCTTTGGTAAATATTATTAAAAGTTTAAAAAATAAATGTAATGAAGAAAAAGAAAATAAAATAGATATTGGAAAAATCAAAATAACTCAATTAAAAATAAATGGAATTCCCATTGAAAACATTAAGAATTCTTTGAAGAAACAAATTAATAAATCAATTATAAGTAATGATTACATTAAAAAAATTTCTGTAATTAATAACTTTAGAAATAGTTTTATTAACACAGAAAAAAACTCTTCAAAAAAAAAAAGAAAAAATGCAAATAAAAGTCAAACTATAATTCACAACAATATTCAAAATATTAAAATAAATACATTAAATACTCATTCAAAATTAATAAGTGATATTTCAACTAAAAATTCTATAAATAAAAATATAGCTTTTAATTATAATATGAATAAAGTACAAAATACTCGAAAAAAGAATCTCTCTTCAAAACAAATATTTACGAATAGAATTAAAATATCAAATTCTACTTCTAAGAAAAATAAATTTTCAAATGTAAATAATATTATTATAGAAGGGAATAAATTTATTAGAACTGGTAGAAAAAATCCGACCTTGAAAATGGAGAATCATAAAAAATTATATACTTTAACAAATTTAAATGAAAATTATGTTAAAAATGGCTCAGCCAAAAAAAATTTTTTTTTTCCATGTTAAATAAGTATGGAAAAAGAGTTTTTTTTTTTTTTGCTTCATGTATATAAACCTGATTATAAATTATTTTTTCGTTTTTTTTTCATATTATTATATAATTAGTGTAAAAAAATAATTTTTAAAAAAACAAATTTTTTTAAAAATTTTATATTATTAATTTTATAAATTTAAGAAATAAGAATATAAAAAATTCAAATGTAAATACTATAAATAATTATCAAATTAATCTTCACAAGAAAACTCACTTTAATGTAGAAATTAAATGTTTATAACATGTCTTTTAATTTAAAAGATTACTCAATTTGAATTCAATCAATAAAATTAAATTAATGAATTTAAATACCTTTCATTCTCATTCAATTTATTCTGTTGACTTAATAAAATATAAATTAGGGCATATTCAAAAATATTTATTTGAATTCAAAATAAAAATAATAAAAAATTAATAAATAAATCAATTTAAATAAAAAAATCTTTTTATAAAAATATGTCATATTATATTTAATAATTTCTTATATAAATCATATATATAATAAATAAAAAAAGAATTAGATGGATGACCCAATTTATGAAGAAGATAATGAAAACGAAAGTTTAAACGTTGATAGTAATGTAATAACAAATAGTAAAATAGATTCAACAAATAAATTAAAAAATGGAGAAAATGAAAAAATGAGAGATAAAGAAATGGATGCTGTAGCAGATTTAAAAGAAAAATTTAAAAGTATTTTATCTGAAATAGAACAAGATTCAGCAGAAGATTGTTTAATTTATGGTTTACATACAAATCTATTAACAGATAAAAATAAAATTAAAAATGGAATTATTTTTTGTGATGATGAAACATTTTTACAATTTATAAAACCTAAATCTAAAAAAAATCATATTAAATTTAAATTATCTTTATCATCAATTAGTGATTTATCAATTGGGAAATCAGATGGTAATTTAAAAAATATTAATTTACCTTTGCCTGACGATTGTTGCTTAACTATTTATTATTCTAACAATTTGAAACAATATAATATAATATTTTCTGAAAGTATTGAAGTTAAATTATTTATAACTGGAGTGATTTCTTTTTTACAAAAAAGAGTAAAAGATCAAAATTTGTATGATACAGATTTATTAAGTTTAAAAAAAATTTGGAGAGAATATAATCCAAAACATAATAAATTCTTAAATCAACAACAATTTAGTGATTTTTTAAAAAATATAAGTTTCAAATATAATGGTAAAACCCCTGAACAAATATTTAAAGAAATTAATAAAGCAGATGAAAATAAAATAGTATTTAAAGAATTTATTTCATTTTATGAATTATTAGTAACTGGAGAAGAATTTAAAGAAGTATTTCAAAAATATTCAACATCATCTAATAAAAGTTATATATCAATAAAAGGGATAATAGATTTTTTTGAAAAAGAACAACATGAAACAATAACTCAAGAAGAAGCTTTAAAAATAATATGTAAATATTCAAAAAAAGCAAGAAAATTAGAATCAAAAGGATTAACAAGTTTAAAAATATTAAAGGAAAAAGGATCAAATATAAGAAATTCAAACAATGAATCAAATAGTGAAGCAACAGAAAGTTTAGTAAGAGAATATGAAAATCACACATTTGGTCGTTTTGATATAACAAAAAATTCAAGTAACTCTCAAATAATGAAAGAAGTAGAAAACTTTAAAAATGCATTTCAATTATCATTTCGTGAATTTTTAAATTTATTAACAGATAAAAATTCAAATAGTATATATGATAGTAATATAATGTCCCAACATCAAAATATGGATAAACCCTTAACAGATTATTATTGTCATTCTTCTCATAATACTTATTTAACTGGAAGTCAATTACATGGAGAATCAAGTGCAGAAATGTATTCTTATGTTTTAAAGAATGGTGCTCGATTTGTTGATTTAGATACTTTTGATGGAAAAGATGGTACTGAACCTATTATTACTCATTGGCATTTTCCTGTTGGAGAAATTGATTTTAAAGAATGTTTAATTAAAATTAAAGAAAGTGCTTTTGTTCATAGTGATTTTCCTGTTATTTTATCTTTGGAAAATCATTGTGGACCTGTTTGCCAAGAAAAAATGGAAATGTATTTTTTGGAAATTTTAGGAAGAGAAAATTTATATATTATTGATCCTAAATATCCTCCTTTAATTTATCCTTCTCCTAATGAATTGTTAAGGAAGTTTATTATTAAAAATAAAAGAAAAAGAATTTTCGGTGATGTAAAAGAAATGAAAATTAATTTTCATAAATTATTTCATGCTAATATCATTGAAAATAAAAATAAATTAGATTCAAGTACTAGTTCTAATACTAGTCATTCTGATGTTTCAAAAATATCTAATAATCAATTCAGCTTTTCTAAAGACTCTATTTTTAAAAAAGAAGAAAATCTAGCTATACCAGAAATACAATTTAATAAAAAAAAAACTACTGAAGTAATTTCTGAACCTCCAAAAAAAGAAAAAAAAGAAGAAATTGTAGCAAGATTAGAACAAACTACAGCTATTCAAAAAATTGAAGAAGAAAATTTATCAGATAAAACAGATTCAGATATATCTGAAGGAATAGTAGAAATAAATGAGAATAAAATTCATGTTAATGATGAAGATAATTATATTAAAACATTTACTCATTTAGTAAATAAAAGTAATATAATTCCATGTAATCATTTTGAAATTCAATTTACTTCTTTAAATAATAGTTCTATAATTAATACTTCTATAAAAAGAAAAACAACAAGAAGAAAAAGTTATAATAGTACAGAAGAAATAGATATAAATAATCTTTCCTTACCAACATTTAGTTATAATGTATTAAATAAATTAAAACAAAAATATGTAATTGATGAAGGAATATACTCTTTTTCAGGAAGAACTGAAAATTTAGATAAACAAGATCAAATGATTAAAAAAATAGAAGATTTAAGAATATTAGATTCAACAGAAACACATAAAGTTCATATAATTACAATAGAAAGATTAGCAAATATTTTAGGTTTAGTTGGAGTAAAATATCATAAAGAAACTTTTAATCCAGCTCAATTTCTTCCTTGGGAATGTATAAGTATATCTGAATCAGATGTTTTAAAATATATTACAACTGAAAAGAATAGATTTAAAATTATTGAATTTTGTCAAAAAAGTTTTTTAAAAATTTATCCTGCTGGTTCAAGAACAAATTCTTCTAATCAAAATCCAGTTTTATGTTGGTCTTTAGGAACTCAATTTGCAGCTTTAAATTTACAATCTACTTCAAATGATTTAGTTTTATTAAATAAAATGTTTTTTCAAATTAATGGGGGAAATAAATGTGGTTATGTTTTAAAACCTGAAATTTTAAGAAATTTTAATAAAGAAACATATAAGCAAATTTATCTTAAACCATGTTATAAAGTTAAATTTAAAATATTAAGTGGATTTCATTTACATTTAACAATTCCAAAAAAAAAAAAAGTTGATGGAATGTATGTAAAAGTAAGAATGAAAGCTATGTCAACAATAGAAAACAAAGGACCAAAATTAGTAACTCATATTATAAATAATAATTTTCTTCATCCTGTTTGGCAGTCTAATAGTGTTGTTTTTGATATTTATGAACCTGAATTATCTTTTATAATTGTAAAGTTATATTCTCGAAAAAAGGAATTATGCTTAGCAAGAGCTGTAATTCCTGTTTCTGCAATGACTCTTGGTTATAGAGTATTAGAAATTTATGATAATACTTGTACGAAATTTGATGAATCATATTTGATTGTCAAAACAAATAAAATTTTCAGTTAAAATTAATATGTTTAAAATAAATGATAAATATAAATATATGAATTTTATTATATATATTTATAAATATTAGGAGAATAAAATTTTATTCAATTTATATTAAATACCCTATAATATTAATATATTGAATAATTTCATTTTATAAAAATCATCCTATTTATTATTTTAGATATTTTGAAATAATTTTAAAAAATTATATTTAAAATAAAATTAACATATAATAAATTACTTTTCATTAAAAGGAGTGTATAAATAGGGATAAAAGCATTGTTGAAAGAGATTATAAACACTCTAAATATAAAATTAAAGGGAACATAGGTAAAAAATGAATTTCTAATTAATTTCCCAAAAGAAAATCATTTATTTAAATTGTAGTTTCCTATTTCCAATTATTTCTAAAAAAAACTAGATAAGTATATAAAAATAAGAAAATTCAAACATTTTATAAATTAATATAAAATATTTTATCCCAATTACTAAAAATATGGATAATCCCAATTCACATATATAATCAAATATAAAATCTCATGACTAATTTTCCCTTTTTTCAAATAATTAATAATAACAAAGAGATTTCAGAAATTATAAATAATAAAGTTAAATTATTCTAATTATAATTATTTAGCAAATAGGATTTTTCTATATTCATTTATTATTTTTAAATAAAATAATATTTTTTAAAAAAATTCCATAACTTTAATTTAATTACATTTTTACCAAATATAAAAAAAAATTACTAATTTTTTGAAAAAAATTAAATAAAAATATATTATTTATATAAAGGAAAAAATGGATGAAGAAAGTGAAAATCCAAATTACAAAACTTTAGAGAAACCAAAATTAGAGAAATCTATAGATGAAATAATAAATAATTCTTCATTAACGAAATATTCTATTTTAAATTATATTAATTCTTCAATATTTGTGTTTATTGATGGAATAGAAATGCATTTCTTTATATTTTTATTAATTCCATTTCGTGAATATTTTAATTTTTCAAAGACTTATGAAAGTGTTTGTGCTTCAATAATATTTTTTGGATTTGCCTTAGGTTCTTTTTCAGTAGGTTATTTAACAAAAATTTATGGAAGAGAATTAGTATTGAAAGCAACATCAATATCAATTGTTTTATTTCATTTGATTATTATTATTTTTTTAAACAAAGTAGTTTTTTTAATAATGAGATTTTTTATGGGTGTTTCATTAGGAATTTATTTTATTTTTTTAAATTTATTTAGTGAATATAGACCTATTTCATCAAGAGGTTTTCAATTAAATTTACTTTGGGCTTTTTATCAAATTTCTTGTTTAATTCAAATTTTAATTGTTTTAATGATCATGCCAAATTATGAAGAAAAAAAATTAAGATTAACTTTATTAGTTTATTTAATATTCCCTCTAATTGGAGCTATTGTCCATTATTTTACTTTATATGATAGTCCAAGAAATTTAATTGTTAATGGTGAAAAGGAAAAAGCATTTACAATATTGAAAGATATGAATAATGGTAAAGAATTAACAGAAGAAGAAAAATTAAAAATTGTAAATGAAGTAAATATATCTTCATCAAATAGAAATGTTAAAAATCATATATCAGATTTATTTAATAAAGATTTATTTCAAACCACAATTTTATTAATGATAATATTTTTTATATTATCTGGAGCATATTATGGAATGAATGTTTTAACTACAATAACTCAAGAAAAATTAAATGGAAAAGAAAAACCAAATAATCATAAAGTAATAATTAGTCAATTGGTTTATACTATAACAACTTTAATATTTTTAATTCCATCTGCTTTTATAATAGAATTAAAATATATAGGAAGAAAAGGATTAATTGTAATGTGTTTTTTCTTAGCATCATTTATATCAATCCCATCAGTATATATTAAAGGAAGTTATGGTGTTTTAATTGGAATTTATGTATTTGCTACTTTTGTAGGAGCTAATGTTTTAATAACATATTGTGTAGAAATTTATCCTACAAAATTAAGAGATTTATCAACTGGATTTCATATAATGAATTATAGAATTTTATGTGGTTTTGCTCAAATATGGGTATTGGCTTTATTTCATATTAAATTTAGACTTCCATATTTTATAATTTGTGGTCTTTGTATTTTTGGGGGTTTATTAACATATATTTTACCATATGAAACAAAAGATAGACCATTAGATTCAAAATATCATAACACAGAATCTGATAAATTAAACATATCACAAGATAATTCATTAAAAGAAAAATAATAAAAAAATTAAAATGATTAAATTAAATATATTATTTAATAACATATCATAAAATTTAAATTTCAAAGCCAAATTTTCCAAATGAGACCAATCAAAAATCATTTACCTCATTGATATACTTTTATAATATAAAGACTACAAATTCAATTACAATTGCATTTTCAATAACTATTAAAATAATAGCAAATTAATTCATGGTGTTGTTTAGGAATTAAAAACATAAAAGTATATACTTTCATTTAAGTTAAAGATAATATCTCAATGTAATGATTTAAAGTTGAATATATAATTAATATAGTCAAATTTAAAA
>JAEEGK010016231.1_pt1 | contig 16396 bp, 13 predicted proteins | sample 8958771 | NCBI WGS metagenome assembly JAEEGK01 (sample SAMN16246547, study PRJNA631951) | gut metagenome | biome: gut microbiome; feature: rumen; material: SC-attached | host: Bos | place: Iran: Karaj | collected 2018-10 | reverse complement strand
GTGGAAGCGCGATTTCATTCTGTTAAGAGCCATTACCATAGCGCACTGATACTGCAGCCAGCGGAAAGAATGTGAGAAAAGTTCCTCACCAGGAACAGAAAGCTTAAGAAGATTAAATTCTTCGTTCCAGGCATCCTTCACTTTTTTCAAAAGAGCCGCGGCTTTGTCCGTGCTCTTCAAATCAGAAAATGCTTTTTTTACTTCTTCTTTGTTCTTGTAGTATGTCTCTGTGCTGATTGCGGATTCTGAAATAACGAACTGCTTTGTTTCGTTCGGTTTAAGAACAATCTGGAAGTGAAGGGCAGAAAGCGCGCTCGTCATATCCTCTGCGTTCTTGCAAGAAAGCTTTTCTTTCGTCAGACCGGCAGGATTCGCCATCGTGTTCGTGTAGTGACCGACGAAATCCTCATATTTCATGCTGTATGACGTACTTTTTTCGGAAGCTGTGTGTACGAGCACTTTGCCGAACAATCCTTTTATTTCGTCTTCGTCGCAGTCGAAAGAGATACCGTAATCGTTTCTCCATACGAGCGCATCGAGCTCTTTGTCGTAGAAGCCGCCTGCCATCATCATGCTGTTAAAGCCTGAAAACTGAAGTCCGCGTGCATCGCCGACGTTTACGGAAGAAACTGAATAAACGTCGAGCTTTTTTTCCTTATCAGATTCGTTTTTTACAGTTACAAGCTGGACGAGAGAATCGTATTCCTCCGGTATGAATGATTCTGTCATTACATCTATGTTGTTGTAAGCCGTAACGCTTTTAACGGCGCCAAAACTGAAATAAGTGTCGAGTGTTTGTTCCTTATTAAGGACTGGATACCATTTATTGGAGAAATAGTTGCCATCCTCATCCTTGAAATAGATATATGAACCTAGAAGCCGAGTTTTATACGGATCCTCGTGAACGAATCCGTTAAGAAGGTCACCTTCCTGCGTACCGATGCGGGCAAAATCCGATCCATTGTTCGTGATACCCCAGCAAAGCGTCTCCGTAAGAGGGCGGTTTCGCCTTGCAAGGAGCATGAGCCAAGGCTCTCTTGTTTTGTTTTCTGCTGATTCGTTAATGCGAACTGTGTCATCATCCATAAAAGAAAAAAATCCGTTATTCTGCTTTTCCATAAAAATCTCCAAAAAGTGTTTTGTTTCTTTTTAAGCTTTCACGTGAAAATTATTACACTGAATAATTTGTGCCGTCAAGTAATTTTTTTGAAATTTTTTGGTTGAAAATTGCGCAAATAGTGAAAAATTGTTGCAAAAAGTACGGTTTTTAATCTTTTGGTATACTTTCACGTAAAAATTTTTTTCTTGACAAATGATTTTTTTTGATGCACGATAAAACCATCGAAGAGAAAAAAAACATCGATGCGGATAAAAAACGATGTCGATGAGTTTATCGCTATTTACAAAAGTTTTCTATTTTTTTGCTCGTTTTATTTGTTACTTCATATAGAAAAGTATAAATTTGGTTTTATTATGGATTACATAACGCTTCTATAACAAAAGGCAGGAAGTTTTATGTTTTCCATTAGGAAATAGGAGGATTATATGAAACAACTTTTACGTAAAAGTGGACTTGTAGCTTTGGCGATCGTGTTGATGCTTTCTTTTGTCGCCTGTAGTAAGGATGGTAAAAAAAGTTCAGCTGTCAAAGTTCAGGTAATGGTCGGAATGGGAACAGGTACAGACCCGTCACAGATTGCTGTTCATGAAGAGATCCAGAAACTCTTCAACGAAACAGTTGGTAAAGAGAAAGGAATTGAGCTTGAGTTCCTTACGGTACAGTATGCCGATTCTGCTACAAAGTTCACGACACTCATTGCTGGTGACATGGCTCCAGATATCGTTGGCCCTGTAGGAATCATGGGTGTTTCTCAGTTCATCGATGAATGGATGGATATTGAGCAGTATATAAAGAAAGACAACGTTGACCTTTCTGTTTATGACGAAGCGCTTGTTGACAGTAACCGCTACAACATCAACGGTGAGGCAAAGCTTGTTGGTCTTCCAATCGGATTCTATCCTTCAGTATTGTACTATAACGCAGATATCTTTGACCGCGCCGGAATCGAGTATCCGCCGACAGAATGGGGAACAGCAGACTGGACATACGAGAAACTTTATGATGAAGCTCGCCGCATGACATTCGACCAGAACGATCTTACTCCGAATGACGCAGGATTCGATATGTACAGCGTAACTCAGTACGGTTACGACGGAACAGACTGGGCTCCATGGCGCGCTTTTGTTGGAAAGTTCTTTGACAAAGACGGAAAATCTGTTGCTCTTGGTATGACAGACGATTACAAGACAGCTACTATGAACTCAAAAGAGTGGAAAGCTGCTTTCAAAGAGCTTGAAGATATGGTTTACAAGCACTGCATCCGCCCTGTAACAACATCTAACATGGGTACATCACTGTTCGGTGATAACGATCCTCTTGGATCAAACAAGTGCGCAATGTGGGAGATTTTCTCATGGATGAGCTACGCTTATGAAGGATGGGACGCAAACTTCAACTGGAACGTCGCTGCTATTCCTTCTTTGAACGGACACGTAGTTTCTGCAACAAACGAAGATACATTCGTAATGTGTAAGAGCGGAAAGCATCATGACGAAGCATGGGAAGTTTATAAGTGGCTTTTCTCACCGGAAATCTACTACAAACTCAACAAGAACTACGGCGGTATTCCTGCTATGAAGCAGTTCCAGAGCAAATGGATTGAAGAGCAGAAGAATGGTGTAAAAGGCGAGGATGGCGAGTATCTTTGGAACCAGTATCCACGTCCAGACATCAACTGGGAAGTTTTCCTTGAGGCAGGAAAATACGCAGACAATCCTAACAACGAGTCATGGGTTCCTAACTACACAAAAGTTTGGGATGCTATGGAAAACGCTATGAACAATATCATCTCAGGACTTTATGAGACAACAGATCAGCTCGCTGAAGATCTGAACAAAGAAGTTCAGGGATACCTCGATGAATATTGGGCGTCTCATAAATAATCTGAATTAAAAACAAGTTAAAAATAATATAGCTGATTGGTATCCCTCTTTGGGATATCAATCAGTACTTTTGTAACGAATGCGGCTGTTTCCGAACAGCTATTTTAGAGGAGGCTTGGCTTTGGGAAAGAAAATTGTCCCCCAGTCCGTCAGATATGCCCGTTGGGGATGGCTTTTTGTAACACCTTGGATTATAGGTTTTATTTGTTTTACATTGGGACCGATGCTTGCGTCTCTCGTTCTGTCTTTCACTGAATACAACGGAAGAAGCAGCCCTGTTTGGGTTGGTCTTGGTAATTTCGCCAAGCTTTTCAAGGATCCTAAGGTTCTGAACAGTCTTGGAATAACTTTCAAATTCGCATTTATGTCTATACCGCTTAGTATTCTTGCCGGCTTTTTCCTTGCCTGCCTTTTGAACACTAAGATACGGCTCATGAATTTCTGGCGCACGCTGTTCTATCTGCCCGCTATGATTTCAGGTGTCGTTGTCGCCATGTTGTGGCGCGGTCTTTTCGATGACCAATACGGTATCATCAACTATCTTTTGAGAAGTGTAGGGTTGAAAGGTCCTCTCTGGCTTAACGACCCAAAATATACGCTTTACTGCTTCCTTTTCCTTACGGTATGGGGCTGCGGTGGCGGAATGATTATTTACTTGTCGGGTCTTCAGTCTATCCCGACGTCGCTGTATGAAGCAGCGGAACTTGATGGCTGCGGAAAATTCAAGAAAATGATTCACATAACGATTCCGCAGATGACTCCGATTCTTTTCTTCCAGCTGATTATGGGAATTATCGGTGCTTTCCAGATTTTCGCAGAGCCGATGATTCTTACAAAAGGCGGTCCGGCAGAATCTACGATGTTCTACAACCTTTACCTTTACAACAACGCATTTAAGTATCAGTCGATGGGATATGCGTCGGCACTTGCGTGGGTACTGTTCGTAATCGTACTTTTGCTCACTCTCGTTGTCTTCAAGAGTTCCGAGCTGTGGGTATTCTACGAAGGAGAAGTAAAAAAATGAATCAGACTAAACAAGCTATTGAAACACGAGGAAAAGTCCTTGTTACTATACTTCTTATTATATTCGGAATAGGAATTATCTATCCTGTACTCTCGATGGCGTGCTCTTCGCTGTCGTCAAAAAAAGTCATTAAGACAATGCCGGCTTCACTTATTCCTATAGAGGGAAAAAAGGTTGTGATCAACGGACAGGAGTGCGATCTTTTCAACATAGAGATAGACGGGAAAGAAATGCAGCTTGCCCATACAGGAAAGCAGGATAAGCAGTGGGTTTACGTTGATCCGAATAATCCTTCAGAAAAATATCTTGCCGCTCCTGCGACACCTGATCAGAGAGTCCGCACTGTAAAGTTCAACTGGTCGAACTTCCCGGAAGCTCTCCAGAAAGCCGATTTCGCCCGGTACGTCGGAAATACGCTTTTTATCCTTGTGATATCGACGTTCGGCGCGGTTCTTTCGTCAACACTCGTTGCGTACGGTTTCGCACGTTTCGCTTTCAAAGGACGGAACATCCTTTTCATGGTGCTTCTCGCCACGATGATGCTTCCGGCTCAGGTATCGCTTATCCCGAGCTTCTTGATATACAAGTGGCTCGGCTGGTACGACACATACCTTCCGCTTACGGTTGCCTCGTTCTTTGCGGCAAGCGCGTGGAACGTCTTCCTTATCCGCCAGTTCATGATGGGTCTTCCTATCGAGCTTGATGAGGCTGCAAAAATGGACGGATGCGGTCCTTTCAGAAACCTTTTCTACGTAATTATTCCGCAGTGCTCGGCTGTTCTTATAACCATCACGCTGAGCTCGGCTGTTTACTGGTGGAACGAATATTTCTATTCACTGATTTATATCCAGAGCAGGGATCTGTTCACCGTTTCTTTGGGATTGCAGTCATTTGACGCTCTTTATTTCAACAACAGCGGAATAAAAGGCGCGGCAACGATGGTTATGCTTGTTCCTCCTGTGCTCCTGTTCTTCTTCTTCCAGAGATACTTTATCCAGGGTACGGTCGTTTCAGGAGTTAAGGGATAATGTTCGCCGTAAAGATTTATTCTGTTCCGTCTGATATAGAAGCTACTGTACAGGCATGGGCAGATATAGGCTTTGACACGATTATGACAGGGCGGGAATGTCTTTCGGACTCCGTGTTTCTTGATAAGATTCACGAGCACGGAATGAAGCTCAGCGTTGTAGAGCCGATTTTCCTAGCTCCGGCAGCAAATGAGTCATCCCGCTTCGTGCCGTATGAGCCTGCGCTTCTTGATGACGGCTCTGCCGCCGAGGAAGACTGGGTTCGCTTCGTGTGCCCGTCGGACACTCATTGGCTTTCGTATGTCTATGAGCGCATTAAAAAAGACGCAAAGCTTGGAGCAGACATCCTTACTTTCGATTTTGCGCGATTCTTTCAGTTCTGGGAGATGGTTCTTCCTGAAACGCCTGCGTCTTCTTTGAAGCGAACCTGCTCCTGCGAGCGCTGTAAAAAAGCCGCGGCAAGTTTTGCTTCTGAAAGAGAGTGGCGTACGAAAACTGTCGCGCAGGCGGTAAAAAACTGCGTCAATGCCGCAAAATCGGTGAATGCGTCCGTAAAGACAGGCGTTCATATCGTGCCCTGGAAAACGGATATGTTTCCTGTTGATTGTGGCGACGGCTCCGAAGGCGCGCTTGAGAGTGTCCTTGGGCAGGATTTGTGTGCGCTGAGTGAGAGCGTAGACTTTCTTGCGCCAATGACGTACCACCACATGATTCATCAGAGCACTGCTTATATCGGTGAAGTCATACAGAACCACAGGGAGTTCATAAAGGACAGAATCCCGGTTGTTCCTTCTGTGCAAGTGAAAGAGCTTTACAGAAAAGAAGTTTTGCCCCGCGAAGAGTTCGCGGAAGCTTTGAGGACGGCGTTGAAGTTCTCTACTGGCGGAGTTTCCTTTTATCAGTGGAGTGATATTGAGGAGTCTCCGGAAAGTTTCAGGATTATAAAAGAGGAGCTAGAAAAATATGGAAAATAAAAAATGCTTAAAAAGATTTGTTTTCCCGCTAGCCGCGCTTATTGTTGCGATTGTTGCAGGAGTTATAGCTTTGGTAGAATTCACTAATTCAGGAAAACCGGTTCTTCCGCCTAAAACAGTTCCTGTCGCGTATGCCGGCGTCCGTTGTTCCACTTACGGAATAGACCCGTTCCCAACGGTCGCTGAGTGGGATAAATACGCTGAGCATATGCAGTCTGGATTTGAAGGCAGCTCCGGCAGTTATGTTTGGATTGTAGGATATGTGGAAGGAAACGGCGCAAAAAAACAGTGCGTTCTTAATTTCCCGATTGATAAAAAAATAGAGTATGTCAACGATTTTCCGGTGGATATGAACGAAGAGTTTTTGACCATGGCGGACGAGAAGGGCTACTCTGTGTGGCTCCAGGTGGAGCCGGGTGACGCTGATATTGTAGAGCTTGCCGGCGCGGTAATGCGTCACTACAAGAACCACAAAAGCGTAAAAGGCTTTGGTATTGATGTCGAATGGTATCATCCCGGGGGAACTGACGGCTACGGTGTGCCCCTGACTGATGAAATCGCTGAGCAAATCGACAAGAAAATTAAGAAAATCGACAAACGCTTCAATTATTTCGTGAAGCACTGGGACGAGGAGTGGCTTCCTCCGACGTACCGTTCTGACATGATTTTCGTGAATGACAGTCAGGGGCACAGATCCCTGCAGTCTATGAAGCACGAGTTTGATTCGTGGGCAGAGCATTTCGCGCCGAACCCAGTCATGTATCAGATTGGATATCCGGCTGACAAAAGGATATGGAGCACGTTCGACAAGCCTGAATACGAGCTTGGCGAATATCTTGCCAAGGGTGCTGGTGAGAATCAGAACGTTGGCATTATATGGGTAGATTTTTCGTTAAGGGAGGTCGTGAATCTGGAAAAATAATTGGACGGTTCGGGTTGTTGGCGAAAGCAATCTTGTAAATCGACTCCCAGTTGCGTAGCGTGTTTCAAAGCCGCGCAATATTGCGCTACACGCTGTTTGTGTTAAAGAAACTATTTAAAATGCCGTACGCAACAAGTTGCTTAAACGGCATTCCACAAACAGAGTGTCTTTGCCCCACGCTTCGCGCCTTTGCGTCGATTTGCTTGAAAAACTTTGCAATGCTGAAGCCCTTAATTGCTCTAGAATCTTCTGATATAATTTTGTAGTATACATTTACAAAGGATTTCTATGCGTGTAACTATTCTTGATGTCGCTAAAAGAGCGGGTGTTTCTCATACGACGGTTTCATGGGCTATCCATGACAGACCGGAAATAAGTGCTGAGACAAAGGAAAAGGTTTTCAAAGCTATAAAAGAGCTTAATTATCATCCTAATTACCTTGCACGAAGCCTTGTTAAAGGTAAAACAAACACAATCGCGATTGTAGCGACGTTCTTTTCAAGTACGTTCGAGATGGAAATCCTGAAAGGTATTGAGCAGAGTATCAACTCTATGAAAAGCACGTATACTATTACGCTTTTCTCAACTTTGGGACAGCATGAGAAAGTCCTTTCAGACATTGTGTACAGCAAGCGTGCTGACGGAGTTATCCTGATGAGCATCAGTGTTCCCGAGAATATCGTGGAGCTTTATAAAAGCAACGGCGTGCCCCTTATGGTCATTGACGAGGAAGCGCCCGGCGCTCTTGAGGTAAAGCTTGATAACTTCAAAGGTGCGTATATAGCCACAGAGCATTTGATAAAATCCGGCCGTAAGAATCTTTCGATTGTTCTTGGAGACGGCGGAAACCTTGGACTTTCTCAGTCCGAGCGCAAACGCGGTTTCCTTAAAGCCATTGAAGATTACGGTCTTAAATTCGATGAGTCGAAAGAATTCCGTATATCAGATTACTATTTTGAGGAAGGCCTTATAGTTTTCAAGCGAATGTCACGCCTTACGAACGATGTGGACGGCATTTTCTGCGCGGCGGGCGACGTCGTTGCAACTGGAATAATGCTTGAAGCAAGGAACCAGGGGATAAAGATACCTGAGCAGCTTTCAATAATCGGCTACGACGATATTATCTCCTCTGCGCTGTTGTCTCCTCCGCTAACAACAGTGCGGCAGCCACTCGTTCAGATTGGACGTAACGCGTACGAGACGATAGTCCGCGTGCTTGAAAACGGAAATGCCGAAGGGGTTGATCGCCTTGTCTATGAACCTCAGCTTGTAATCCGAAACTCCGTCTAGTTGATTTTCTTTTTTCGCGAAGCTCTCTTTTTTTCAGATTTTCTCTCTGGAGGCACATATGCGCTTATATTTTATACGACACGGCGAACCAGATTACGACACGGATTCGCTTACAGAGAAAGGAGTTGAACAAGCCGAGCTGCTCGCCGAGCGGATTAAGGACATTCCTTTTTCAGAGATACATCATTCACCACTGGGCAGGGCGAAGCAGACCGCAAACGTTTGTTTCGGAAAAACACGGAACGACATGATGGAGACTCCTTGGCTCAAAGAAATCGTGTGGGGCGATAAATCAGGAGAAGCTTACTCAACGGCGCATCCTTGGGCAATCGTTGAGCGCATGATAAAAGAGCGTCATTCATATCCCGCTGGCGATTCATGGAAAGATGACGAGTGGGTAAAAAACGACCGCATCGTTCAGGATGTTGAAAAAAGATGCAAAGAATTCGACGAGTTTATGAAAAATCATGGTTATGTGCGTGAAGGCCAGCTCTACAGAATAGACAAGGCTTTTGACGAGGACGTGGCGTTTTTCTGTCATGGTGGAATCTCGTGCGTGCTCGTCTCTTATCTGCTTAATATCCCTTTTTGGCAGTTCGTTGTCCATTATCCAATGGATATGACGGCAATAACGAAAATAAACATAAAAGGCAAGCAGGGAAGATATACAGCCGCCGAGGTCGATTTTATAAACAATTATTCACATCTTCCGTACGAGAAGATGACATTATACGATGATTAAAAGAGGTTATGAACTATGAAAAAGAACATCGAAAAAATCAGCCGTAAAGCTTCGTCAAATCCGCCATTCGGATTGAACGCAAAAGATATTCCTCAGCTTATCTCATTTACTTTTGATGACAACACATATTCAGGTTTGCCAGAGTCCGAGGCAGCGGGCGGCATAAAGTTCATAACAGACGAGCTTGCAAAACACGGTGCGGCAGGAACGCTGTATCTTAAGGCAAACAATATAGCCGAAAATCCTTTTGAGGATGATTCTCTCGTGAAAAAAGCATGCAGACGCGCTTACGAAAAAGGCTTCGAGATTGGCTCGCACACGTATTCGCATCCACACGGACTCGATTTTATCGAGAAAGACGGCAAAACAATAAGAAAGCCGGTTCTGACGAAAGAGCAGTGGATAGCCGAAATCGAAAAGTTCTGTGACACGGTTACTAAGCCTTGGAACGAGAACGTAAAGGAGCATGAAAATCAGTTCGGACTTGGTGTTGATGCTGCGGAGATAGTCGGGCACAGAACGCCGTTTTTGGAGTATAACGACGGCGTTTTCTCGGCTTTGGAAGAGCTTGGCATAGAGTATGAGGCTGCCGTTGAGGAAGGCTGGGAGACAGAGCATGACGGCACGAACTTCTTTTGGCCATATACGCTTGATGAAGGCTGTTTTAGCGAGAATTGGGTTTCCGAAAACTTCTTTGATCACTCGGAGCCGCTTATCGGAAAACATCCTGGGCTTTGGGTGCTTCCGTGTTACGTTCTCATTATCCCGCCGGATGAAAAATGCGCTGAGTACGGTACAACGCCGGGATTCAGGGCCCGCATGAAAAAGGTCAATCCGTGGTTCGATGAGGAAAGCGGAAAAATTACAGGCGTTGACTGGAATATCTGGTTCGAATATTACATGACGAAAGAAGATGCGCTTGCGGCTCTGAAATATTCGTTCGACCTTCGCTATAACGGAAACAGATGCCCGTGGCCATTCGCTTTCCACAGCGACATTTATTCTGATAAATACGATGTGAATGATCTTGAAGGCGATGATCCTGCAAAGATTAACGCGAATGCGACGCAGCGGCGCGAAGCGTTCACTGAGTTTTTGGAATATGTGCTTTCAAAACCGGATACAAAAATCGTGACAGCGGCACAAATGTTAGAGTGGCTAAAGAAACTGCCGGAGTAATTGCGGAAAGTCATTAATATGCACAAAATGGAAAACTCGTGTATTGTCGATGTTTAATAGACATTGCGCAGCTGGCGGGTTCCCTGTGTGGAAAGTATTGACGAACGAAGTGAGGAACTGACTTTCGCACACAGGGGGCCGGCGAGAGCAATGTCTACTTAAGTATTGATAATGACTTCCACATTCTGCCTTTTTTGTGTATATTGAGTGCACAAGAGGTGACTGATGAAAATAAATCCGCTTAAGGGAATGCGCGATATTTTGCCTAAGGAGCAGCGCATCCGTGACTATATTGAGGGGAAAATCCTTGAAGCATATCGTTCTTCCGGTTTTGAACGCATTTCAACACCTATCCTTGAAGATATTGAGAATCTGAATAAATCTGAGGGGGGTGATAACCTTAACCTCATTTTCAAAGTTCTTAAAAGAGGCGAAAAACTCGAAAAGGCTTTGGAGAGCGGAAATCCAGAAGAGCTTTCCGATATGGGACTCCGCTATGACCTTACGCTGCCGCTTTCACGCTATTTCGCAGCAAACAAGAATGTTCTTTCTTTCCCTGCAAAAATCATTCAGATAGACAGATCATTCCGCGCGGAGCGTCCGCAGAAAGGCCGTTTCCGTGAGTTTTTCCAGTGCGACATCGACATTCTTGGCGACTCATCTCCGAATGCGGAAGTCGAGCTTATCGACGCGACGACAAAAGCGTTGTTTTCTATAGGTTTCAATGACTTTATCGTACACATAAACGACCGCCGCATCCTTCGCGGAATGCTCGAGAATATGGGCTTCCCAAAAGATTCCATCGACTCAGTTTGCATTTCTTTCGACAAACTCGACAAAATCGGTGTGGACGGAGTTACCGCCGAGCTTACCGAAAAGCAGTTCCCTGAGTCTGCGGTCGCGTCACTTAAAGAGTTTATGTCTGCGGGTACAATCAAGCTTGATGATGTCGCCGCCCGCTGCGGAGACGCTTCAATTGCAGACGACCTTAAATACGTTATTAAGACAGCCAGTGAAATATCAGGCGGAAAATACAAAATCGAGTATACGCCGAACCTTGTCCGCGGACAGGGCTACTACACAGGCATGGTATTCGAAATCACGTGCCCGCAGTTTTCCGGGGCAGTTGCAGGCGGCGGAAGATACGACAACATGGTCGGAAAATTCCTTGGTCAGCAAGTTCCGGCGGTCGGCTTTTCAATCGGATTTGAGCGCATTTGCGGCATCCTGATGGAGCAGGGCTACAAAGTTCCGGACGATAAAGAGCGGTTCGCGCTTTTGTACGATGACTCTATGGCTTTCCCTGCGGTTGTTGCAAAAGCTGACGAGCTTCGCGGCGAATACTGCGTCGCGTTGTTCAAAAAGTCAAAGAAAATCGGACCGCAGCTTAATATGCTTGAGTCAGCTGGATTCACAAAGTTCGCCGCTCTCAACGCTGACGGCTCGCTGAAAATGTTCGGCGGCGACAAGTAAGCAGCGCTTTCGTTTTACACAAGCGAGGTTGCTTTATGACGCGTGACGAGTTTCTTTTCTTGCTGCAGACAGAAAAACCGTATGAGTTTGAATTCTGCGGCAAGAAATACAACATCACATACGACAAAGACAGTTCCGGTAAAACATGGATAGTGTTCGGCAGACTCTATGAGGGCAAGCGTTACGCGTCATACGGCGATCTTATGAACAATGCGAAAGTGGAAAATCACTTTTTCCGCGAAATTCTCCCCGATCTTGAAATTTCGTAAGACAAAAAAAATCGGTAAAATCTCTGAATTTTTTTCTTGACAGCTCTAGTAAACTGGTTTACCATATTTTCATGAGCAATCGGTTGCGCAACCATGATGTGCATGTTTCCTCAAAACCTGTCACGCTGAAAGACATTGCGGATGAGCTTGGGCTTTCAAAGACGACTGTTTCCAGGGTTCTTTCGGGTACAGGCCGCATAAGCGAGGAAACAAGACGCTTGGTTTTGGAATGCGCGACGGCTCATAATTATAAGCCTAATTCTTTGGCAAAAGGGCTTGCGACTTCAAAATCGTTCAATATAGGCGTGCTTCTGCCCGGCGACGGAGAGCAGGCTGATATCCCGTTTTTCCACAAGTGTCTTTCTGGAATTACGCAGGAGGCCGCCGCTCACGGATATGACGCGCTTGTGCTCGTTACAAGCGGCAATTCTTCGGAGCATTTGGAGCGTATTTTGCGCCAGAACAAGGCGGACGGTGTTATTATCACCCGGCTTATGGAGAACGACAGCCGTTTGCGTCTGTTAAAAGAGACAACTATGCCATTTGTTGTCATTGGTTCTGGAACGGAGCCGGGCGTGGTGCAGGTTGACACTGATAATGAGGAAGCATGCCGGAAGTTTACGGAGCAGCTTGCGAATCATGGCTATAAGCGTTTCTTGTTCCTGTGCGGCTCGTCTGACATAACAGTAAACAAGCTTCGTGAGCGTGGTTTCAGAAAGGCGATGAAAAACTGCGGTTTCGACGAGAACTCGTTCCGTATCTGTTCTGAGAATCAGGATATGAACGACATTGAGCGGAACCTTATGGACACTGTGGATTTTTTTGCTGACTGCATAATCTGCGGTGACGATGTTCTTTGCTCATATACGATGACGTGGCTTGAGAAAGCGGAAATACAAGTTCCGGAAGACATAATGGTCGCGTCTTTTTACAACAGCAGCCTTTTGGAGCGTTTCGGAAGCGTCTCCGCAATTCAGATTGACGCTGACAGAGTAGGGCGGACTGCTGTATCTGTGCTTATGCGAAAGCTTGCCGGAGAGGATGTTCCGGAAAAGAACAGCGTAAGCTACAGTTTTGTTTGATTCTACTGAGGTCATTTTTGACCCAGATAATCATAAAGTTCTGTTTAATCAGGAGGATATTAATGAACAGAAAACTTTTATTGGCGTTGCTGCTTGTTGCGGCATGTATGACAGTATTTGCAGGTGGAAAAAAAGAGACAAAACCGGCAGATAACAAAGTTGTTCTTACAGTATGGGAATCAACAAACGGTCCGGATGAATTCATAAAGAAAGCTGCAGAGGCTTTCACTGCAAAACATCCTAACATCACAATCAACTACGTAAACGTAGAGCTTGGTGACGCAGCTGGTCAGATCGCTCTTGACGGTCCTGCTGGCGTTGGCGCTGACCTTTTCGCAGCTCCTCACGATAAACTTGGAGAGCTCGTTTCTGCCGGAAGCGTTCTTCCTACAGTAAACGCAGACGCTGTTAAGAAATCTGTTCTTGGCGCATGTTCAACAGCTCTTACATATGATGGAACAATGTACGGATATCCTGTTTCTGCAGAGACATACGCACTGTTCTACAACAAAGCTCTCATCAAAGAGAACGAGCTTCCTAAGACATGGGAAGAGCTCGCAGCTTGGTCAAAGAAATTCAATGCAGCTAATCCTGGAAAATACGGATTCATCATGGACGTAGGCAATGCTTACTACACAATCATCTTCTCATCAGCTAACGGAAACCGCCTTTTCGGTGCATCTGGAACTGATACATCATCTTCATACCTCAACTCAGCTGATTCTGTAAAAGGTATGACATTCTTCCAGTCACTCAGAAGCGCACTCGACGTTCCTGCTGCTGACCTTACAACATCTGTTGCTGACGCAGCTTTCGCAGCTGGCACAGCAGCTATGCACATCACAGGTCTTTGGAACATCGTTCCTTTCGAGAATGCTGGTGTTGACTTCGGTGTAGCAGCTCTTCCTGCTCTTCCTGGCGATTCAAAGCCTGCTTCTTCTTTCTCTGGAACACGCGCTATGTTCGTATCAGCTTACTCAGATCATCCTGCAGAAGCTGCTGAATTCGCACAGTTCCTTATTTCTGAAGAAATGCAGAAACTCCGCTTCGACATCACTGGTGCTATGCCTTCAATCAACGTTTCTGTAAGCAGCAAGTATATGCCTGGCTTCCTTGCACAGCTTGACTATGCATTCCCAATGCCTTCAATTCCAGAAATGGGAACATTCTGGGATGCAATGGGTAACGCAAGTAAGAACATCTGGGATGGCGCTAACGTAAAAGCAGAGCTTGATGCTTGTAACGCTACAATCCTTGGTAAATAATTTGATTTATTGAAAACAGAGTTGAATATCGAGCAATAGTTTATAAACAGCTGCGTAGATAATCAGAATGGTTGCGTAGCCGGATTTTTGGAACGAAAAACTTCTGACGAGTGAAACGAGGAGGCGTTTTTCGGAACGAAAATTCGGCGAAAGCAACCAATTAAAGTTGGCAGTTGTATAAAAACATCGATATTCACTCTGTTTTAATACAGGAGGCATTATGACCGGTAATCTGCCTATAGACGGAAGCGCAGCTAAAAAAATCAAAGTGTCTGCTTCCTGCTTCATGGGCTTGGCTCATGTTATATACCTAAAAAACTACATCAAAGGCTTGCTTTTTGCCTTGGTGGAGTTCATTTTCATCGCTTTTATTCCAACAATCGCGCAAAAACTGATTAATCTCGTCACGCTCGGCGATCCGCAACCTGACATCCCTATTAAACAGCGCGATAACTCTATGTTCATGCTTATTGATGGCGTTCTTGTTCTTGCCATCATCGCGATTTTTGTAGTCGCTTATATCTTATCTGTAAAAAGTGCACAAAAAGACTACAAGGAATATTGCCGCAAAAAGGCATTTTCCCCTCAAAAAGAAAACATGAAAAAAACGCTCGGCAGCGCTTTCCCAATCGCGGGTCTTGCTCCGGGCTTTATCCTTATACTCGTGTTCGTTGTCGTTCCGCTCGTTTTCTCAGTGTGCGTAGCGTTCACAAACTACTCATCGCCGCATCATCTTCCACCGAACAACACGGTCGATTGGGTTGGCTTAGATAACTTCAAAACTCTTTTGACCGGTGATACTTCATGGTCACAAGGCTTTTCACGCGTTGCCCTCTGGACTCTCATTTGGGCTATAGCGGCGACTGTAACATGCTATTTTGGCGGTCTTATCGTTGCTGTCCAGCTTAAAGAGCTTCACATAAAAATCTCCGCGTTTTTCCGCTTTATCTTCATCCTGCCGTATGCTGTTCCTTCTGTTGTAAGTATGCTCGTATGGAAGAACTTGCTGAACGGTACTTTTGGAACAGTAAACAGAACGCTTATGGCGTGGGGACTTATAACGGAACCTATTCCGTGGCTCGGTTCTGCAACACTCGCACAAGTTACTTGTATTCTTATTAACTTGTGGGCTGGTTTTGGCTATTTCATGCTTCTTGCACTCGGCACAATGACGGCTATTCCTCAGGATATGTACGAAGCTGCGCGTATTGATGGCGCGAACCGCTTCCAAATCCTTCGCCGCATAACGCTTCCTCTTGTGCTTTACCAGACGATGCCGCTTATAATCATGTCTTTCGCCCATAATATCAACAACTTTGGTGCTATATTCTTCCTTACTGGCGGAAATCCGACTGTCGCAGACAGTACAACGACGCTCGCTGGCGGTACAGACCTTCTTGTAACGTGGATTTACAAGCTTACTATTACGCTGTTGAAATACAATTATGCCTCTGTTATTGCTGTACTTATCTTCATTGTTCTTGCGCCGTTCGCAATCTTCAATTTCAGGCAGACAAAAGCTTATAAGGAGGGAGAAGTATGAAATCCCGCGGTTATGTATTCGACAAAATAAACAGAGCAGTAATCTATGTAATATTCTCGATAGTAACGATTCTTGTAATTTATCCGCTTGTATACGTTGTAAGTGCTGCGTTCTCACCGGGAAACGGTATCGCATCCGTTAATATCGTGCCGTTTGGCGATGGTTTTACTCCAGTTCACTTTATCCACTTATTCAAGAATACCGATTACGGCAATTGGTTTATGAACACGCTGAAAGTAGCTGTGGCAACGTCTCTTGCGACGATTTTCGTAGCTTCTCTTGCGGCATATGTTTTCTCGCGCTTTAAGTTCAGTCTTAAAAAGCCGTTCCTTATGTCGCTCCTTATCTTGCAGATTTTCCCATCATTCGTCGGAATGGTTGCAATCTATGTAATTCTGATGCGTATCGGCGGTCTTAACACGCTGTGGGGACTTGTTCTTGTGTATGTCGCTGGAAATACACCGTACAACACATGGCTTGTAAAGAACTATATGGATACGGTTTCTAAAAACCTTGATGAAGCCGCTCGCATCGACGGAGCAGGACATTTTCGCATTTTTGCGACGATTATTCTGCCTATCGCGCGTCCTATAATCCCGTTC
>JAEEGK010016228.1_pt1 | contig 16402 bp, 14 predicted proteins | sample 8958771 | NCBI WGS metagenome assembly JAEEGK01 (sample SAMN16246547, study PRJNA631951) | gut metagenome | biome: gut microbiome; feature: rumen; material: SC-attached | host: Bos | place: Iran: Karaj | collected 2018-10 | reverse complement strand
GTCCGGGCCATCGTTTTCCCGCCATCAGCCATACGACCATTAATTTCGCAAAAGCCGTAACAGTAGGCCTCAAGGGACTTGAACAGGAGATTTTCGTCTCGCTTGGCCAGCCAGACCGCACAGATGAAGAACGCGACTTCTTGCAGTCGCTTCTTTCCGTTATCGAATCCATGCGCCTCTGGCGGGACCGCCTCATCGCCGCCCTGCCCGGCAGCGGCCCATATGCGGATACGCTTATCGCATTGCTGAAAAACGTCCCCGAAAATCCGCCGAAAACATTCTATGAAGCCCTGCAATCTTTCTGGTTCCATTTCGAATTCCAACGCCTTTGCGGCAATTGGTCCGGCCTCGGCCGCATCGACCAACTGTTGACGCCTTATCTTCTCAACGATTTGGAAGCCAATAGGATAACACTTGATGACGCACGCGAACTTCTGGCTCATTTCTGGATCAAAGGCGCTGAATGGAAAGGCGTCCAACGTGGTTCAGGAGACGCGCAACACTATCAGAATGTCATTCTCGCGGGCGTGGACGACAACGGTGTCCGCGATATCGACACGACCGTTGCCGAATTGATTCTCGACGTCGTTGAAGAGCTTCATATCGCGGACTATCCCATCGCTGTTCGCGTCAACAGCCGCACGACGGATGACATGTACCGCCGAATCGCCCGCGTCCAACGCCACGGCGGCGGCATCGTCTCCATCTACAACGAAGACATCGTCTTGAAGGCGTTGCAGAATTTCGGTTACGGCGGCCACGCCTACGCCTTCACGAACGACGGTTGTTGGGAGACGATCATCGGCGGTAAATCCGCCTTCGGCTACGGCCCGTTCGACTCCCTGCAACTCTTCCAAGACGCCCTATTTGGAACATCTCCTGAAGAACGCGAAGATTCATCAAAATGGCCGCAATACACGTCTGTCGAACAGCTTATGGATGCTTGGTCGCAAAAACTCCAAGCCCATGTGGATGCCGTCAACGGAAGGATGCCGAATTACATGAACGATCCGAACAATCCCGCTCTCGTCCTGTCGCTGCTAGTGGACGACTGCATTGGAAAAGCACGCCCCTACACGCGGCGTGGCGCAAAATTCACAATTTTCGCCACCCATGCAGGTGGCCTGCCGGACGTCGCCAACAGCCTGCTCGCCATCGATCATTTCGTCTTTAAGACGCACACGCTCACGTTGGATGAACTCCGCCGCCATATGCTCGACGACTGGAAGGATGCCGATGACCTCCGCCGCTCTATCGCCTCATCCATCGCCTATTACGGCAACGATGACGCAACGGCGGATGCCATGGCGAAGCGCGTTTTCGACTGCTATGTGAAAATCGCCTCCTGTAAGCATGATGTCGCAGGAGTCCTGCGTCCCGTCGGCATCAGCACGTTCGGCCGCGAACTCGAATATGCTCCCAAACGGCTTGCAACGGCTTTTGGAACGCACAAAGGCGTTCTTTTGGCACCCAATTTCTCCGCCACGCCCGGAACGGAGAAACATGGTCCGACCGCCGTCATCAACTCCTTCTGCAAGAATGACTTCGAATCTCTCAGCAATGGCACGCCGCTGGACATCAAGATCCATCCATCCGCCCTCGAAGGCGAAAACGGCCTCCAGGCGCTCATCGCTCTTTTGAAGACGTTTGTGGCGAACGGCGGCAGCTACCTGCAGGTGGATGTCGCGGATGCAAAAATCCTTCGCGACGCGCAGGCCCATCCAGAAAACTACGCGAACCTATCCGTCCGAATTTCCGGCTGGTCCGCCCGTTTCACGACGCTCAACCGCGACTGGCAGGAAATGGTCATCGCCCGCACGGAACATCACTAACCACTAACCACTAAGCAGCGGCGTTCAAATTCGCAAGTTTCACCCACTTGCCATGCCTATACCGCACGCTGAAGCAGATGATGCGGCAGACCCAATCGACGACCATCGCCGTCCACACGCCGTATGCGCCCCAGCCTAGGCCAATGCCCAATACATGGCTGAAACCAATTCGCCAAATGAACATCGACGCGATGGACGCCACCATCGTGAATTTCACATCGTTCGCAGAACGCAACACATTCGGAAAGACAAACGCCATCGGCCACATGAAGAAGCCGAAGCCGTTGTGGATTACGATGAGCCAGAATGCCATCTGCCGTGTTTCCAACGACATATGGTAATAGTTCAGCCAGAATGGCATGATGATGAACAGCAAGACGTTCCACGACATGTGCGCAATATACGCCATCTTCATGATCTTCCGCACATAGAACCGCACCTGCTCCTCGCTGCCTGTTCCGACGCTCTGACCGATGACCGTGATGCACGCCAAGCAGAATGCGCTTCCAACCATGCAACCGAAATAATCCAGATTGTTCGCGACGGCATTCGCCGTCATCTGCGACGTGCCAAATTTCGCAATCACGCCGACCACGATCAGCCGTCCAAATTGGAACACGCCGTTTTCGATGCCGCTCGGAATACCGATGTACAAAATCTTGTGCACAAGCCGTCCGTTCAGCGACAACCATCCATGACGTGTGATGTAGATTGGCGATTGACGGTTCGTCAGCAGATAAAGCAGAAACATCATCGCGGAAAACCGCGCGAACAACGTGGCCGCCGCCGCACCCGCCACGCCGTAATGGAACACATATATTAATAGGTAGTTACCGATAACGTTCACGACATTGCTCATCGCGGAACTCATCAACGTCAGATTCGTCTTGTTCATGGAACGCATGAGCGCCGCACAACAGCAGTTGACGGCGATCAGCGGAAACGACAGCGCCGTCACACGGCAGTACGACATGCTCGCCGCCATCACATCGTCGCTGATCGAACCGAACAGAAAACCGATGACCTGCCGTTTGAAAAATTCCGTCAACACCATGATGCAAATCGCGATAAAACACGTCGTGATAATCAACTGTGTTGCCGAATCACGAGCGGACTTCTCGTTCTTCGCCCCTAGAAATTGCGATGCCACCACCGCGCCGCCCGTCGAAATCGCCGCGAAGATGTTGATGAGGAAGTTGTTCATCATATCGACCAGCGACACGCCGGACACGCTGGCTTCGCCCAACGACGAAATCATCATCGTGTCAACGGAGCCGACGAGGCAGAACAGCATCTGTTCCAACGCCAGCGGTATGACAAGACGCCATAAATCGCGGTCTGTAAATAATCTTGGCTCCAACATGTGCTATATTAATATCCCAAACCTTTCGTCCCTTCTGTCCCTTTCGTCTTTTTGTCCTTACATATAATATAAACGAGGCACACTAAAATGAAAAAACTTCTGACGCTCATCGTGATTTTCTGCATCGCCGCCGTTGCGGATGAACCCGTCACCACCCTGAAACTCCTTTCCATTGGTAACTCCTTCTCCGTCAACGCACACCGTTATCTCGGCGAAATCATCAAACAGCATGGCAAAGCCACTGCCGTACTCGGCAACGCCGCCATCGGCGGATGCTCCTTCAAACGCCATTGGGAGGAACATCTCAAATCCGAAGCCGATCCCAAACACAAGCCGTACCGCTACAAAGGCAAGCCCATGAGCCTCCGCGACTATCTCACCGCCGAAAAATGGGACGTCGTCACCATCCAGTCCGTCTCCCACCAATCCTACAAGCCCGAACTCTGGCAACCCTACGCCGACAACCTCGTCGCACTCATCAAGGAGCTCGCACCACAGGCGAAAATCTACATCCACCGCACATGGGCCTACCGTCCTGACAACAAAAAATTCTTTGGCCCGCAGAAAAACAACTTTTCCGCACAGTTGATGTATGAACAGAGCGGAGCCGCCTACAAGGCGCTTTCCGAAAAAATCCACGCCCCCATGATCCCCTCCGGCGAAGCCCTCTGGACCGCCTTCCAGGAACAACCCGTCAAAAACGTCTCCCCCGATCCGAATTTCGACTACAAGAATCCCGTCCATCCCAACCTGCCGAAGGACGACGGCGCCCTCATCAAAGGATATTATTGGAAGAAAGACCCCAAGACGCAGGAATGGAAATTCACCTTCGACGGAATCCACGCCAATTCCCGCGGCGAATATCTGCTCGGCTGCACATGGTATGCCTACTTCTTCAAACAGGATATCGACGATCTCGCCTGGCAACCGAAGGATGTCACGCCAGAAGACGCCAAGTTCTTGCGTTCCATTGCGAAACGCATCGCCGCACAAGCTGCGAAATAAGATGATTACAACACTCATTCACCCATCATATTGATAATTATAAATATATATCGAAATATATTAATATAACATAAAAAATCTTCAAAAAACGGTTGTTTCAATTTGACTTTTTCCTAAAAAGGATAAATTAGCTAAAAAATAAGTCATTTTTTCGTTTTAATTTATCCATTCAATCAAAACCATCACTCCAAGGGAAAAAGAACATGAAACAATCCCGTCATTTCACGTTGATCGAGTTGCTGGTCGTCATCGCCATCATCGCGATCTTGGCCGCCATGCTCCTCCCCGCTCTCGCGAAAGCCCGCAACAAGGCCTACGCCGTCAACTGCACAAGCAACATGAAACAGCTCGGTACGAGTTTGGCCATGTACACAAGCGACTACCAAGGCTTTCCGCCGCCCGGAGACAACGGCGCTCCTGGCGACAAATGGCCCAACGGCACATCCCTCCAGCATCCGTTCTGGAACGAAACCATGATGCAGATTGCCTACGCAAATCTTGAAGGATGGACGCGCAACACGGGCTCCTGCTCTGGCGGCTATCTTGATTCCAAGACGCTCTTCTGCCCTGCGGCCACGCCCCATGCGAACTGGAACAACAACTGCTCCTACGGCTGCAACTTCCAAATCATGCAGCGTAACAAATCCTATCCCGTCCAGCAGATGACCTCCCCCTCCCAAAAGATCATGTTCACTGATTTGGACGGCCATGACAGCGGCGGCAATCCTCTCGCTTACGGCTTCTGGCGTTATCAGCCGAGCATCAGCGGCATCACGGATACCGGCTGGGGCTATCCCACTGTACGCCATGACCAGATGTGCAACGTCACCCATCTGGATGGCCATGTCCAGGCCTACAAGACGCCGAACCGCAGCAACACCATCAGTGCCTTCCCGTTCCTCTGGAGCAGCACGGATTGCTATCCCTATCTCCGTTGGGACAAGTAATTTAGCCACAGCATAACGGTTTCATTCAGGGCTGCCGCAACGCCTTTCAAGGCATGCGGCAGCCCTCTTTTTTCGTCAAACAACATATAAAAAAGCAGGCTCAGCCCTTTTTCTAGTCAAAATCTCCTTTGTCTGATTTGATTAATTGAAATTAATCTATTAAATTAGAAAAAGATTAATGTGTTTTGATTTTCTTGAACATAAGCATAGACAAAGGAGATTCCGACATGAAGAAGTCACGTCATTTCACGTTGATCGAGCTGCTGGTCGTCATCGCCATCATCGCGATTCTGGCCGCCATGCTGCTCCCCGCCCTTGCGAAGGCCCGTGAAAAGGCCCGCGCCATCAGCTGCATCAACAATATGAAACAGCTCGGCACCGGTTCCGCCATGTATATCAGTGATTATCAAGGTTTTCTGCCGCCCACCGATAACGGCGCACCTGGCGACAAATGGCCCAACGGCACATCTCTCCAGCATCCATATTGGAACGAAGTCATGCTGGGAACCGCCTATGCCAATCTCGAAGGCTGGACGCGTAACACGGGCCATTGCTCCAGCGGCTATCTGGACACCAAGGCATTGTTCTGCCCCGCCGCCGCGGATCGCACCAACTGGAACAACGACTGCTCATACGGCTCCAACTGGCTGATCATGTCCCGTGCCAAATCCTATCCCGCGCAGCAAATGACCGCCCCCTCTCAGAAGATCATCTTCTGCGAAACGGACGGCCATGACTCCTCCGGCAACATCCGCGACTATGGCTTCTGGCGCTACAGCCCGAGCCTTGGCAAAGTGACGGACGCCGGCTGGGGCTACCCCACCGTCCGCCACGGCCAGATGTGCAACGTCCTCCATCTGGACGGCCATGTCCAGACTTACAAGACTCCCAACCGCAGCAACACGCTGTCCGCCTTCCCGTTCCTCTGGAGCGACAATAACTGCAAGCCCTATCTGACATGGGATAAATAATCTGGTTTGACCGTAACCACATTGAAAAGCCTGAAAGTTTTCACAAACTTTCAGGCTTTTTTATTCCCTTTCCGCCTTTCCACGCTATATTAATCATATTGTATTGCAGTCTTTTCAAACACAATCCATCAAAAAGGAAAACCACATGCGCTATCCGTCCTATCCGCTCATCGCCCACGACCCCTATTTCTCCATCTGGTCACCGTCAGACAACCTTAATGATTCGTGGACAAAGCATTGGACTGGCGCCAATCACGAAATCTGCGGCATCATCCGCATTGACGGCAAGCCGTACTGCTATCTCGGCAACCCGCGCGGATTCGACAAACTGCCGCAGACCTCCGTCACCGTCCTCCCCACCCGCACCATCTACACGTTCGAAGCGGACGGCGTCAAACTGACGCTCACCTTCCTGACGCCCGCCCTCCCGCAGAAGCTGGACATTCTGTCCCGCCCCGTCACATATATCTGCTACAACGTCGCTTCCATCGACGGCAAACCGCATGACGCACAAGTTTATATTGATTTCGGCAGCGAAATCTGCGTGAACGACGCGCAGGATCCAACGCTCGGCGGCCGCTTCCAAATCGCCACCATGAATCTGCTCGGCTTCACGTCCGCCCGTCCGAACATGCTCGGCCGCGTCGGCGACAATCTCCGCATCGAATGGGGCTATTTCTATCTCGGCCTCCCGAAAACAGCGGAATTCACCTCCACGCTCGGCGGCCGTGACGAAATGCGCAACGCGTTCCGCGACAACGGAAAACTTCCTGCGGACGATCGTCTCGAATCCTGCAATCCGTACCGCCGTCCGCGTATCATCGCCGCCGCAGCCGCCACGACGCTGAACATCGCCGCCAATGTTTCCGCCAACTTCCATGTCGTTGCCGCTTACGATGACATTTTCAGCGTCGAATATCTCAACCAGCGCCTCGTCGCCTACTGGCGGCGTGACGGCCTCCCCTTCTCCGCCATGCTCAATGCCGCGGAAACGGAGCTTCCGCAGATCGTCGTGGAATGCGAAGCCTTTGACAAGAAGCTACTTGGAGATGCGGAAAAGGTCGGCGGAAAAGACTACGCCGACCTCTGCGCCATCGCCTATCGTCAGTCCATCGCCGCTCACAAACTCGTCGCCGCGACAGACGGCACGCCCTATTTCTTCTCGAAGGAAAACTTCTCCAACGGCTGCATCTGCACAGTCGATGTGACGTATCCCTCCGCGCCGCTCTATCTCCTTGTCCAGCCAGCACTTCTGAAAGGCATGCTGATTCCGATTCTCAACTACGCCGAACTCAAACGGTGGCCGTTTAGCTTCGCGCCGCACGATCTCGGGACCTATCCGCTGGCCAACGGACAGGTCTATGGCGGCGGCGAAAAGAACGAAACCAACCAGATGCCCGTAGAAGAAAGCGGCAATCTGCTGATTCTTGCGGGAGCTCTCGTCAAATTCGAAAACGACGTCGAATTCGCCTCCAAATACTGGAACACGTTCAGCAAATGGGCCGAATATCTCCTCGCGAAAGGCTATGATCCGGAGAACCAACTCTGCACGGACGATTTCGCAGGACATCTCGCTCACAACACGAATCTTTCATTGAAAGCCATCATGGGCCTCGGAGCCTATGCGCAGATTGCTAAGGTTCTCGGCAAGAACGACATCGCGGAGAAATATCTCGCCGCCGCGAAGGATGCCGCCAACCGTTGGCAGAAGGACGCTCTCGACGACAACGGCGCATATCGCCTCGCCTTCGACCAACCTGGGACATGGAGCCAGAAGTACAATCTCGTATGGGATAAGCTGCTCGGCCTCAACCTCTTCTCCGATGATGTCGCCAAACGCGAACTCGCCCATTATCGCAAGATTCAAGGCGAATATGGCCTCCCGCTCGACAACCGCCGCACTTATACGAAAATCGACTGGATCCTCTGGTCCGCGACACTGACGCGTAATGACGACGATTTCGCCGCCATTCTCGCCCCCGTCATGAAGTTCCTCCAGAACACCCCGGACCGCATCCCGCTGACCGACTGGTATGAGACAACCGATGCTCGCAAGGTTGGTTTCCAGGCCCGCTCCGTCGTCGGCGGCATCTTCCTCAAGTTGCTCTACGACGAGAACTTCCGCAAATCCTACCGCATCTGACCGACGATGGACGCAAACAAAAAGCCTTGCTATAACATCGTGCTCGTCCGACCGGAAATACCGCAAAACACGGGAACTATCGGGCGGCTGTGCGTCTGCACGGATGCAGCCCTCCATCTCATCAAGCCGCTCGGTTTCTTGTTGGATGAAGCGCATCTCCGCCGTGCGGGCCTCGACTATTGGCCCTATCTAAACCTTTCCATCTACGAAGATTGGGATGATTTTCTCACGAAAAACAATCCCAGTCTCGACCACATGGTGTTCTGCAGTACGAAAACGACGAAAAGCCTCTACGATTTCACGTTCGAAGAAGGCGATTGGCTCATCTTCGGCAACGAAGGCCATGGCCTCCCGCCGCCCTTCTACGAACGCTACCGCGAACGGCTTTTCACGTTGCCGATGCCAGGCGAACACGCCCGTAGCCATAATCTCGCAAACTCCGTCTCCATCGCCCTTTACGAGGCACTAAGGCAAACTCGCTTTTCCAAATAGCATGGAGATGCGCGGGCTCAGTCTCGCGCAAATAGCATGGAGATGCGCGGGCTCCGTCCCGCGCAAATAGCATGGAGATGCGCGGGCTCCGTCCCGCGCAAAGAAAAAATGCCCCAACACACCGTCATCCTGGCCAATGGAACGTTTCCACATGCGCCGCAAGCACTTGCAGTGCTTGACTGTGCGGCACGTGTCGTCTGCTGCGATGGTGCCGCCATCGCCATGATGGAATCTGGCCGCATGCCCACCGCCGTCATCGGCGATTTGGACAGCATCTCCGCCGAACTGAGGCAGAAGCTCGCCCCCATGATCGTCCATGTCACGGAACAGGACACGAACGACCTCAACAAGGCATTCCGTTACTGCCTCGCCAAAGGCTGGACGGACATCGTCATTCTCGGAGCCACGGGAAAACGTGAAGACCACACGCTTGGAAACATCTCCCTGTTGGTCGATTTTGCGCAGAAAGTTCCTGGAATCAAGATGGTTACGGATGACGGCATCTTCGAAGTCATGCTCGAATCCGGCACGTCTGAAGCCTACGTAGGCCAGCAGATTTCCATCTTCGCCATGGAGCCGGACACGCATATCGAATCACAGAATCTCAAATATCCATTGAACGGCCTCGCGCCGAACCGATGGTGGCAAGCAACTCTCAATGAAGCACTTGCAACTACCTTCACCCTCACATTCCCACAAAACCATCCTCTATTGATTTTCAAAACGTTTTAACCATATTACAGGTCTCATTCCATGTCCAAAACAATCGTCTGCCTTGCTTGCGGTGGCCAGTCCACCGAACACGAAGTCTCACTCCAATCAGCCCGTAACGTCCTCGAAGCCATCGACAAGGATAAATATGAAATCCTTCTTGTCGGTATCAATAAAAAAGGCGTATGGAATCTCTATGCCGACAAAAATTTCGTCGTCAATGGCGACGATCCTGCGAAAATCGCCCTCTCTGACAAAGGAAGCCCTTCATTTCCAATGCTTACCGAAAACGGCCCCGTGTTGGTCGAACTGAATAGTCGCAATCAGCATCCCTTCGACGTAATGTTTCCTATCCTCCACGGCCACAACGGTGAAGACGGCGCTTTCCAAGGCCTCTGCCAGATGTTGAACTGCCCATGCGTCGGTTGCGGTCTTTCCGCCTCCGCCAACTGCATGGACAAAGATCTCACGAAACAGCTTCTCGCGGCCAATGGTATCCGCGTTGCGAAAGGCATCGTCCTACGCAAGGGAATCGATAAACTGAATACGGCAGACGTTGCGACAAAACTCGGCATGCCAGTATTCGTGAAGCCCTCCCGTACAGGATCATCTGTCGGCGTGACGAAAGCGCACAACGCCGCCGAACTGGAAGCCGCCGTGGCGGACGCGTTCCAATACGACAACAAATTGTTGATTGAAGAATGCGTTGTCGGCCGTGAAATCGAATGCGCCGTTCTCGGCACGAACGAACCATTTGCCGCCCTGCCCGGCGAAGTCATCCCGCAGGTCGAATTCTATTCATACGACGCGAAATACATCATGGGCGACGGCGCACAACTCAGCGTTCCCGCCAAACTCACCGTCTCCCAACAGGATGCCGTCCGCGCCATCGCCGTCAAAGCTTTTAAAGTCATGGAATGCAGCGGCATGTCCCGCATCGACTTCTTCCTCCGCAACGACGGCCAGTGGGTCCTCAACGAAATCAACACGATTCCGGGCTTCACGAACATCAGCATGTATCCGCGCATGATGCAAACCTCCGGAATCACCTATTCCAGCCTCATCGACAAGCTGATACAGTTCTCACTCCAAGCCTAACATTTTTCTAACCACTTGCTATCTAGGATTCTAGAATTCTAGCCATCTAGAATCCTAGCATTGCAATCTCACTTGCAGCGAACGCATCTCCGTCTGCAGAAGCTTCACGACGACAGGGCATTTCGCCATGAACAAAAACGCCAACGGATATGGCGTTTCGTTAAGACATTCGAAATTGCCCTGTCCTTTCGCGATCACCAAATCCGCCTCCTCCAACGCCGCTTTCATTTCATTACCAACAAATTCCGGAATGACGCCTGGCAGGCATGTCCCGTTGTCGATGACTGGATAGCCGTCCAGACCGGAAGCGGCCAGTTCGCGGCGTGTCATATCATTGGAGGCCGGAAGCCCACGAACGCCGACTGTAATTTTATCGCGATATGGCTCCATCAGCATGCGATCGAATACGGCTTCGCCTGCGTTGTCCAATAAATACAAAATTTTCTTTGCTTTGCCCATCAACGTCTCCAGTCGATTAATGGCCGCGATGTCGATTGACTTTTCAAAAGCTTCCGCGACGGATTTCATCGCCTCGCGGATATCCAGATCCCAGAAAATGCTGAAATCCAAGATGTTGCCTGCCACGGCCAGCCGCACACGCCATTCAAACGAATCTGGATTATAGTTTGGCGTTTCCTTCAACGATTCCAACAATTTCCACGCCATTTCCGTCGAACGATCCTTCTGTTGGATATACGCATCGACTCCGCCCGAATGCCGCCATGCGATTTCATTCGTGCGCCACGCCGCATATGGCGGAGCCTGCCGCATGTCCAATTTGGACATCATCGACATCACATCCATCATGATATTTTTTTGTGCCGTTTCATCCGCCGTGCTGAACCGCGCCACATTCAATGCGTTGTTCAACAGGCAAGGCAAACAATCCAAAGTTGTTTTCATATTTGATTATGGGACATATGGGACATATGGGACACATGGGACTTTGAGGCTATGACATTCTGATATTTATTCCAGAAGTCCCAGAAGTCCCAGAAGTCCCAGAAGTCCCAATGCATTATTCTTTGCGATAAGCCGCAAGCATTTCGCGTAACTTCGCAGACATCCATCCCAAATCGTCGCACAGCGCCTTCCAATCCATCGGACGGTTTGTCCAGAAACTCTGGTTGCCGCAGAAACCGCCGAGCATCACGCCAGCCGCTTTCGTCTTCGCGCGAACCGTATCGATGGCGTTCGCGATCTCTGGGTCGTCGAACTGGCCAGGCTTGCCGTAGGACGTTGACAAGTCATAAGGTCCAATGCATACGCTGTCGATACCAGGCACTGCCAGAATCTCGTCGATGTTCTCAACCGCTTCTTTGTGTTCGATCTGCACGATGACCATCGGATCGTGTTCAGACATCGCCACATATTCCGGAATCGGAATCGCATTGTAGCAATTCTGCCGCCGCGTCGCGAAGCCACGTTCGCCGCCATGGACAGGATATTTGCATGCATACACGGCTTTCCGCGCGATTTCCGCATTGTTCACCATCGGAATGATCACGCCGGCCGGCCCCAAATCAAGAATCGGCTTCAAAAGATAGTTCACACACCACGGAACGCGCACAAACGCCGCGCAATCCGTCCCTTTCACGGCCATTAGCATGTTCTGCACATCTGTGATCGTCATCGGCGAATGCTCCATGTCGATCCACACAAAATCCATGCCACTGTCCGCCGCCATTTCCGTCATGCTCGGATCGAACATCGTAATGACCATGCCGTACGCCGTCTTGCCCGACGCAACCACCGCCCGAAACTTCTCCAAATTATTGATCTTCATTGTCGCTCCTTTATATATGGTAAGAAAATCACTCCATTCAATGTACGCTTTACCCAATGTTTTTCAAGAAAACGACTTCTTTCTTGTGCTTTGGTTTGCATCTTGCCATTTTACCATTATTCTTAACATAAAAATACCTATTCAGAAGTCTCAGAAGTCCCAGTTGTCCCAATAACCTCCATTAATAGTACACGATATGAAAATCTCCATCATGCTTTTTCCCTATCACGGCGCTTTGGATCAAAATCTCTACACGCCGGAAGAACTCGTAAAGACCTTCCATGACACGGGAGCCGTTGCCATTGAAGTCATGAGAGGATGGAACGACAAGTCGCCCGAAAAATGGCAACGTCTTCTTAACGCAATGAAAGACAACGACATGGCGTGTTCCTGCTATGACATCGGCCTCAATCTCGTCCAGCCGGATTCCGCCGAACGCGCAAAAATTTTGGACGATTGCCGCCGTCAAATTGAATACGCCCACACGGTGTTAAACGCCACCAACGTGTTAATCTATAGTTCAAAAGTCGCAGACGGTCTTTCTATTGAACATTGCAAAAAGCTTTATGGAGAGGCACTTGGAGAAATGGCTGAATTCGCGTCGCAGTTTGGAATCAACGCGACCATCGAAGATTTTGACCCGCATCCGGATTTCGTCTGCTCTGCAAAATCATGCATGGAAGTTCTTGAAATCGCAGGCCCAAAAGCAAAGCTCTGCTTCGATACAGGAAACTTTTTGGACGCAGGCGACAATCCAGCTGACATCTATCCGCTCGTAAAAGATCGCATCGCCCACGTCCATGTGAAGGAGAAAGGCCGCAATGTCGCCGAACACAAACTGAAAATCGTCCGCGCAGGCGAAGGCATCGCGCAAATCAACGTCATTGAAGCCAACCTAAAACGCGACGGTTACGAAGGTTATCTCTCCGTCGAGGCTGGCTCCAACAAATTGGACGAAGCCGTCCATGACATCCATTATCTGACGTCACGGCTGACGCTGTAAACGTTATTTTCTCACGCTCTTCAGCAGCGCGATCTCCTTTCCGTAGCCTTCCAGTTCGTTCGGCGTTTCCAAATAGAACGGCAGATCGCGCAGTTGCGGATGGTTGATGACGCGCGTCAACGCGTCCAGTCCAATCTTGCCGCCATCGATCACCGCATGGCGATCCTTATGGGCCCCAAGCGGATTCATGCTGTCGTTCAAATGGATCGCCTTCAACCACTTCAGGCCAATGACGCGGTCGAATTCCGCCAACACGCCGTCCAAATCATTGACGATATCGTAACCTGCGTCATTCACGTGACATGTGTCTAGACAAACGCCCATCTTGTCGATGAGTTTCACGCGATCCATGATCCGTTTCAGCTCTTCGAATTTGCCGCCGACTTCTGAGCCTTTTCCAGCCATCGTCTCCAACAGCACCGTCGTCTGCTGCTTCTCAAACAGGATGTCGTTCAGCATTTCGACGATGTAGTCGATGCCGACATCGACGCCTTGCTGCACATGACTGCCCGGATGGAAGTTGTACATGTTTCCGGGCACGTATTCCATCCGTTGTAGATCATCCGCCATCGTGTCGCGGGCGAATTTGCGGATGGACGCATCCGCCGAACAGCCGTTCAGTGTATAGGGTGCATGGGCTAATATTTTCCCGAAGTCATTCTCTTCGGCCAACTTCAGAAAAGCATCGACATCCGCCTGCTTGATTGGCTTCGCGCTGCCGCCGCGCGGATTCCGCGTGAAAAATTGGAAGACGTTCGCCTTGATTGAAAGCGCGGCTTTGCCCATCGCCAAAAAACCATCGGCCGCAGACAGATGACATCCTATGTAAAACATCATAATCTCCTTTAACCACTAGCCACTAACCACTAATGTCTTTGCTTTAAGCTTTTGGCTTTAAGCTTTTAGCTCCGCGAAGCGGCTGCCACTAACCACTGACTATTATTCCACGATGTCTCCAACAATCAGCACGTTGCTGACGTACCAATTCTGCTTGTTGAATTTGGATGCCGCCAGCTCCTCCGCCGTCATATTTTTGTATTTCGGACTGTTGTTCAGATATTTCAACTTGTCTGGAATCGGTTCGGGAGCGATTTCAACTTTCACCGTATGGACGGTATCCTCCAGCTTGAGTGCCACATCAACCGTCCCCAGAACATAGCAATCGGACCAATAGCCGCGCGTCATGCGGATGCTTTGTCCAAGTGTCTTGCCATCAACGGAATAAGTCACGACACCGCAGTCTGGTCCATACACATCGTAGATACGCACTTCCGTCCCCTTGAATTTGAATTCGATGCTGGAACCAACGCTTTCCGCCACCCACATGTTCGGCATCCGCCACACCATCTGCTTCGCGGGCTGCTCCGTCGTCGAATCCATCTTCCGCCACGTTCCTTTCAGCATCCACGGTTCGACTCGCACCATTTTCGCGGTCTCCAGATTGTCCGCACGCAACGGCGTGATCAATTCATGTTTCAAAACCGCCGGTTGAACAGCTTCGCGAATCGCCTTGAAGCCTTCCTTCACGGCATCCGTATAAAGCGGATGCCCTGTGTCGCCAAACGGATGGACGTTGTCGCCCGTAAAATGCCATATCCCCTGCTCTGCCAATATCTTGCGACGCGTCGCCTCGTCCTCCTTCGACTGGAAGACCAGCTTGCCTGCGCGATGCAGTTCCGCCACATGATAGCCCATGTGGATGCTTGGAATCTTATAGTAGTCCGCTACGATTTCCATCATACCGGCCACGCGCGGCAGATTGCCCGCCTCGAATTCCTTTAGCATATTGCCCGTCATTGTATAGACGAAGCAGACATCCGTCGTCGGATCCTGCCGCCAAATCTGCCGCACAATTCCTTCCATCGCACGGATTTCCACTTCTTCAGGACCACCATCGTTCACAGCGAATTCGACGAATACCAAATCCGGCTTGTGCTGCAGCACATCCTGCTGGAGACGATACGCGCCCAGCTGTGAATTCGTACCGGAAATCGCGCCATTGACTTCCTTAAACGTTACGCCTTTGAACGTCTCGTTCATCCATGCGAGCGTCTGCACACGCCATCCAGCCGCCGCTGTGATACTACCGCCGAAATAACCGACCTTCACCGTTCCGCTTCCAGCCTCCGCCTTACGGAAGAAATTCGGCAGCCCGCCGCGCACTGTATAAGGTATGGCCGGCCGCGGTGCCGCCTCCGTTTCCACGCCCGCACAACACGCCAATATGCACAATCCCGTCAGAAAACTTTTCTTAAACATGATATCATCACCTTTTTCTTTTAATGGATTCTAAAAACTCGCATCATAAAACGTAATCGCTTTCATGCAAAAAACAACTCAAAACACATATAATCCCACATGTCCCAGCTGTCCCAGTCGTCCCAGTCGTCCCAGTCGTCCCAGCTGTCCCAGTCGTCCCAGTCGTCCCAGTCGTCCCAGTCGTCCCAGTTGTCCCAGTCGTCCCAGTCGTCCCAGTCGTCCCAGTTGTCCCAGCAAAAACAAAAAATCAAGCAAATTTCATACCAAAAATATTTGACTTTGGGCTTTCAATACTTTTATTATTATTATTATAAAAAACTATTTTTCACCATAACAATCACCATTTTCACGAGGTTAATCCATGTACAGAATCGGTCAAGAAGAAATCGACGCCGTCGCAGAAGTCATCAGATCAAGAAAACTCTTCCGTTACGGCATCGGCAACGCCTGCGAAACATTTGAAAAACGCTATGCCGAATACCTTGGCGTCAAACATGTTATGCTGAACACCAGCGGTACGGTCTCTCTCAACGCCGCTCTCGTCGGCCTGCAAATCGGCCCTGGTGACGAAGTGCTCGTGCCCGCTTGCACATACATCGCCACCGCCATCGCCGTTCTCGCCGTCGGCGCCATTCCCGTCGTCGTCGATATCGATGAATCGTTGACGATGGATCCGAAGGCCGTTGAAGCCGCTATCGGTCCGCACACGAAGGCCATCATTCCTGTCCACATGTGGGGCCTTGTCTGCGACATGGATCCACTCATGGAAATCGCGAAAAAGCACAACCTGCT
>JAEEGK010016226.1_pt1 | contig 16404 bp, 3 predicted proteins | sample 8958771 | NCBI WGS metagenome assembly JAEEGK01 (sample SAMN16246547, study PRJNA631951) | gut metagenome | biome: gut microbiome; feature: rumen; material: SC-attached | host: Bos | place: Iran: Karaj | collected 2018-10 | reverse complement strand
CAACATTATGAATCATATTTTGAATATTATTTTGCATAATATTTTTAGTTTCTTTTAATTCATTTCCAATTGAATCTAATTTACTAATATTTGTTCTTGGATTTTTGTTGAAGTCTTCATATATTTTTTTTAATTGTTCTTCTCCTATTTTATTCAATTTTTTAGTTTTTTCATCTATCATTACATAAATTTTTGCACTGTCTATTTCTTCAATAAATGATAATATTATTCCTTCATCTATATTTTTTTCATATGATATTATCATGTATAATATTGATTTATTTTTTATTATGTGATAAATTTTTGATTTTTCTTCTTCTTCATTTAATAATTTCTCCTCTGAAAAATTTCCTGTGTTTAATATTGATTTTATTTTTTCATTATATTTTTTATTCTCTTTCCCTTTTAATGGATAATTTCCTATTATTTCTTTTTTATTTAAGTCACATATATATACTATTTTTATTGGTTCCATTTTTCCTTTTTTAATTTTTGAAAATTAAGAATTAATTTAGTTTAAAGATTTTATTTTAAAAAAAAATATTATAATAAAAACAATATTTATTCACTTTTTCAATATTGAAAGATATTCAATAATAATATTATCATTTCTTTTGAGTAATTTCTTCTAAAATCAATTTATTTTTTTTTCTTTTTTATTCATATTCTATTAAGTTTATTTTTTCATGTTTTTAATTTATTTTTTATTATAATTTCTTATATCATTTGTGAGTATGAAGAAACTTATCAAAGTAAATTATAAAAGATAAAATTCAAAAGGAATTAAAATATTAATCATCTCCAATTTTATTTAATTATCCTACTTCAAGATATAATTCTCAGTCTGATTCTTTAAATACAGAAATTATGACTTTGAAAATTATCTTCCAATATTAATTCATCAAACTTCTTTTTTAACTTCTAAAAATTCTAAGAATTATGATTTTATTATTAAATTTTTACTCAATTTAAAAGTTTAAATAACTCTTTAATAATTCAAAATGAATAGAATTTAATATTGTCTTTTTTGTAATAATAGAATTTTGGAACTTTAAAAAATTTAGATGAAAATGCATCGAAAATGAAATAAATCTATAAGAAATCAATCAAATAGAAAATCTAAATTTTAACATCGGCAATGAAATTATTAAGTATGAAAATTTTTGTAGAAAAAAAACTCATTAATTTTTTAATATAAAATTGATTTTTTCAAGAAGAAATAAAAGGAATATATGGTAACAATAAGAATAATATTTTATTAGCTGAAAATTTTTTAAAATCTGAATTAAATCATTTATGAAACAAATAATTTAAATCCAAAATTATTACAAAAGAAAATCGAAAAAATTGAAAAAAAATAATAATAAATGATATGATAAAAAATATATTGATTCTTTTATTATAATAGAAGAAGTTTCAGAAAACAAAGATTTAAGTAATTATAGTTCGTTTGTAAATTCAAAAAATGAAGGTTATTCTTATAATAATTTTAAATTTAAAACTCTTTGAATATGAGTCAATAAAAAATGGAGATTTAAAATTTTGAAGTATGAAAGTTAATGTAAATATTACTTTAGAATTCCAAATCAAAATACAGAAAAAAGGGATAAAAAAGTATCAGTATGATTTAAAGAATACAGGAATTAGAAAATTTGTTTATAAAATATAATTTATAATTTTTTTTATAGGCAAAAATAATATAATCTTATTTTTAATTAGAATATTTAAATATTTATATTGAAAAAAAATGAAAAAATAATTAAAAGATTCATAATAAATACCATTATCAAAATTAAATAAATAAACAAAAAAAAAATTAAATTTATAATATATAAAAAAGAAATGATTTTTAATAAGTTAACAATTTTCCTCCTTTTAATAACATCTCTAATAATATCAAAACCAATAGAAAAACAAGAAAAAGAGACACATGTCTTTCTCCTAACAACAAATTTAACAAAACAAGAAGTAGAAGAAATATTAAATGCACCTCAAAACCCAAATCAATCATCTCAAAATAATGCAGTAACAAAAAAACACGATGATGACGATGATGACGATGATGATGATGATGATGATGACGATGATGACGATGACGATGATGATGATGATAAATATGAATGTTATCATTGTAGAAAATGTAGAAAATGTGAATCTCATAAAAATGGAAATAATGAAAAACATAGTCATCATCATAAAGATAAACATAGTCATGGTAAAAATAATAATGTAAAAAATGAAGTTACTGAAAATTTACCTGAAGAAAATTTAAATAATGTAGAAAACACTTTACCTGAAGAAAATTTAAATAATGTAGAAAATACTTTACCTGAAGAAAATTTAAATAATGTAGAAGATACTTTACCTGAAGATTTAAATAATGCTGTGAATGAAGAAACTATACCTGAAAGTAATTCTAATGTTATTGAAGAAGTTATTCCTGAAAATGGTTTAAATGAAACTATTGTTGAAGAAATTGTACCAGAAGAAAACTTAAACGTTCCCGAAGAAAATTTATTACCTGAACCAAATAATAATATTACTGAGGAAATTTCAAATATTACTGAAAATATTAATGAACAAGTAGATAATATTACTGAACAAGTAGAAAATATTAATGAACAAGTAGATAATATTACAGAACAAGTAGAAAATATTGTTGAAGATGTTAATAATACTAAAACTGAAGTTATTGAAGTTATTGACCAAAATGATAATTTAAATCCAAATGCTAAAGCTTTGTTAAAGGCTGAAAAAGAGAAAAATCAAAAAGAAAAAAAAGAAAATAAAAAAGAAAAAAATAAAGGGAACAAAGAAGAAAAAAAAGGAAATAAGGATAAAAAAGGTAAAAAAGAAAATAAGGAAAAAAAGAAAGGAACAAATAAGAAAAATAATAATAAAGTTGAAGTGACTGATTCAATTGATGAAATAATTAATGAAGTTAATAATACTTTAAATGGAACTGTATTTCTTGAATTAGATAATGAATCTAATTCTGGAATTTTAAGTTATTTATTTGGAATTTTTATTATTATTTGTTTTGTTGGTTTAATTATTATTGGAACACAATATCAGAAATTTGCAGGAAAATTTAATAATGATTATCAAAATGAGTCTTTAACTAATTATCTTTTGCTTGATTCTCTTAAAAAAGATGATGATTATCCTTCTGTTACTAATTTTTAAAAATATATTAATTTTTAAAATATTTTAAATTTTTTTATTTTAATTATTTTTTGTTAGATTAATATAATTAATTATTAAATCATATAAAATTGTTAATAATTATTATATAAAATAAAAAAACAAAAAAACTAAAAAATCATCAGACATTATTTTTTTTCATATTTAGCACATTTATCAGCTCCAGGTAAATTATGTAACAATTTAATAACAAGAGGTTCACATAATCCAAATTTTTGAGTACCACTAACAGTGACTTTTTTTCTTTTTTTATCTTTTAAATCATTAATTTTATTACAAACATAAGACCAACAAGCAGTAGAAGATTCTCTAATAATAGGATTATTAGGATCTTCACTAGAAGTTAATTTATATTGAGGTTTAATTCCTCCATCTAAAATTTCACATGTGTATTTTGCTCTTTGATCTAAATTGAACATTGATTGATAAACTCTTATTGCTCTATATCCTATTGGAAATAAATTATTTTTACTGTGATAATTATAGTTTTTATATTCTATTTTACCTAAATTTAATAATGTTAATGATTTATTTATCTCCAATGGAAATGTTGGAATTTTGTTTTCTTTGAATTTTAAAAAAAATATATATAAATAATTCAATCTTTCTAAATATTCTTCTGATGTTAATGGTATATTTTTAAAATTTAGATTTTCTTTTATTTCATTATTTAACGATTTTAATCCTTTTTCTTCTATGAATGATATTAATTCTTTATCATGAATTGAACAATCCCAAAAATCTTCTTTACATTTTTCTGGTTTTGAATTTCCTTTTTTTGTTTCTTGTTTTAATTTTTTCAAACCATCATTAAATAATTTAAAATTTTGAGAAATTATATTTTTTCTTATAAAATCAAACAAATTTAAATTTTTTATTAATTTATCAGTTGTCTCATAATCCAAATTAAATCCATCATTATCAGAATATAATTCTCTTTTTATTTCTTCTTCTAAATTTTCTTCTGAAGTTTTTAATTTATTAATTAATTCATCAAAATTTTTTAATAACAAATAATTTTCTTTTTCGTTTTTTCTTTCTTGAATAATATTATTTTCTAATAATTTTTCTTTTAAAGAATTAAAATCACTTTTTCCTTGAGAATTAATAGGAATTCCAAAATTAATTAAATAATTTATAATATTATTTTTTTCGTCTAAACTAAATATAGTAGATTCTTTAATAAAATTATCTTTGTCATTGTCACTTCCATTTTTAATATTATCATTTTTCATAATAATTTGAGTGATTATTTTAAGTCTTCGAGTAATAGAATTAGCATTAGGAAATTCTTGGAATGAATTTTTATCTAATATATAAAAAGAAAATTTAGTATCTTTTCTCATTAAACTATAATTACCATAACCATATTTATATGTTCCTCTTAATAAATCTATATCATGTATTCTTTCCCAATAAAAGCAAGGTTTATGGCCAAAATAAATATTTGAAGGAAGAAAATTTAATAAATTATCCCAAATATCATTTGTTGTGTTTATTTTTGATTCATCACTATTTTCTTCTTCTTCATTTATATTTTCTATTTGGAAATTTTCATGTAAATTTTTATTGCTTATTATTTCATTTTTAAACTTTTCTATTGTTTGATTTATTATATATAACAATTGAATTCTTTTTCCCCATATTAATGCACTTTTTTTTATTATATTTCCCAAATCTTTTAGTGCAGGTAAAATATATTGTTCATTATTTTTTTCTTCTATTAAATTTAATAAGAATTCTTTAATATTTTCCTTATTTGATGGTAATAATTCTATTATACATCGAATAAAGGAATTTGACATTACTTTTAATTCTAAATTTGATTTTTCATTTAACACTCCTCCTGAGTTTATTCTTATTTTATTCCATCTATTATATCCATATAATAATATATATTTTTTCAAAGAAAATTTTTCGTGAATTGTCCATTTTTTTAATATTGAATTATCTGGAGGATAATTATTTGGAAATCCTAAATCATTTAAATTTTTCATATTTTCATTTCCATTTATTAAATTATTTTCTAAAGATGAAATATCACTTTTATTTATTATATTTTCTTTTCCTGAAGAAAAAATAAATGTATATAAATGGTCATGACGACAAATTTGACAATCAAATGCAATTTTATCATTGGATTTTATTGTTAATATTTTATTATTATCATCTTTATTTCGAGGAAAAGGTTTTGAATTTATATAACAACTTCCTAAAATTTGTAATTTATATTCTCCTTCTTTAAAAAATAATATTAAATGATAAGGGAAAACCCTTTTACAATTTGTTAATATTAATTTATTTTTTATTTTTTGTTCTTTTAATTCTTTTAATTGATTTGCTTTTGGTTTATTTATATTTATTACTATTGTTTTCCCTATAAAAGATTTACTATCTTGTAATATTTTGTCATCTATTTCTTTTTTTGAATATCTTCCTAAAACAAGAGGTAATTCTCTAATATAAAATTCTTGTCCTGAAGTTACATCAATTATTTTTCCAAATATTGAATCCATTTTTTTACTAATATTATTTGTTCACATTAAATTTATAGTAAATTTTTAAGAAATTATTTTATAAAAAATGAATTTTAATATTTAAAATAAATTTATTGATAAAATTTTGAATTAGAATTATATATTATTAAGTAATTCTTCTTTAATCATTAAAAAAAATGAAATTAAAATATGAATAAAAACAAAAATTAATTTTTTCAAAAAATTTTTTAAAATAAAACTTCTTAACTCATAGTCCCACTAGGTTCATCGAAATCCCATTCTCCTTTTTTTTCAGTCCCATCAGCTAAATACAAAATTCCTTTTCCAACTCCCATTTTAAATTCGCCTTCAAATTTATCTTTATTATGAAAATAAAAAGTCCCAGGACCATCAAAATCATCATTTTTATAATAACCTTCATATCTATTTCCATTATGATACCATTTAGTACCTTTACCATTTTTAGTTCCTTCTTTAAATTCTCCTTCATATCTATCTCCATTCTTATATATAAAAATTCCTTTTCCATCTTTTACATTATTTTTAAATGTTCCTGTGTATTTTCCTCCACTTTTTAATAGAAAAATTCCTTCTCCATCTTTTTTATCATCTTTCCAATATCCGTCATATTTATTCCCATTTTTATATATCATTACACCTTTTCCTTCTTTTTTATCACCTTTCATTTCACCTTCATATTGATCTCCATTTTTGGATAATACTTTTCTTATTGGAAAAGTACTTCCTCTTTCATTATCATTAAAAAAATCTCTTGTGTTTGTTTTATTTTCTGAATTGTATTCTGAATTTTCATTTGTTTGACTGTTACTTTTTCTGTAACTACTGTCATTTTCATAAAAGAAAGAATTTGAATGATCATAATAATTTGAAGAGAATAAACTTGATTTATTATTTTTTAAAATTTTTATTATTTCATTTATTTCGATTCTTTCTTTTGGGTTTTGTTTTAAAATTTTAGGAATTAAATCAAGTAAATCTTGAGAATAATTATTATCTCTAAAATCAGGATAAATTGCATTTACAATGTTATTATACATTTCTAATTGATTATTCACTATAAAAGGATTTTTTAATGAAATCATTTCATATAAAATTACTCCTAAATCCCAAATATCAGTTTTATAATCATATCCTTTTCCTAAAATAAGTTCAGGACTAAAATAAGGCAAAGTTCCAACTTGAGTAAATGCTTCACTTTTATCATCTAAATTTTTGGAAATACCAAAATCTCCTAATTTAACATGATTATCTTTTGTTAAGAAAATATTTTTTGGTTTTAAATCTCTATGAATAATATTTCTTTCATGAATATACTGAATTGCAGAACAAATTTCTAAAAACCATGCAACTATTTGTCCTTCAGAAAAAGATTCTCTTTTTTTTATTTTTTCTTTTATTCTCTGACTTAAATCTCCTCCATCTGCATATTCCATTTCCATATATGCATAATCTCTGTCAAAAGAAAATTTTTTGAAATTTACAATATTTGGATGTTTGAAATCTGATAAGAGAAATCCTTCCTGAATCATATATTGTTTTTCTTTTTGATCCATTTCTTTCATGTCTATTTCCTTAATTACTGAAAGTATATGATCTTCTTTGTTTTCTACAAGAAAAGCTTTCCCAAATCCTCCTACTCCTAATATTTTTTTACATATAAATTTCTCATTAAGTGGCGAATTTTCTCCAAAAGACATTTTTTTATATTTTTATTAATTCTATAAAAACTATTTTTTCTTCCTTAAGAAATAAAAATAATTATAAAAAAATTGATAAATATATTTAAAATATTTATTATAAAAGAAAATAAAAATGAATAAAAATAAAAAACCTCAAATTAAAAAAATAAATTATTGTTTGAGTGATAAGAACATAGCAACACCAGCTTTAATCCAGACACTTTGTGGTCTATCAGAAGGTAATTCGACGAATAAAATATAATTAGTAGAATGACCAGTAGTACTTAAAGTACCAGCTCTAGAAAGTACTTTATATAAAGGACAGAAGTAAACACCTTCTGTAGGTAAAACTCTATTAGCAACTGGGATAAAATGAATCATAGGAACATCAGTATATAATTCTTTTGGTAATGAATCATCTAAAATATGAGTGTCGTAATTCCATCTTGCTCCTTCTAAAAACATTCCATGTACATAAACTCCATTTTCAGGTTTTGATGTTATATCACTTGGTTTTTTATCATCTAAAATTTTGAAATCAAATGTTAATAAATCTATTGCTGTTTTTGAAGATCTTGCATAATTTTGTAATACTGCTGTCATAAATGCTTGTGGGAAAGAAAATCCTGAGAACCAGAAAGTATTTGGTGTTTTACCTGAAGAAATCCATTCTTGGAAGAATTTTATTCTTTGATCTAAATCTATTAACCATGAACTTAATGGTTTAAGTGAAAGGAAGACTTTACTCCATGATGAAGGTACTTGATTAATATATAAACTTTGAGACATTTCTTCTGTTTCTTCATCCATTACAATTCTACCTGTTAATCCTTTTTCTAATGTAACTATTGAGGTTTTCATTACATTAAGTAAGACATTATATCTAATTACTTCTTGTAACAAGACTGTGTTAAGTGATTCATTATAATCAGTTGGGAATTGTTTAAATACAGCTTCTCTGTCAAATGGTTCTGGTGTTTTCTTCCTGATATCATCTAACAATTCTAATATTTGACTTTCTTGACTTTTTCCACCAGATGATGATTGTCTTGGTTGAATACCTAATACTGTATTTAATAAATCAGCTCCTTCATTTTGTGCAGTAATTATATCTGCATTGTCATGTAAACCAAAAACTTCTGGTTCACTGTTTACTGGAAGATTTTCTATATATGTTAAATATGCATCATGCTCTCCTGGTTCTGGACAATAATACGTTCCACTTTTTGAGAATTTATATTTTGAAAATTGGAATATTTGTTCATTTAGATATGTATTTAATATTGTTTTAATTAATCTTTGATCTTTATCATCTGTAACACGACCTCCATAATTAATATCTCCTATTAAATAATCCAAGACTTGGTATGGAATATTTTCATATTCTTCTAAGAAAATTTTTATTTGTTTTCTTGAGACCATCCAATCTTCATTTGTGAAATCATATCTTACATTCCAACCAATAGGACCATATTTTCTTCTATCTTGTACAATTGCATGGAAGAATGATAAACCGAATAAGAGAGTCTTATATTCATTTCTCTTAAGACAATCATCTTCTAGATCTTTAGGTTCAATTTTCTTATAATTTCTTAATATATTATTTTTCAAACCTTTGGGAGGTTCTACAGTAATTTTAACTGAATTTTGTAAAATACTAACAGGGAAAAATGGATTTGACATTGAAGTTAACCATAAACGGAAATCTTTATCAGGCCAATTTGTATCAAAGTTTTCTACAATTTCTTCAAGTTTACTCATGAAACTTTTTGCAAGATGGCAATTTTGTAAAAGAACCCAACCTCCTCTAGTTCTCATATCTTCTAATACTTTCATAGCTTTACCTTCTTGACCTCTTCCCAATGATACAGTATCGAATTTATTTTTATCATAACCTTGATCTTCCGCAAATTTCTTGATATCATTTATTGGGTCTGAACCTGGTGATAAAATAAATATTAATGGAACAATATTTGATGATTGTTTATATGATTTTGCCAATTCAAATGGTGGAGGTTCTATAAATTCTTTACCTATATTATTTTCAATCCATAATTGAATAGCATTGATTAATTTATCAGGACGAATCATTTTAATAATCATTAATTTAATGAAATGTGAAGTTTTATTAAAATTATTAATTTTTTGTTCCCATTCATCAGGTAAAGGATCATTTTGAGGAGCATGACTGTCATATAAATCTTTCCAAGAGTTAGGTTTCTTCATAAAGTGATTTTCAATACCTTTTGTTTCTTCGAAATTATGCTCCATATAATATAATTGTCTATAAAAAGTAGGCCATTCATTTTTATTAATCCAGTCTGTTGGATTTGATGGAATTTCAACATCTCCACTTGGACCAGCTAAAAAGTATCTCCATTGATCATTTGGAATTGATACTGCATGATCTGTTGTTCCTACTATTATTTTTTGACATATTACAAAGGAGAATAATAACTTATCTTTTTCAAATAATGATCTACATACATTTTCATATAAATTTTTAGTGAAAATTTTATTCAAATTTGCTATTCTTATATCTTTATTGTTTGAATTTGGTGTTGTTTTTATTGAAAATTCATATAATTTACTGAACCATTGAAGTGAGAATTGGTACATTGGATCTATTGATGATAAATCTAATGTAGCAAAGAATAAAATTGATGATCTTTCTGCAGCTGGACGATATTTTTCTCTTTCTTTATCAATTTTAATTGTGGTTTCTTTTGATTCTTCAATTTTCTGTGAAATTTCTTCTGATTTAGTTTTACTTTCTTTAAGTTGATCAATTAAATCATCATTTTCTAAGAATTTAGCAATATTACCTCCTTCTAAAGCATTTAAGATTTTATCTTCTGTTGCTTTTAATTCTGCCATTGATTCGAAATTTTCTATTAAAATAGCATTTTTTCTTTGCTCTAATTCAGGCATTTCATTATTAATAAGAAGAGTCATCATTTGTTCTTGTAATCCTTGTGGAGTAATACCAAAGTTTACTATTGTAACTTTCACAAATGTTTCAGGTGAATAATGTGGATTTGGAATTGTTGTTGATAAATGAAGTTTAAATTTATTTGACCATGGAATTAAATCTTCTCCTATTTTTATTTCTACACTAGTACCAGTTTGAATAGTTTGTTGATTTAAAATTGGTTCTAATGTTGGGTCTAAATTTTCAGAAACATTTTCTAACAATACCCACTTTTCAGCTCTAATAGCACCTTTAATTAAATTTAAGAAGTTTTGATCAGAAGCTTTAATAACAACTAAACATTCTTGTCTCTTACCGAATTTTTTAATATAATTAGAACCTTGATTTTGAGGATCAATCATTAAAGGCCATCTTCTAGTATTTTTAATAATAATACCATTTTCAATACTTAAATTATCATTAGGTAACCCATTAAGTTTCCATTCATTAACTTCAATTGGATTTTCAAGTAAACCTTTCATAGTGATTCCCTCAGTATGAATAATATTTAATTCTTCTATTTTCTTTCTCCAATCATTTTCTAAATTAACACGATATGAATAAATAAATGGTCCATTATAACAAATAGCTGCTGCTGCCATTAAAGAATCTCCTGCTAGATTTGACACTTGTAATTTAAGATCTGCTACATTTTTTGTCCAACGGGCTTGCTCTCCTGAAAGTAATGAAATTAAAAGTGTGGCTCTTCTTAATTTTTCTTCAGCTGTTTTTACTTGCTTTGATAAACTTGCTTGTTCATCCATTGCTTTCTTATAATTATCATCCAATTGACGAACTTCTTCTTCTGCTTCTCTACTTTGTTTAATTGCACTTTCTTTTGCTCTTATTGAATTGTTTTTGTCTTCTGTTGCTTTGTCGAATTTAATTTGAACTGGTTGAATAATATTTTCAAAATTTTCTAGATATTCTGCTAAAAGCATCATATATTCATACATACCAACTAAAGATTTTGCTGCATTTTCAATTATTTTCTTAGTAACTTTACGATATGTGAAATATTTAACTAATTCTTTGATATGTGATTTCATTGGATCAACTTCTAATATTTCTATTGTATCACAGAAATTTCTTAGTTTCTTAAGTAATTCTCCTGTTTTGTTAAATTCTATATATGCTAGTGCTTTTTTAATATCATATGCTTTTGTTCCATCTGGATTTGTTTGGTCTTTAAGTTCATATTCTTTTATCTTCCAATCATTACCTGCTAAAAAGATAAGAAGACCAGTGAATAAAATTTCTCCTCCTTCTGTTAATTTTTTATATGAATTTGATTCTTCTAAATGTTGTGGTTGGACTTTATTAATTGAATTCTTTGCTTTTATTATAAGTGGACGTACTTTCTCTTTTTCTGCTTCACAAATTGCTAATGCTGCTGTACATTCTTCATCTAATTTTTTGGCTTCTTCTTCTTCTTCTTGGGCTGTTGCTTTTTTCTTTTCGGCTTCTGCTTTTTTAACTGTTAAAACTTTCACCAATTTTTCCGTTTCTTCTGTTGCTTTTTGTAAAAGAGGTCTTTGTTTTTCAATTTGTTCTTGCATTTTTCCTACTTCTACATTAGCACTATTAAGAACAGTTAAACCACTTTCAAACCTGTTTATACTCTTATTAAATTCTTTTGTTTTTGCTTGAATAATTTTACTATATAAAGAAAGTAATTCTAAATATGAAGTTGGAGTTAAATATACAAAACGTCTCATTTGTTCTGAATATGATTTACTTTCACCTTCAACTCTTTTATGAATAAATTTAAATGCATCAACAACTTTAGGTATAGTTTCATCGTCTAAACCAAGAGAGTCTTCTTTGAAATTATCCATAGCAACACTTTCCAAAGCATCTTCAGGCCATTCACTAAACCAATCAAGAGTACAGCAATTGACTAATGAAGGGAACATTCTTAATCTATTAATAAAAGCTCCACCTAAAGGACTCATAGCTAAAACAACATGAATATGTTTTTGAACACGATTCAAGTATACTTTCATAACATTACTTTCCATTAAATTACCATATTTAGTCATGACTTCAGCTCTAACAGCATTAATAATAGCATCTTTATCACTTTGTTCTGCATAAATATTAGGAACATCACCAGTATTTAATATACCATTAATATATTCTAACATAAGACCATGAATTAATTGTGTATCTACAATAAGGAATGTTTGACTTCTTTCTTCAATACCTGCTTTCATTAAACATTCTTTCACATTCTTTCCAAAATCTGACATACCATAACCTTTAACAACATCTATTTGATAACAATCATATGTATTGATAAATGTAGCTAAACGTGCTAATGATTGTCTTCCTGAACCTCCTACTCCTAGTAATAATGCATTACCTTGTGGTTGACGTAGTATACGACATATACGTGAAACATGTCCACAAGCATCTAAGAACATTACTAATTTTAATTTTTTCTTTTTACCATCTTCATTGTATTCTTCTAAACGTTGATTAATTCTTTTAATAAATGCTGGAATATCTGTCACTAAATTATAATTTCTCTTTGAATATGCATCAGCACCCATAAAATCACAATATATAATAGTTTTACCGTATTGATATAATTGTTCTTCATTTGTTCCAAAAACATCATTTGCTCCTTTATCTAGTAATTCTTTTAACCAATTTCTATCTTGATCATTAATTAAACGATCACCAAATACTCTTGTCATTTCATGCACCCAAATTCTAGCAACATCACATCTTTCTTTTGAAATTTCTAATGTAAGAGAACTGACACCTTGAAGTACTTTTGAAATATCTCTTAAGTTGAAAATATAATGCATTTTTGCAGGTGTTGGTAACATAACATTTTTAATTTCTTTATAATCTTGAAGAGTAATGTTGATAACATCATTAATAGCACCTTTAATTTCTTCAGAGAATTTTGCAAGGAAGAAGTTAAGAATAGTACTGAAAATCATAGAAATAGACATATCATCTAATTCATTGTAAGTAATTAAATTAAAGTGTCTTTGGAATCTTTGAGATAAATAATTTCTTCCACCTCCAGGAAGACCCATAGCACCTAATAAAATAATATTTTCAACAGTAATGAATTGTTTATTAATTAAATTATACCAACCTGAATGATCTAACCATTGTCTAAGTAATTCAATTGGTGGTTGTGCTCCAGAATCTTGTCTGACAGGCATATTTAAATCATCAATGAAAATAGCAGCTGGTTTTTCAGGAGCATATCTACCTCTACCTCTTCTTTGGATTTTACCTTGAATAGTTTCTCTTGTTTGTCTTGCTGTTGTTTGAGCAGAGAAATTCATTATAATACTCATATACTTTTCCCCTAATCCTTTTGTTAATACTTCATTTACATTAATTGTTTTTCCTGTTCCTGTTGGTCCAGTTGTTATTACATGTTTATTTGAAACAATTAATTGTTTAATTACATATGAATTACGTACACTATCTGGTGTTGGTACTATAATTTCAGTGTAACCAATATTATGAGGTAATTGTAATTTTTCTATTATATTTATCCATTGAGTCCATTCACCTTTTTCAGCATCGAATAAATAATCATAACATGTTCCACTTTTTGGTAATTCAAATCTTTTTTCTATTACTTTTTCTGACATTAATTGACGGAAATGTTCATTGAATTTGGCTCTTCCTTCTTCATTTGTGGTTACTCCAACTCCCCAAATGATTGCAAAATAGAATATTCCTTCTAATACATCATCTACTTGTCTTACATCATCATCCATATTTTTAAATTGAGCTTCTTGAGATCTGAATTTATCAAAGAATGTATCTATTATTCTCATTACACTAGATGCTAAATTATTATCTACTGTTGGACATGGTTCTTTCACTTTTCTTCTTACAAAATATACTAAATCATCTAAATAATTATCAAATAATTGAGTAAGTTTCTTATTAATACTTTCAATTGGATTTTCTTTTTTCTCAACTGTTTTTTTCTTCTTTTCTTTTTCTTTACCTCCTTTCTGTTGATTTTGTTGTGCATTATTAGCATTATTTCTCGCAAGAGTTTCTAACATTTCATTTAATTTTTTAATCCAACATATATATAATGGTTGAATACCAAGAGAAGAAGGTTCCATATAAACCATTCCACATCTACTGACAGTAGCAGGTGAGGCAACAACTAAATCTTCTACTTCAAACATAATTGTAATCATATCATTAAGTAAGATAATATCAGAAGAAGCTAAACATAATTTCTTAGAATCATCAAGTACACTATTCATATCTTCAATCCACATAGCATCAACAGGACCATCGAAAATAATCCAATATTTAGTTTTACCTGCTGTATCTCTCTTACATTCATTAATAATCACTGGGACAATACCAAAAGACCATTCTCCAGTATCTGTATTTTGTTCTGAATATAATTCTGCATGAGTAATAGCTTTTGGATTTATAATATTAGTTTGAGTTTTAAAGAATATTTTGTCATCTGCTAAACGAGAAATGGCTTCTTTTAATACATTATAATTTGATGTTTTTCCACCTCCAGCTGGACCGACTATCATTAAACCATGTCTTACTTGTAAAGTATCATATAATTGAATAATTTTATCTTTAAATGCTTGAGAGGAAATTAAATTATATTGTGATGATTCACATACTAAATCAACTTGATTAAGTAAATCTCCATAATCAATTTTAGGTCTTGTTGTTCTTGGGAATAAGTCACTGATAATATTTCTAAATAATGGAATATCTTCTTTAACAAATTTAGGTACATTAACATCCTCTAAAGCTCTTAATAAAAGTTGATCTTCTGGTTTGTCGGTTTCAGTTCTTTTTAATCTTCTTGCAGCATTTAATACAGATTTAACTGCTCTCATTCCAAAATCGTAATGACCTTGAGTAGATAATTGTTCAGATGATAATTTCATAGTAGAAACAACTTTAGTTGCTAATTCATTAGCTTGTACATAACCAGAAGAATAAAGATTAATTTCTGCAATTAATTTATAATCGGGAACCATCATAGAAATTGATCTAAATAAAGCTTTTAAGTTATCAGGTAATTCTGTTCTTCCAGCATAACCTGGGTTCATAGTAATAAATACACAGAATGTAGGAAGAATTTTAATGGTACTTCCTTCGAAAACAATTTCAGTTTGATTTTTATCTTTAGCTCCAAATAATGTTAATAATTGTTGAGCAATGACAGAAAGCACTTCAATATTAATTCTATTAAATTCATCGAAACAAATCCATGCACCACAACATGCTAAACCTTTAAAGAATTTCCCAATCATAACATAATCTGTATCATCAGAGCAATTATATACAATACATAATTTACCTAATGTTCTTGCAAGATCTTTTGTTGTTTCTGTTTTACCTGTTCCTGCAGGACCAGCAGGTGCTCCTCCTAGATTAAGTCTTAAAGCACCCATAAGAGTTAAATTACATTTATCTGTTAAAGGAGTAATAACAAGAATTTCAGCATTACCTACATATTCATATCCATAAGGGAAATCTGTTTGGACTGATTTAACTACACAATTATATTCATCAGGTTTAAGTGATTGATCCCAATAATATCTCATTTGCATTATCCAATCAAATGCATTTGTTCTTTGTATATTTTTAGAAACTAAATTCTTCATAACATTTGAATTATGGACATCTAAAGTAATTAAATTAGCTAAGTTAATACTCATAACTCTTGTTTGTTTTTCTCTGACTAAATCAACAAGATCTAAAATACGAGATTCATATTCATGAATATAATCTTCTAAAGTATGATCCATAATATGTTTTTCTACTTCTTTAGTCCACATAATCTGATTGACTGCCATAATTAATTGACCTGGATGATGTTTGACCCATTCTTTTCTTGGATTTTTTAAATAATCTTCTACACTAAGTGACATATAATGATGTACTGTTTTAAACATTTGTCCTTCTAATTTTTTCATCCATTGTTCTACATTTTGACCATGAATTGTTACTTGTTCACATAAATCTAATTTTTCTCCAAAACGAGATAAAATTG
>JAEEGK010016223.1_pt1 | contig 16405 bp, 8 predicted proteins | sample 8958771 | NCBI WGS metagenome assembly JAEEGK01 (sample SAMN16246547, study PRJNA631951) | gut metagenome | biome: gut microbiome; feature: rumen; material: SC-attached | host: Bos | place: Iran: Karaj | collected 2018-10 | reverse complement strand
CCATAAATTTAATTTATATTTAAATTGAGATAATTCATTTTATCATAATTGAATAATTATAATAAAAATTATTTTAATTAATTATTATTTATAATTAATAAGATTTTATTAGATATAAATAAAAAGATTATTTAAATTAATAATTAGAATTGACTTTTTGATAAGATATTTTTTCATTAAATAACATACACAAAAACTTATCTATTTATAGTTTTTTTTCTAAATAATTTTTAATTCGACATAATTCTTTAGAAATACATTTATCAGAATCAATAATAGTTTCTTTATCTCCTTTTTTTTCATAAATTTCAATAATTTTTAAATTGGAATTATTAACAGTAATCATAAAAAAAATATTTGAAATACTAAAAAAATATTTTTTAATTAATTGATTTCTTTCAGTACTTATTTTTAAATTCATCTGAATTAATAACTTTTTGATTGAAGTTAAATTTCTATAATTTAATTGAATATTATTATCAATTCCATTTGAATCATTCATTTCATTAGTTCTAATTTTAATAATTCCATTTTGAAATATTACATAATTTTTATTATAATTATCTTTTGATTTATCAAATAAAATATTATTTGAAAATTGATTTTCTCTTTTATTTTTTTTTCCTAAATATATATTCTTTTGGATATTTTCTTTTTCATAATTTGCAAATTCTTTTTTAAATGACATTATTTTATTTAGAACATTAGGAATAACAAATTTCATATTATGTGTATAATTTATAAATATATCTCTATTTAATTTTTTGTAATTAATTTCTTCTTTATTCTTATTTTTATTATATATCATCATTGCATTTTTTAATTTATCTAATTTATTTGTAAGGATAGTGTCATTTTTAATACATTCATTTTGTAAAATTTGATTTAAATTATTTTTAATTTCATTCGTTATATTTTCATTTTGGTTATCATCTTTGTTTTCTAGAAACATAGATTTAAATTAAATAAATGTTTATCGATTAAATAAAAAATTTAATTTTATAACTTAAAAAATTAATTCAAATAAAATCAATATATAAATTAATTAAATTATATATAAAAAAATATTAAAAGATTTAAATTATTTCATTGATTTATTCAATGATTGTTTTATTCTAGAACGATTAAAATTATGATAAAATTTTCTAATAGCCAAATAATTAATATTTTTTTCTTTGTTTATATTAAAAGTATCATTTAAAATAGTTTTTTTATCTCCATTTTTATTATTTATTTCTTTTTCTTTAATATCTTCATTTAATTTTAAATAACTAGGATTTTGAATTCTTCTAGGAGAAAAAATTTTAGGAAAAATAATTTTATTATTATTATTATCAATCAATATTTTTTTATGAATTTTTGAATCTTTACTTTTTTCAGTTTTCATTTTATATATACTATTTATCTTTATATTTCTTGAATTTTTATTATAACTATTTTTATAAGAGTATTTTTCAATATTTAAATCAAAAAAAATTTTATTTTTTTCATTAAGATTATTATTATTATCATTTTCATAAGATTTTATTGAACTAATAGTATTTAAAGGTTTATTACAAATTACATTTTTTAAATAATTATTACTATTATTATTTAAAGTTTTAAAATTTTGAATATCCATTGATTTAGTCTTTTGATGTCTTGAAATTGATAAAAATTTTTTTATACGTGGATTAATATCAGACAAATTATTTATTGTTTTTACTGAATTTTTAACATCTAAAATATTAAATTTAGTATTTGAAAGTTTTTTTTCTTCATCTTTTTTAATTTTTGAATATTCAATATCATATTTCATTAAAATAGAATTTTTAAGAAAAATTAATCTTTCAATATAATTCTTAATTTGATTATATGCATCAATTTTAATATGATTTTTTAATAATTCACTATCTGGAATTTTTTCATGTATTTCTTCTAAAAAAATATCTATGTTCATTTTATAAAAAATAGCTTTATCACTTTTTACTTTAATATTATAACATGTATATCTATTATTAAAACAATATTCCCAAATTCCAAAAGTTTCTTTTGTATTTATTATAAATAAACTATAATTATTTTTTTGTTTTATTAAATTTTTCATTGCAATTAAAGAATTTTTTAATTTTAATGTATCATCAAATTCTTTTTTTAAAAATGATTTATCAAAATCTTTAAATTGTTTAATTAATTTTTTAATATCAATAACAGTTTTATTTAAAAGATTAATTTCAATTGTACCTTTTTTTAAAATATAAATATAATCTAATTTTTCATTTTCAGCAAATATTTCTTCTCCTTTTGAAAATTCAACTTTATCTAAATTATAAAAATAATATTTTTCAAAATTATGTCTTCTAACTGAAATAAATATCGTACCAAAATATATTTTATCAACTTCATTTTCTTTAATTAATAATTGTTCTTTTGAAATACATCCAGAATATAATTTTTTATTAACAACTAATAATAAAGTATTATCACTTTCTATTATTGCAGTATTTCTTCTTATATTTCCTCCTTCTTCTAATTTAAATAAACCAAAATATTCTTTTTCTATTAAAGTTTTACTAAGATTATTTTCCATAATTTTAACTCTTTTTATTTCATTTTTTACTTTTGAATAATAATAATTTTCTGATTCTGATAATTTACTTTGTATTTTCATATAATATTCATCCATTGTTAATTTATCTTTTTCTAAATCATTGTAATAATAATCTTCTTTATTTTTATTATTATTTTTTATAAAGTTTAAAATATAATTTTTTGTGACTCCTTCATAAATGAAATTTAGTAAATGTACTTTAAAAAGTATTTCATCAAAAATTGGAATATCTGAAGGATTGTAAACCGGGAAAATATTATTATTTGCTTTTACTGTTTTATGTAAAATAAATAAATCTTTTATATTTTCATAATAATATTGTAAATATTTATAATATTCAAAAGCAGTCATTTGTTTTGTTTGGAAATTTAATTTAAATAAATTTACATTTCCTTTTATTAATATATAAAAATTTTCAGCTTTATCTCCTTCATAATAAATAATATCTCCTTTATTAAAATATTCAAAATTCATAAATTGAGTTGAAAAAAAAATTAATTGGTTTAAATCTAAATTTCCTTCTTCTATTTCTTCTTTCATATTATATGAAAATTTTGTCATTTCTAAAAATTCATTTAAATCACTTATATCTTTTGGTGTTCTATTTCTTATTCCCTTTTTTAATATTTCCTTTATTATTGGTATTAATTCATTATAAGTTCTTCTTATATTATATCTATTTGAGGAATCGTCATTATTTTTATTCTCTTTTTCTTCTTCTATTATTATTTCTGAAATTTTGGAAATTGAATTTTTTTCTTTTTCCATTTAATTTATTTTTTTTTTAAAATTAAAAAATTAATAAACTAATGATATTTATAATTTCTGATTAAATGATTTTATATTATAGTTATATGTTAAAATCAATTAAAATAATTTTATATAAAAATAAGGCATATAATATTTATGACAAAATCTCTTTTTTTATAAATTTAAATATTAATATTTAATAAATAACTAAATGAAAAAAGTTAAATAATTTTTCTTCTTTCCATAAATTTTTTTAAATAATAAGTTTCAAGACCTCCAATAACAATCATTACAAAAATAATAATACAAGAGCAAGAAATAATTTTATTGGTTAAATTATCTAAAGAAATTTCAAAGAATCTCTCAAGTTTATTATATCTAGAATAAAAATGTTGAATATTTTTTTTTCTTTCAATAATTTTTTCAATTTCAACTTCACTTTTTTGAAAATCTCTAGTTTTAGCTAAAGAAGAAAAATCTTTTGCAGCAATTCCACATTTAATAATAAAAGTAAAATTAACAGAACTTTCATTTTCATTAAATATACAAAATTCATAATAATCATTTTCTTCTGAAATAAAAGAAAATTGATGATTTTCTGTTATATTACCATATAATAATTGTTTTGATGGCATATATATTGTTAATCCTATTGGACTTTCACTATACACCGACATTATTATTGCCGTTCCTGTTTTATAATATTCTTCAAAACATTTTTCTTCTTTTTCTAATAATGTTATTTCAAATGATGTTTGTTGTGATATTATTTTTAATATTAAAATTAGGAAAATTATAGAATTTAAAGTATTCATTTTTTTTAAATGTTTATTTGTGTTTATTTTTAAAGAAGTAAAAAAGTTATTTAATAATTTTTTTTTTATATTATGGGAACTTCATCTTCAAATAAAAAAAAATCTATTAAAAACAATGAGTTATCTCTTTATGAAAAAATTCCTATTGTAACAGGTGATTTTGATATAATAATATATAAATTAATTTGGCAAAAAAGACCAAAAATATTAGGTTTTGAAATAATAACATCAGAATTAATAACAAAAGATACAAATTTAAATTTTGATTTAATATTTGATAATACTTCAAATAGTATCTTAAAAAAATATAAATCTCAATTTCATTTTTCAAATACATTTTTATATTATATTCAAACACAAGATAGTTTAATTATTACAAAGAAAATATCAAAAATAAAATTTTTAATTCCATTAATAATAAACAAATTAATAAGATTTTCAATAGTGGATTTTTCAAATATAAAAAAGCAAGATCCAATTTTTTTTTCTTTATATGCATTAAAAACAAAATCAAAATATTATTTTGATTTAAGAAATTGTAAAATAGATTTATCAGAAAGAACAAAAAAAATATATGAATCAAATAATATTAATTATTCAGATAATGAAATAAATTTAGATGATAAAGAACAAGGAGAAAATGAAGAAAGAGAAAATGAATTAGTTATTTATACAAATATAAATGAAAATGTAAATTATCAAACAAGTGAATTTTTATATAAAGGAAATTATGAAAAACCTTTTAAACAATATTTAAAAATTAATATGAAAACTAATCAATTTGAAGAAAATTTATATAAAAAAGATACTTTAAATTTGGAAGATAATAATGAAAAATTAATTATTAATAAAAATACAAATAAATTTTCTATTTTAAGTAAATCTTATAATATTAATCAACCAGAAAATAATTTGTTTAGTACTTTCTTAAGAAGAGGAATTCCTTTTGATAAAAGAGAACAAAAAACAATTATTGAAAAAATTGTTGTTAAATTTAATGATTTTAAACAAGGAACTTTTTATTTTAAAGAATTTATAAATGTGATTATTGAATATAATAATTTAAAAAAATTTGCTTTTTATAATAATAATATTCCTAATGAAGGATTTAAAGGATGGAATTATCTTTCAAAATTATTTTTAGAAAATTTTAATATTAGATGGATTAATTTTAATGATGCAAAATTAACAAATAAAGCTTTAAAAATATTAATTAATTCTTTATTCAGAAAAAGAATAAGATATTTAAACTTAGGAAATAATTTATTAAGTAATTCTTCAATGAGAGAATTAGGATATTTTTTAGAAGAAAATAAAACTTTAAGTAGATTATATTTAAATAATAATAAATATATTACAACTGAAGGTTTAAAACTATTAAAAAATGGTTTAAAAAATCATCCAAATTTATCTTCTTTAAATTTATCTTATTGCAATTTAAATAATTCTGGTGAATGTTTTAAAATAATTATTTCTAACTTAAATTTAAGAAATTTATCAATTAGAAATGTGAATTTAAATTTAAATGATTTTAAAATTTTTTCTGAAATTTTTTCAAGTGAAAATTGCAATATTATTTTTTTAGATATTAGTTTTAATGTTTTAAAAGATGCTTCTCAAAATGTAGAAATAGGAAATTTAATAAAAAATAATAAAACTTTAAAAAAATTAAATCTTGATGGAATGAATTTAAATATGATTAATTATATGCCAATTTTTAAAGCAATTTATCAAAATCAAACTATTGAAAGTTATTCTTTTAATCAAAATGGTAATTTACCTATGCAAGGTTTTTTAAATTTTTTCTTAGAAATTAAACATGTTAAAGAAATTAGTTTTATTCCTTGGAATGTTCAAAAAGAAAAAAATAAAAATTTTAGTCAAGAAGAAATTCAATGGATAAAAATTTTTCATAGTAAAAATCCTAATATTAAAATCAATGGAATTAATTTTTGAAATTTTGATTGAATATTATTTAAATTATATAAATAAAAGAAATAAATTATATTTGGATTTAATATGAATTTCTTTAAATCATAAATTCTTCTTTTTTTCTTTTTATATCCATGAAGATGATAATATTTTGTAGATAAAGAATATTATGAAGTAAAAGAAAGATATAATAAAAAAATAGATGTATTAAGGAAAAAAGTAAGAAAATTAATTATTGAAAAATCAAAGAAAGAAAACAATGATTTAAAACAATTATTAAAAAGAATAATAACATTCATCATATAAAAAAATATTATCAAAATTATAAAAATTTTATATTCACAGAATATATAATATAAAATATAAATATATGATAATTAAAATTGAATTATGACTCTTAAATTGATAGGATTTATTTTAATGATTATAAACAATAATTGAAGATTTATAATTTTTTTTTAATTTTTTTTTGTGATTTTTAATTTGATATATGTAAATGAATTTATTGAAGTTTTAATATAAACTTCTAATAAGATAAAACTAATTATGAATATGATAAAAATCATATTTTTATAATGATTAAATAAATTGTATTTATAAATAAATAATATTCTAAAAATAATATTTTTTAAATTTTCATATCAAATTCAAAAGTAATTGAATTAAACTTTATAAAATAAACAAAAAAAATAAAAAAAATGAAATTAGAGAACAAAAAAATCATTTAAATAATTGATAATTTAAATAAAAATAACAAAAAAAATATTTAAATGGAATCCTTGAAATGTTCAAAATGTTTTTTAGAAGGAAATGAAAAAACATTAAATATTTTATCTTGTAAACATTTATTATGTAATGATTGTATATTTCATTCATTTTTTAAAGATCAATTTACAATATTAAATAATTTAATAAATTCAAATAAAATAAAAATAGAATGTTCTCTTTGTTCAAAAGGAAATATAGAATTGGATTCAAATATATTTTTATCAATATTGAACATAAAAGAAAAAGAAAATTTAGAAAAAAAAAATAAACCTAATTGTAAAATGCATAAAAAAATATGTGAAATATATTGTGAAAATTGTAAACAATATTTTTGTAATGAATGTTTAAAAATCCATAATGAAATAGGAAATTCACATCATAAATTATTAAAGGAAAAAAATGAAGTCTCAGAATTTAAATGTTTAATTCATGAAATGAAAATATATAATTATTGTTTAAATTGTAATGAATTTGTTTGTAATTATTGTATTTCAATTAAACATTCTCAACATAAAATTATTCAATTAAATCAATATATTAAAAATTGTTTTAATAATTTAGATTATTTTACAAATTATAATTGGGATAATTTAATTAAAGAAAAATTAAATTGTAATAATAATTTTGAAAGTGTTTATAAAGAAACTTTAGAAAATTCAATTAAACAAATAGATGAATTAATTCAAGTTTTAAATTCTTATAAAAAAGAATATATTGAAAAAATGGAAAAAATACATTTAATTCAAATTAATATTAATAAAATATTATTATTATCTTATGATAAAATTAAAAGTGAAATTGAATCAATTAAAAATTATCATGAAATAAGAAAATTAAATCATTTATATAAAATTTTCTTCTTAAATGATGTTTGTAATATGTTTAAAGAATTTATAAATGAAAAAAAAATAAAAAAAATTTCTATTCCACATAAAAAATTAAATAATGAACAAAAATCTCATAAAAATTTATTTAAAAATAGTATATTTATTAAAGATGAATTATATCAAAGTTTAATTAATTTCAATAAAAAATCTTTTTTATCAAGTACTAATTCTAATAATAATTTAAATTATATTACTTCTTTTCCAAGTAAAGTTGAAACTTATGAAAATTCACTTTTTGATAATAATAAATAAATTAATATTATTTATTAACTTATTTTTTTTTAAAATTTTTTACATAATATTGTAGAATAATAAAATTTAAAATAAAATATTTTCTTAATTACTTTTTTTTTATTAAATGTTTTTAAGTTATACTTAAATATAATATTTAGAAAATTCTTTTTTATTCAATTTAATAGAAATAAAAAAATCAATTAATTATTAAAAATGGGAAAGGCAATTTTATTAGTAGAAACTTTAAAAATTGTTTTTTTAACAGGAGGAATTATATATTTAATATTTGGTATTTTAACAATAACTGGAAATAAAGAAATAATAGAAAGAATGGGAACAAATATAAGAATTCATGTTAAAAAAGAAATAAAAGATGAAAAAGAAATAGAAAAAAAAGTTTCTTTATTTCTTTCATTAGAATTTTTTATAGCATCAATAATAGATTTTATTTTAATGATTATATTAGAAATTATAAATTGGAAAATAAACAATAATTATAATCATTTAAAAGAAGAAAATAAAATGTCCTTCAATAATCAAATTAATGATTCCATATATGATAATAATCAAGAGGACTCTGAAACTGAAAAAATTAATAAATTAAATTTAATTTAATTTTGATTTAAAAAAAAGTGAATTAAAAAAATGAAGTTATATATTATAATAATAGGATAAAATAATTATTTTAAATATAATAATACTATTTGAAATACTGAAAAAAAATTTTAAATAATTAAAAAACCTTTAATTAAATATTTATATAAAACAGATTAAAAAATGAAATAATAATATTGTTCATAAAAAGAAATAAAAAAAAATAAATTTCTAATTTTATTAATTAATTATTTTTAATGAATTATTCACATTATGAAATAGATGATATTTTACCTTCTCCTTCAAATATTCAAATATCAAAAAGTTCATCTTCAAATTTCACAGGAAAAAAAAAAAATTTTCTTTTATATAAAAGGATAACAACTTATATTGAAATGGAAAAATTAGGAATAAACATATCAGAAATTTCAAATAAATTTTTAGAAAATTTTCCAAACGAAGAAAAAGTAAAAAATTTTAAAAATAAATATCAATTATATTTGAATGGAAATTATAATGATATAGTTTTACTAATTAAAGATTTTCCTGAATTTAATATATATGATTATATAGGAGTTTATAATCAAATAAATATAAATAAAACAGATAAAAAAAAATTAATTCAAGCAAGAAATAATATATTATTATCTATATTAATTGCAGGTAAACAAATTCAAATTTTAGAAAAAAAATTCAAAAACAATTTAAGTGTTAATTCAAGTGAAAAAATAGAAAATAAACAAAATTCTAATGATGAAGAAAATAGTTTTACTTTATTTAATATAGAAAAAAGTAAAAAAGAAAAAATTAGTGAATTTCAAAATTTAAATTTTTTAAATCCAATTGCAGATGATATTAAAATGTTTATTATTGAAGATAATGGAATTGATTTTCCTAATAATAGTCTTATAAGTCCAAAAAAAAAAAAAATTAATGATAGTAAAATATCTTTAAATTGTGTTAAAGAAGATTTGAAATATGATTATGAAGTTGAAGTATTTTTTCTTGCTTTATTAAATTATAAAAGTAAATCTAATGTGATTAAACAAAAAAATAATTTATATTTTAGAAACTTTATAAATAAATTAAGTTTAACAAATAATTTTTCTTTTGATACTTTTATCGAAGGAAAAATAGAAAATAAAAATATAACTGAATTTTCAAAAAATGAAATAATTTTAATAAGAAAAATACTTACAAAAACAATTAAAAGAAAATTTTATTCAGGAATTGAATATTTTTCGAAGGATAAAAATTTAAATTTTTTTTTAAGTGAAGGAAGAATTTGGAAAACTATTGGTTTTTATTTTGAAAAAAATCAAGCTTATGAATTATGGAATAATTATTATCAAAATATTCAAAAAGATATTTATTTAAAACAAGAAATAACGTTAAAAACAGAATATAAAAATAAATTATTAAAATTAAAAAAAGAATATGAAGAATTAAATCAAAATGAAGAAAAAGATTTATATAAAATAAACAGGAATTTATTTTTAAAACAAGAAATAAAAAAATTATATAATTTACCTTTTGTAACATCATTTAAAGATTTAATAACAATTTTTTTTAAGTATGATTTAAAAGAATTATCTTTATATTTTATAGAAGAATTTTACTTAAAAAAAAACAATAAGAAAGTTCCTTTAGAAATATTTAATATATGTTTAGACAATGATGAAAATATTTCAATAATGTTAATAGATAAATCTTTAAATCAAAAAAATATTTCAGAATTATATATGTCAATAGCATTATTAAAGAAATATTTTAGATTAGCAAAATGTTTATTAAAATTTAAAGTTTGTAAAAATTTTTTAAATTCTCCTCCTCCAAAATCAGAAGATTATATATATTTAATCTATAAACAACAAAATAAATTAAAACATGAACAATTTATGAAAATATTATATACAAAAGATAGGGAAAATGAAGGTGATGATTTAATAAATTTTTTAAAAGAAGAAATTAAACCTTTTGAATATAATAATCAAGATTTTAATAATTTAATAAACATAAGAAATTTAGATAATTCTTCTCAACATTTAAAACATATAAATTATTTAAGTTCTATTATTGAAAGTTTTCAAAATACAAAAAAAGCCAAATGCAAATTTAAAAGTAATATATTAACAAATCCTTATATTTATTCTAATTTTATTTATTCTTCAAATCCATCATCAGTAAATGAATTCATTAAAGTTTTAAATCATATTCAAACAAAAAATAATTTTAATTTACTTTCTTTAAATAAAACCACAATAATTTTAAAAAAAAAAATAATTAATTCAAGTCCTTTAAGTTCATTTTTAGATAAGAATTCAAATATAAAAAGTTGTAATACTGGAAATTTAAATATAAAAGAAGAAGATGAAAAAAGTGAAAATAATGATATAAAAATTTTAAATACCTTAGAAACAATAAAAATTGATAAAAATAATTCAAAAAAAGAAATAGAAGATAAAAAAAAGAAATCAGTTTTTAATAAGAAACAAATTAAAAGAGGTCATTCATTAGATTTATTAGAAAAAAAAAGGAAAAAAAGAAAAAAAATATCTCCTAAAAGAAGTATAATAGAATCAGAAAAAGATTTAATAAATACATCAAATCTAAACCTAAATTCTATTATAAAAATAAATGTTCAATTAATATTAATAGATAATTTACGTTATGGAGAATATTTATTTGATTCATTAAATTTATTATCTCAAATAAACATTCAGTATATAAATTTAGATTATGTAGAAAAAACATGTAAAAATTTATTATGTATAACATCAACAGAAGATTTAATTTTAAAATGTCATTTTCCTTTAGTATCAATTGCTTTAGCAATAGAATATTTAAATAAAATAGGAAGTATAAGTTTAAAAATAAAAAATAAAACTGAAGTTATTGCAAATGAATTATTTAAATTTGGTGAATGTATTCAATCAAGTTTAAAAGATGAAGATATATTAAATTTTTTTTTAAGAGAACAAACTGATTATATTGGAAGATCTGCTTTAGAAATTTATGCTGAAAATAATTTTAGTATTTTATTAAGAGATTCTAATGTTGGAGATTTAATAGGAAAAATTTGGTATGGAAATGGAAAAGAAGAAAAGTTTTTTCACTTTTTTAGATTAACTAGAATTCTAAAAGCAAATATCAATTATGAAAATTATAATAATGTCATTGATATTAATTATACTTCTAGAAATTCAATTTATTCTTTTCAATTTTATCATTTTATTCAAAATTCTTCCGTTAGATTTATTATTTCTAATGTTGCAATGATAATGAATACAATTATAAATCAAATTATTGTTTTTTTCTATGTTAATAATATTAAAAAAGAAGAAAATAAAACTTATTATTGCTTAATTATTATTTCTCATTATTTTGCTTATTCAACTATTTTATCTTATGTTTTTTGTGCTTTTTATCATTATAAAACTGGAAGAAGATTAAGAATAAATTTGTTAGAAATGATAACTAATTTAATTTTTTTATTATTTACTATTTTAAGTCTTGTTAATTATAAAAATAAAGAAAAAGATGAAAAAAAATATTTTTTAATAACAGGAATAATTAATTCAATAATAATAACAACATCATGGTTAAGATTTATAATAATAATATTAAGAACAAAAGTTTATGGAAGTTTTTTTAGAAGTTTATTTCAAATTTTTTTTCATGTTTCTGCTTTTTTATTAATTACATTTTGTTTTACCTTTTTATTTGCTCAAATTTTTACAATTTTCTTTCAAAAAACAAATAATGATTTTGAATATATATATAAAGGCTTTATAGCATTATTTAATTCAGCTTTTGGTCAAATTGAATTTGATAATTTTTCACAAATGAAACTTTTTGGATATATTTTATTAATGTCATATACAGTAATTTCAAATATAATGTTATTTAATTTAATTGTTTGTATAATAAATAATTTATTTGAACTTTATGAAGAAAAATCTAATACTGAAACAAGAAGTGATTTAATTTTAGTTCATGAAAGAATTAAATGGGATGAAAAATTTGGTTTAATTATTGTTTGTCCTGCTCCTTTCAATTTTTGTGCTTTAATTTTTATAATAATATTAATAATTTATTCTCATTATAATGAAGATGAAAAAGTTATTAAATTAAATTATTGTTTTTCTAAAATATTATATTTTTTTGTTGCTTTTATTTATTTTGTTCTAATGTTATTTATTGGAATTATTATATATCCTTTTGCTTTAATTAAAAGTATTTATCATTCAATTTATGAATCTTCAAATTATTTTTGTTTTTATGAAACAATTTTAATTTTTATTCAAAGGCCTTTTGCACTTTTTTTTTATTTTTGTCAAGATTTATATATTTTTTGGACTTTAGTATATAAACAACCAATAAATATATCAGAAGATAAAATAATGACTAATCAAAAAATAGCAAAGGAATATATATTAGCTTTAAGAAAAGTATTAACAAGATTTAAATATAAGGAAAAAAAGAGAATAATATCAAGAAAAGAATTATATTTTAAACTAGGTTTAGATAAAAAAAATAATTTAACATTGAATACAATATCAAATAGTACTCCAAATAATCATAATAATAATAATATTAATTTTAATACTTCAAGTCCAAAAAGTTCAAATTCACCTTCTCCAATAAATAAACATAGAACAATTAATACTTTACATTTTACAATAACAAATTATAATGAACAATTAAATGCAAAAGAAACAATGAAAACTTTAATCAATAAAATTGTTGATGATGAAGGATATATTGATATTGATAGAACTTTTATTATTCTTCCTTTTAGAATACAATATTCAGAACAATTTTTAAGATATTTAAATTTTTTTTCTGTCAGAATTTTTAAAAAAGGAGTTTCTAAATATTTTTTTAAAACTAATTCTTCTAATATTGATTATTTATTTAAAAAATTGCAATTAATGATAAATAAATTATGGATTAAATTTAAAATTATTTATACTTTTCTTCCAAAAGATATTTATGAATTACTTAATAATAAATTTAAAAGTTTAAATAATGATCCTAAATATCTTAAAAATGGGCAAATTTTTTTAATAAATGAGCAAAAAGAAGAAGAAAGTGAATATGATATTACTGAAAATTTTCGTTTTTTATGTTCTGAAAATACTTCAAAGTGAAATTAATTAAATCAAATTTTAAATTATTTTCCTTTAATTAATTATTATTTCCGTTTTAAAAGTAAATATAAATAAAAAATAACAAATAATTATAAATTTAATTTATAAAATTTATTTATAGATAATTTCATGAATAATAAAAATAAAAACAAACTTAAAAATTAATGTTATCATAAAAATATTTTAATTACAAAATTTTTTGTTGTATTATATATTAAATAAAAAAAGCTTTTTTTATTTAACATATCTACAAACCTAAATATAAAATTAAAAAAAAATACCTAATGATCCTAATAAATAAAATAATTAAATAATCAAATTAATAATATCATGAATAGAAGGTCTTTTATCAATATCTTTATTTAAAGATAAATTAACAATTTTAGCAATAATTTTTTCTTTAGGATTTTTAAAATTATTTTCATTTAAATAAACATTTTTTTCTTCTAAATTTTTAACAATATTTAAAATTTTTTCACTATGAGTATAATTAATACATTTATTATCAAAAAAAGGAAAATTATGAGTTAAAAAGAAATAACCAATAATTCCAAAATTCCAAATATCTTCTTTATAATTATAATAATCATGATTAATTATTTCAGGAGAAATATAACATAAAGTACCATAAGATTCATTTGTTTTTTCATTATGAGGTAAAATTTTAGAAAAACCAAAATCAATTAATTTTAATTTTTCTTTCATTTCATAATTTGTTTCATCATTAATTTCATTATTTTCAAAAGAAAGAATAATATTTTGTAATTTTAAATCTCGATGAATAATACCAAATTTATTTAAAATAAAAATTCCATTTGCAATTTGTTTCATATAGTCATAAAATAAATTTATATTTGGCCAAAAATTTTTTAATGAATGTTCTAAATCTTCTCCTCCATATTCCATAACAATATATATATTTGAAAGTGATTCAAAAATATTATATATTTTAATAAAGTTAGAAGTTTGAATATGTTGAATTATTTTATTTATTGATAATTCCCAAAATATTGAAAATTGATCTTCTTTTGATAAATCATATTTTTTTTCTATTGATTTTATTGCTATTTTTTTCCCAGTTTTTTTTTCTTTTCCTAAAAATACTTTTCCATAAGCTCCATGACCTATATCTCTATTTATTTCATAGTAATCTTCTAATTTTCTATAACTCATTGAATATTTTAAAATTTTTATAAATTTATTTTTTAGAAATTCATTTGGAAAATTTATTTCTAAAACTTTAGGATTTAAATTTATAGTATAACATATTAAAACTGAGTTTCCTAATTCTTCTATTTCCAAAATTTTTTTTAATATAAATATATTTAAATCTGATTTTTCATTATTATTATTAAATTGATAAGCAAATATATTATTACCTGATAAATATAATGTTACTTTTTTTAATTGTATATTATTTTCATCTTTTAAATCTTTAATATTATTTCTTATAATAATATCACATTTAGATTTAAATAAATAATAACTTTCTTTTTGAGTAGTTTTACTTTTTTTAAATGTCCTAGAATCTTCAATTGTCTTTTTATTATGTAATACTGTATTTTTTTTTCTAAGAGGCTTTATTTCTTTTGGAATATTTAAATTGTTTTTAGCTTTTAAAAAATCATTTTCAAAATCGGTTAATTCTTTTAATATTTCTTCATCTCCAATATCATCTTCAATTATTATATTTAATAAATTTATTCCTAAATATTTTCTAATGTAAAAAAATAAATTGTTTGAAGGAGAAATTAAAGGATTTAAATCAAGAATATTATTTGTATCATTTTCAAAGTTTATATTACTTGATATATTGTGTAAATAAAATAATTCTAATTCTTCTATTGTAAATGGTTTAAATTTAAAGAAAAATAAAATAATTAAAAATAAAAAATCTGAATTTACTGTTTTTATTTTTTCAATAAATTCTTCATATGATAAAGCGGTTTTTTCATTTTCAAAAATTGAATTTATCATTTGATCAATTAAATAAAGATCTAATTCATCTTTATAAATATTTTTTATTAAGTGAAAATGATAAGAAAATAATTTTAAATCTTCAATTTGTATAAAATTGTCATTATCAAAATCTAAAATTTTAAAAATTAATTTTGCTCTTTCTTCAATTGTTCCATAATAAATAATTGATAAAAAATTAATGAATTCTTTTTCTTTTAATGTATTTCTTTTTGGATTTTTTTTTATAACATTAAAAATTTTTTGTGAAATAAAAATTGGTAAATTAAGATATATATTAAAAGTAAAAATATCTATTTTATTTAAATTTTCATCTTTTATTGATTGAAATATTTTTGAAAGATAATATTCAAAAAAATGTTTAGGCATAAAAATTCTAATATGTTCAATGATTTCTATTATATTATTTGAATATTCTTTTGACATTTATTATAATTTTTTTTAAATTTTAAATGGATATTAATAAATTATTTAGTTTAAATAAACTTTTTATTAATCATTTTTTATTTAATTTATTATTAAATATAATGATATAATTTTAAATATAAATTTTATCTTTAAAAAATCAAATAAAATCTACTTAAAATATTAATATAAAAAATAAAAAAAATAAATTATCATGCAAAAATTATCAAATTTCAAGATAATATAATTTTAATGTATTTAAATGCGCCAAAAAATTGTTTATTTTTCTATTTATTATAA
>JAEEGK010016222.1_pt1 | contig 16406 bp, 10 predicted proteins | sample 8958771 | NCBI WGS metagenome assembly JAEEGK01 (sample SAMN16246547, study PRJNA631951) | gut metagenome | biome: gut microbiome; feature: rumen; material: SC-attached | host: Bos | place: Iran: Karaj | collected 2018-10 | reverse complement strand
ACAGCGGAATCGACTACTGGATCTATGGCCATTCCCACCGCAACATCGATAAGACCATCGGCACCACCCGCTGCCTCTGCAACCAATTCGGCTACGTCTCCCACAACGAACACCTCACCTTCGATAGGACAAAGATTATTGAGATTTGAGATATTGATTGTAGATACTGAAAGAGACATTGTGTAAAACAACTAAAGGCCGTCCCAAAAGTAATAAGAAACCTTATAAACAAGAAACAACAATACGCCCCAAAATTTGGACCGCTGGCAACACATCAACAAGCCGGCGGCGTATGGGGCGACAACATATAACAAAACCGATGGAGAAGGACCGGCAGGCGAAGAGTTAGTCGGAAAACCACCATCACGGATGATGACCCATTGGAGTGACACCGTAACCTCAAGACGTTACACCGTTCACTTCAGTGGCGAGTCCGACTGAAGACGAGATCTGTTGCCGAAGAGGTGACTGGTCTCGCTCTTCTTTTTTCGCCCTTTAAAAATGCAACTAGCTCGGAATCAGAGAATTTTACATTAAACACCTTCAGAAAAGTCAGCCATATTCAAAAAATCTCGAAAATGGCTGATTTTTATGATAAGAAATGTGCTTTTATTTTTCTGGGATGAGGGTAAAATGGGTTATTCCAGAAAAATAAAACGATGTTATTGAGATTATTGTTACAGGTTTATCGGAACAAATCGTCTATCTGTATGACGGACTGGAAGTCACCGCTATACTCATTGTCCTGTATGCCATAGGTTGATACAAGGACGTGATGGATGGAGGTGTGCTTGGGCAACATTTCGGCAAGCAGGTTGGCCCGATGCATCAATTTGAGATGGAAGTCCTTGTTCACTGTGAATGGTTCATTGTAAAACTTCATCTCACACACGCTCGCCACATTGTCTTTGCGCAGGATGATCAAATCCATCTGGGCTCCTTCGTTCTCTGCATCACCCTTGATTATGAGAGGTGATTGAGTCGAGGATACGCCAAGAATGCTCAATGCTGCCTTAATCTGTGTGACGTGGTTGAAGCAGACTTCTTCGAAGGCGATTCCACGCCAACTGTTCACTGCTGGAGCGGTGACATTATGCATCCAGAACTCAGGGTCCAATTCTGTTCTACCTTGGACAAACTTGAGGTAAAACAGACAGAAGTTGTCACATAGTTTGTATCTTGTGTCACGCTTTGACTTACCAAAGGGCACATAACTCTGGATGAAGTCGCTGGTGATAAGCGCATTGAGCATTTTGGTCACGGCTCCACTGTCTTTGAGCTTTGCCTTGCCTATCAATTCCTTGCGAGTAAAGCCAGAGTGCCTCGTCGCAAGTATCTCAACAATGCGCTTCATTTCCTCGGGATTAGTGAAGATTGAAGCGAACAATCGGTCATATTCACCCCTGAGTTTTGAGTCCTCGGCGAAGAACAGATTGTCAAGGTTTTGGGCTAGACTTAATTCCTTCTTCATGTATCTCATATAGTAAGGGATACCTCCCAGAATCATATAGCTCTGAACGATGTCATACCGAGACATGTTAACGCGGTTGCTCTTGTAGAACAACTCACACTCCTCAAGCTTGAACGGTCGCAGCTTCACCTCATAGGTCGTCCGGCCGTACAAGCCTCCATGATTATTGACCAGATTGTTCAGCATCCATGAATTAGCCGACCCGCAGACCACGAGCATCATATTGCCGCGATGACAGGCCCACGTGTTCCAGAATCCCTCAATAGCAGTAATGAAGCCAGAGCGGGGGGTGTCCATCCAGGGGAGCTCATCGAGGAACACCACCTGTCGCTGACCGTTATCCCGACTCTCGAGGAACTGTGAAAGCAGGAAAAATGCCTCCATCCAAGATGAAGGGCAGTGGCTCTTCTTCATCCCATGTTGCAGCAGGGAGAAATAAAAGTGTTTCAACTGGTTTCTGAGGTTGTTCTTGTTGTTCTCTTTGTCAACAGGCGACAGTCCGGCATGGCGGAAAGTGATTTTCCCTTTAAGGCACTCATCAATGAGGAATGTCTTGCCAACACGCCGACGGCCATAGACAGCGACAAACTCAGCCTTACCACTTTCATACACCTGATTCAGTTCCCGAATCTCCTTCTGACGACCAATGATATTATCCATAAAAGTATGCTTTTATTTTTCTGCAAAGGTATAAAAAACATCAGTTCCAGAAAAATAAAACGATGTTTTTGGCCAATATTCTCTTTAAAAGTCAGAGAAAATGAAGATTTTTTGTTAAAAATGGCTGAGTTTTCAGGTTCAAAATGTGCTTTTGTTTTTCTGGAAGTGGAGCAAAATGGGTGGTTCCAGAGAAATAAAACGATGTTTCGTGAGCTGTAAACCCATTCAGTGATAAAACCGCCAAACTGTCAACCCAGTTTAGGCGAACGATAAAATTAGTGTAAACCAACTTAGTTAATCGCTCTCAAATCTGTCAAGTATTTCTAGGGAAAGTCACCCTCAAGGCAAGTGATTAAATGTATTTTGTTTTGGTGTGCCGAAATGTGGCATTGGAGCGTTTTATCTTTGCGGCAAAAATGTCATTTGGTCATGAAAGAGAATATCTATTTGAGACGAATCAGGAGACGAGAAGGGGAATGGGATACGAGCAAATACCCATTCTCCATTCCAGTGATTAGAGACTTTACTGAGTTTAGATTTGAGAAGTCGGTGACCTATATCGTTGGAGGCAACGGATCGGGAAAATCGACGTTACTCGAAGCGATTGCAGTTTTGCTGCGTATCAATCCCGAAGGCGGCTCCCGTCATTTCAACTTCCATACCGAAGAGACCCATTCATCACTGTATGACGCACTGATCGCATCCCAAGCAAGCCTGAGTTATAGTGATACGTATTTCTTCAGGGCCGAGAGTTACTACAACGTCATCACCGAAATCAATCGCCGTGGCCTAAACAAATACTATGACTATCTCAATTTTCACGAATTCTCCCACGGTGAAGGATTCATGGCACTGCTTGAACACCGGCTGATCGGTAAAGGCATTTACATCTTTGACGAGCCCGAGGCAGCGCTCTCCTTCCAAAACCAGCTTCAATTCCTGTTATGGATTAAAGATGTGGTCGAGAAAGGAGCCCAAATCATCATCGCCACCCACTCACCCGTCATTCTTTCATATCCAAACGCATCCATCCACGAGATCAAGGATGGCCAACTAGTGCCCACACAATATCGCGACTGTAGTGTCTATCGCGACCTCTATGGCTTTCTTCTCAACCGTGAAGGCTGCCTCCATGAACTCGGCCTCATTGATGATGAATAATACCCTTACATTGTGGTTTCCCGGCGCTCCCACCACGATAGGCGCTTCATTTATATGGCACACCATCCAGGTGTTGATGCACAGGGACTTAATTCTGGCTATTACATGTACCTTAACATCCTACAATTAAGCCAACGATGTTGGGAATCCTTGTCCCGTGTCAAAGCGGTAGTTTCTGATTGACAATAGTTGTCTTGAGAAGAAATACCATTTTATTTGGCTCCAAATTCCCTAGACTCATGGGGATTAACAAGATTTATTGGAAAATCTCTTGCAAGCTTAGAGAATTTTGACGACATTTGCATATGAGTAGAGTATTTGGTGATTTGAATTTGATGTGTTTTGCAACTAATCGAATGAAAATCAGCAATATAAACAACTTCTTTAAGTGCGTTTTATTGGTCATTAATCCCGCCAAATGGTTCAAATATTTATAATTTTCGAACTACTGTAAAAAGTGTCGTAACACAAAATGATAATAGATATGAATTGGATTGAGATTCTTTTGATTGCACTATTGGTACTGGGAGAATTGTTATCCTTGTACCTATCAAGTACGGCAAAAAGACTAGGTGAGAATAATGCTGATATTCTCCAGAATCGTTTGAAGGAATACGAGTCGGAGAAAGGGAAAAATCTGGCCACCAAAGAAGATATTGAGGAAATCACCAAAAAAGTTGAGGATGTAAAAACAGAAATTTCCCTGTCAAAACAGAAGCGTTATGAGCAACTTGCAGAGCAAGAACGCATTCTTCTTGCTATCTTAAACGAAGCCTCACAGGTGTCTCAGTCGCAGAACAAAATTATTTTGTATCTGTACGATACTTCTTCAAGAAAACGCTATGACGCTCTGGTTGAAAACGTGAATGACACCCTTACGCGCTTTTATCATCTCTGCAACCTTGCTGTCGTATGCGTTCCTTTGGATGATATTGAAGATGTGGTAAAAGACCTCTCTATTGCTGTAACCTATCTTGGAGCGCAAGTCAATGTTACAGCAACAAATGCAGCTAGTTTGGTTGAACAGTACAACAAACAGATGGACTATGCGATGGATCATGCTGAAGATGCAAATAAGGCCGCATGGTTTGCTGCCAGCATCCAAACAAAACAACAGCTCGAGGCTATGAGAGGAAAGTCCATAGATGGAAAGGATGCCCTCAGGGTGGCAATTGAAAAGTACTGTGCCTGGCTTAAACAGCAGTACGGAAAAGACGTATTTGTATTCAAGTCATAAACAAAGAATAAGTGTAATATGGAAACAGCCCAAATAGTAGATTTGTGTGTTTTGAGTGACACGATGCCTGACTTGCCAGCCAGGTTTATTCCTCGTGATAACTATCTTGACTCAATGGTTGAGAGCCTTAAGGTAAAGGATGTTTTTTTCCTTGATGCAGAAGAAGGAATGGGCGTTACAACTACCCTTGCCATGTTCGCCAAGTGCCACTCATATAACTGTATTTCCTATTTTAACAATGGTCTGGTAAAGCAACTTCTTGAGCCTGCATTCATTGAACAGAGTCTTATTAAGCAACTTTATTTCTTCATTGACAATAGCGTTCTGCTAACCGACGAACAAGCTGGGAGTTTAAGCCTAAAAGCGTTATATCTAAAGCTCAGAAAAAGAATACGTCAAACTGGCGAAACCTTATATTTTGTCTTTGATGGATTTAATGACGTTCCGTCTCAGGCGCGCGATAACATTCAACAGGTAATGGCTTCTCTCCCATGGGATATGGGTAAATTCATATTCTCTGGCAAATACGAGAACATCAAAGATTTTCTTCCCAAAAAAGTCAAGTGTCACCCCGACCAAACGCTTCAGAAGTTTTCAAAATATGAGGTGACTACTTTCCTGAAAGAAATCCAAAGAGACCTTTCACCAGAAGATTGCGAAGCATTGTATCGTATTTCCAGTAGCGTTGGAGCTCAGTTACAGGCAATGTTGTTTATCTATGACAAACATAATTCATTTGCGCCAATTCTTGAAATGGATGATGACCAAATCAAGGATTTATTTGCTTATAATTATCGGGCAATTGAGGAGAGTGATAATTATGATTTTGCACAGAAAGTTCTCGCAACAGTTGCTTTTATTGGTATGCGGTTAACAAAAAAAGATTTGTGCTATATTCTTGCAATGAATCCTGATGATTTGGATGCTGCACTTGTGACCTGCGAGGACTATTTGGTTCTGCGAGATGAGCATGTCGTATTTAACACGGAATGTAACCAGCGATATATACGAAACAGGCTAGCAAAACTGCGCAATGAAATAGAACTTCTTTTCTATCAGCAGTATAAGAATGTTCACGATAATCCTGAAGTCTATTCATACATGCCAGTGCTGTTAAAGTCAATGAACAACAAGAAAGGTTTGGTGGAGTATCTCAATTCCGAGGTTGTTCTTCGAAATCTTGAACGCCAGCAGTCACAAGCGGCTCTAAACGAGCAGTGCGAACTTGGATTTTCCGCGATTAACTTGTCTGACCTGTCGCAGACACCCAATTACTTTAGGATTTCTCTTAATAAGAGTTCTTCTCGTGAAATTGAGCTTAACGAATTATGGGATAATCAGATAGATGCATTTTTAGCCGTTGGCTTTTATGAGCAGGCCTTGGGGCTGGCATTGACTGTTTGCCTCAAGGAAGAGCGCTTGAAAGCTTTGCTTCTTATTGCGAGAAAGAAAGATTCTATTCCCAGCCCTTTGATGGATGAGGTCAGAAGCAATATTTCACTTTTAGTGAAGGAGATAGATTTCAAGCATATTCCTGACAAATCAATGGAACTGGCCAAGCTCATGTTCACTTATGACTATAGGATTGCTGTTGATATTTTAGAGCAAGTTGCGGAGGTGTCAAAGAGCCGCCTTCCAATAGACAGACTATATAGTCTTCTTTCTATGTATTCAGGACAGGAACGTGACAATGAGAATGGAGATAAGTTTGATGTTCTATCCTCGAAGATTGAGAATGACGAATTGAAGCAAATGACAAGGGCAGCCCGCTCTATTTTCAACAAGAGCAATGTCGAAGAAATTCTTGATGAACTACGATCACTCCCATCTATCCAGCAGGGTTTATATCTCCTTCAACTATGGATACCGGAACATACCAAAGAGAATGGAATTGGCAAACTTGTTATCTATGCCGTGCAGACGGTTATAGCATTGTCGAATATCGAACGCCCCAAGGTGGCCCTCATAAGTGATTTCTGCACGGCACTTCCTAAGATGTCACCGTCAGAAATAGAACAGGTTATTTTAATGCTCGACAGCTTTCAATCGTCGCTTCTCACACCCAGTGAAGAATATGTTAGACTTGAACTGAAAGTTGTTGAAGCTTTGTTTACATTTAATAGTGAACGTGCTTGCGAACGCATTCAGAATCTATATTTGAAGGTGGATGATTTTGTCAATAAATCAACATCTATAGCTTGTAAAAGCATTATTCTTGGCAAGTATAAGAGCTTGGGGCATGAAGATGATATTACGAATGCCTTGATGTCTGATGTGAAGTTGCAGAAAGAGATAGAAAAGGAGATTTCTGAACTGTTCTCTCAGACTGCATATCATCTGAAAATTGTTGAAGAACCAATCCGCTCATTAGTTGTAAACTATCATGATAGCATCGATACTATTATTAATGGTATCAACACCCAAGAGCGAAGAAGCCGTTCTTACCTAATAGCTGCAGAGGCTTATGTCCGGCAAGTTAAGCCCAAAGACTGGGATTGGGATTTTCTGACAGACATGATTTCGAAAATCGATTATGAGAAGAATGATTTGTCGCAGGTCATTTATGCGCTTACGAATGAAATGGTTCATAGTAAAGACCTAAACAGCGATTTTCTGCAGAATGTAAAAAGGCATCACCATCTTTTTTATGATGTTGAACATGCTTTTGCAAAAAGCAGTGTGCTTTCCAATCTGTATGTTATCTTCAAACAGATAATACCCGATGATAGTTTTATCTCTTCAATTTCCAACGAATTGTCGTCATGTTGGGAAAAGATAGACCTTCGTTGGGTCAAAGTAGATTTGGGATTCCTGATTGCCAAAATCATTGCAAAAGTTTCTGTTGACGAGGCAAAGTTGTGGATTGATAAAGTAACGACCATTCAGAATACAAGCATTATGGCTTCGTCATCCAGCCTATCAGCATTTCAGGAGAGCATGGATTTATATACAAAGTCATTAGGCTTGCTTATCCGTACTGACTTGGTTGATGATAATGCACTTGAAGAGTATGCTCATGTTTTGAACGAGTTTGAATCCGATGGTGAGGAAATTATATCATGGAGCAAGATAGCATTGTATTATTATCTGAAAGAAAATAAAAAGAAGTTCGATGATATTTATACAAAACATGTAGCAAAGAGTCTTGATAAATATTCTGATTACTACAAGAAGTATATTCTATACCACGCTTCTCCTACGTTTTTCATAGGTGGTAAGAGTTTTTTCTATTCACTTTTAGATAATCTTGATCTTCAGTTCCAAGATCTCTGCATTTCAAGAGCCGCGAAATTCATCTTTGTCAAGTATGTGGAGATTAATGATGCGGAATACTATCATGGCGCATATGAACTTGACTATAACGATTTCGACAATCTGCTTGATTTGTTGGAGCATTGTGTTGCCGACAATACTTTCTTCGAGATATTTGATAGTTTTTGCCAAAGTCTTGTAAAGAGTACAAAGGGAGTCAGTTGGGATCAAAAACAACATTTCATAAGCCGCCTCGCCTCTTTGGTCGATACAGCCTTGCCTATGGAGAATTGCATTCGACACGATGGCTACAAGATAGCATGCCAAATATCTTTGAACCAACTGCTCAATACAAACCAGAATCAATCCTTATTCAATGAATGGGAGCAGAAAATAAGCAGCATAGATAATATTACAGACCAGGTGTTTCTATATGTACATGCGGCCCATTACACTCATCAGACTAATAACCGCCAGAAGTTTATTAATAAGGCATCAATACTAATCAAAGAAATACCCTCCACCCTTGACCAGAGCAGCCGTCTTGATTATTGTATTGACGAGTGCAGGGATACCACACAAGGTATGACAAGGGATATGGTTCTCTTATTTATTGAGGTGATGTGTGCTGAAAAGGACGGTAGGCTGTCTGATGTCGTAAAGGCATACGATTGCATCTATGACTACGACCCAAGTTTAGCTGAAGTATTTTTGGAGCGTGTGGATAACGACCCTGCAAGGTTGTATTACAAAGGACAATTGACAAGGTATTCAGAGCGGACAAAACGGATAGCATCAGCAAAAGAAAAAAGGATCAACGTCAAAAAGCTTAAGAATAAGGAACAGAAAGTCTATTTTTCCAAACAACTGGCAAACCAAATTAGTAATAAGGCTGCCATATATGATATTGCTGATACGGTGGATGTGCTGCCCATCATATATAATAACCCGATTTCAGAAGTGCGCGATGCGATTGGCTCGTTTGTAGAGAACATTTATCGTAAGCATACGCTCAGCAAGAATCAAAGAAACTTAATACTTGGTCTTCATAGTGCAATTCTATTTAATTTGAAGCTTGTGTTGGCATTGTCATCAGGCACACAGGAGAAACTGAACAGAATAAGTCAGACTATCGGCGAAACTAACAAATCTCAATCTCCTTCTTTTATTCCTGCAGGAGATAAAGAAAAAGCTGTTAAGTATATCTTTGATTGGTATAATAGCCATCCCTATGACAATCTATTTATTGTTGATGCATATTTCTCACCTGCCGATTTATATCTGATAAAACAACTCATGAATATAAATACTAATTTGACAGTCACCATTATTGCTCATAGAAAGAATGTGGCAGATTTGTCAGAATATCAAATCGGTTGGGAAAAGATATCATCCGACTTGACGGGTAGATTAATCGTGCATACCGTTTGTTATGAGAACGACCCTAGTTCGGGACCTTTACACGCCCGCTGGTGGTTGTGCATCAACGATGATGACGACAAACGAGTAGGAATCAAGCTAACCTCAATAAGTGGTCTAGGAAATAAAGATGAAGATATTTCACTAATAGAAGAAGAAAAGATTGCAGACATAGAGCGTTTAGCAAATAGCTATGCTTTAGGAAAGAAAAAAAGAGTAGATGGTTATGTTTTGAAATACGAAAGTATAGAGATAAAATAGGATGATAAAACGCTGCACTGATCCAACAGGAGGAAAAGCGTAAGCCATCGGTGTACCACGTATTGGCCTGTTGAGTTTTTTTGAGAGTTCCTTTGCGCATTATTCCTATTGCGTATAGGGCATACATGACAATGGAACTGTTCCGCCAAATTCATGACGAGTGACTGCAATGTCGCCTCTACGTCCAGCGGTATTGTGAGAACATCGGCATCCGTGAGATCCGATTCTATTATTACTCGAAGCTATCGCCCTCTTGCTGCACAATAATTCCGAGGATTATCTCATAGAACTAGGTTTGAAGGGGAATGGCTGTAATGGCTGTTCCCTTTCATTTTTCCCCGACCGAACCGAAAAAAAAGAAGAGCGACATCAACACTTCTCCAGCATTGATATCACACTTCAATCGGACTCTCTTGATTTGAATCGACGGTGGCAGCTTAAGGCCGGTGTCTATCCAAAACAAGATAATAGCGTCCGGGATGGTGGTTTTCCAACTAACTCTTCGCTAGTCGGTCCTTTTCCATCATTATATTATTGTCGCCCCTTACATATCCGCCGGCATGTCTCTTCTATTAAAGCCAGCAGTCCAAATGGGGCGTAATTCTCTTTAGTTATTTATAAGGCAGCTGGGGGATTTGAGGCGGAGGAAATTGAGGTGGATATCTATTGTCAATTACTTAAAGTCGGGTAATGTGGTGGATGCTGATCTGACGTAACCGCTTATAAGATGTTGAAACTCACGAGGCATATTTTCAGCAATTACACTACAATATAGTTTCCACTTATCGGCATCTGAGAGAAAGATTTCATCTTTTTTCCAAATTCTCGCTCTTTTTTTGTAAATGAGTGTGACTTTTTTGTCCCATTTTCTGTATTTCTGGATTTCGTCAACCAATCCAAGCCGCCCCATGCAATTAAGGACAAACTCCATATCATAGAAAAGAGCGGTCGATATATTCCCAACCATTAGAAAATAATCCATGTTAAACCCATTTCTGTATATACATGGAACTGATTTGTTTTCGTTGATGAAATGAGCAATCAACCTGTATAATATGTCTGTCGCTTTCCCCTCTTTAATAGTGCCGTGTGACTTTGCCTGTACTAGAAGAAAACCGAGGTCACGATTACCATAACGATCCTTCAATCGATCAATTTCCAGACTAAAGAGTGGATGGTTCCTAAGTCTGATACACAATTCTTCATAGTTCTCGCCTGGATATAATGATACTATATTCTCGATTAAGTAATCTACAGGAAAGTGTTGAATGATAATCCTCTCACATTGTTTTTCTTTGTATTTCTCCCATACGAATTTGAAATCACCAATCAGAGAATCATCCCAACAATAGTCGTTGATGCTAAAATAAACCCAATGCCTGTCTTCTTTTGATCCATGTAAAAAGGCTCTTATAATTTGGGTTTGGGTTACATGAGATTGCCCCTTAAAACGATCCCTTAGTCTATCTCTGGCATCTAATCTTGTAACATTATCCTTGCTGCCAAAATCAATTATTAGTGAAGATATTGATTCATTCTTTCGCTCTAGAACGAAATCTGCCTGCTTATACAACTCGTTTGAAAAACAATACCGATAACGTCCACACTGGATTATCTTTCGCTGAAGGGTTTTCAATTCTTCATGATTGAGAGCAAACACTAATGACATCAATACAGAACCAGCGCCTTCATTTTCCGATTCTTGATAATGCTTAAGTATGTAGTCTAATGGCTTCATCGTCAACTATGACACTGGATTTAAATAAATGCTGTTAAATCGCCTTTGACGATCTTCCCATCCTTGATCTCTATGACGTAATAAGTTGGTTCGCCGGCAGCCTGCACTATGGCAATAGCGTTACGGCCAGGCACCTCATGGATGGTTAGACTAGAGCCACTGTTCTTTATCGTGTTGAATTTTCCTCGAATGTAATCGGCATAACCATCATGATCCAATGATTCAAAGACCCACATGGAGTCATATTGAAATTCCGGTGCAAGGTGCTGTATCAATAATTCAGGATTTAGTGTACGCCAAGCCTCAGCAAGGTCATGTACTATTTGTTCGTTTGTATTCATGATTTTGTATTGTTTGTGTTTTGTTGTCTTTTGTATCTGATTAATCCCACATGCCAGCGGGTTCCAGTCTCATGAAGCCACCGCATTTCGGACAGATGTTATTCCATTTTATCAGATTAGTCTTCCCGCATCGGTCACATTCCTCGTGGCCTTCAAGAATCTTCCAATCGTCATTAATCGGCTTCTCCATGATGTGGTGGCAATCCTGGCAAATAAACGCTTCCAGAAAAACGGCAAAACCAGGCCCCAATGACAATTCATCGGTTTCAAATCCACACTTATCACATATAAATATCGCTGATGCTCCCATATCGAAATTATTTATATTACAATTTCTTAGAATGGCCACAAAAGGTCATTCCTACGTTTTATATTTAGATACTTTATTTACGTTTTTTCTTTTCTTCTGGAAGGTCTATTTTACCAAGAATTTTTGGGCCTATTGGTTTAATCTTTTTCTCAGGAAGCGACTTGGCGTATGTTTCAATTTCTGTTATTGATTCATAACCAGATTTTACGAACTCAACATACTGTGAAAGCCCTCCCAAGAACTTAAAATAGCAAAGCGATTTAATTGGCAGAATTCTTTCAAGAACCTTTTCCTCCCAAGGATAGAGAGTATTCCCTTTATGATTCATGTTACGGCATTGATAAATATCTTGCATCAACGAGGCAAATTCAATGAAACTTTTATAATCACTGCTGCTCAAAGCCGCTTTATATCCAATGAAATATATTATAGACCGCACTTTGTCCATCGCATACTGTGCTTGTAGGGATACTTTGGGTTTCTCAATATAATTCGGTTGGCCTGTCTTTTCCTGTTTTCGTCAATGGGACACCCAAGTCATTTGCGACAGTGTTTTCTTACCAGATCATAGATGGTTTGTTGGTCTTCATCCATCTTCATGATGGCAGTCCTCTCCCTGCGGGACTCAGGAAGCGTATAGGTTAATTGGTACATGTTCTTGGTCAGCTCTCTTGCCCTGTCAATGGTGATTGAGGACTGAGCCTGTTTCAGGATCCTTTCCAGCTCAAGCAAGATGGCATAGGCGGTAAAGCAGATACAGATGTGTGCGTCTATACGGTTTTTCAACCTGTGGTATATGGGCCGCACCCTTAAGTCTGTCTTGCTCATCCTGAAAGCCCGCTCAATGTACCAGAGGTTGCTGTAGTTCTCGATCACCTCGCTTTCGCTCATCGTGGTGTTGGTCACATAGCCTTTGATGCCGTCCCAGGCTGCGTCCGCTTCAAATCTCCCCATGTCAATGGATATGTGAACTTCTCCATCCATCTTCAGATACTTGTTGTAGCCGCGGTTATTGATGTTGGATTTGGTCAGCCTGCCAGCCCCGAGACGCCTCTGAAGTTTGCCGAGCCCCCTTTCGCGGTTGAAGCGGTCTTTGGCCGCACGCCGCTCCGTTTTCGACACGATCAGCCGGTTTCCGTCGTTCCTCGTGATTACCGCGGTCTGGCCACAATCGAGTCCCATGGCAAGTATCCTGTCTTTGATGTCATTCGGCTCGTTCTTGACCCTTGCGCCAAGCACATACTCGTACGCTGCCTCAGACAGTGCGCGCAGGTTCCTTTTGGACAACAGGCCGGCATCAGCGATTACCACCGGCTTGCCCAGGCCATACTTTTCCGTCATCTTGTCCAGTACGGGGATGAGCGTGTCGCCTTCGAAGATGTTACCCTCAAAGATGTCATAGCCTATCGGGTTCCCGCCGCTGCCCACCAGCACACCGAGGAAAATCTGCGGATTGCTGTGCTTGCCGTCTTTCGAGAAGCCGCATCGGCGCAGGTCATCCTCCTCTGATGCCTCGAAGTAAAGCGTTGTCATGTCATAGAACACCGCATCAATCTTGCCGCCTACAACCTTTTGGGTGTGGGCATAGGCTATCTGCTCCACCTGTGACTTGATGTCTTCGCCGCCACGTCTGTCGCACAACCTGTCCAGAAAACGGTAAACGCTGCTGATCTCGTACAGATGGTTCTGGTATCTGAGCAGGTAATCCACTGTCCGCAGTTTGCTGCCCGGGCTGAACAGTCTGCTTATCACCAGGTGACGGAACATGTCCTCCTTAATGGCGCCAAAACCGATATGGTCATACAGTGAGCCAAACACCAGTTCCGGACCAATGACTTGGATCTGCCCGTTGCTGATGGAGCCAACGAAATCCTCGACCCGGTCATCCTCATCGCTGCCGAACAGACTCGGACCATTCAGAGAATTGATGTACACACGCGCCTTGCGCTCAAGCGACAACAATTCAGCCTCAGTCCTGCCCGTGCCAAAACTCTTGATCACACGATAAGAGCCACGGCTTTTGTCAACAACCTGGACACTAGTCGTGCCGGATTTATTGGGTTTCCTGCGTATAAACATGGTGCAAATTTAGCACGGGACACCCAATTTTCCAAATCATCGTTTGTAATCTGCTGAAATTCAGAACATCAAAAACCGCTCAAAAAAGTGTGACGAAAACAGGTGCAGTCGTCGGTTGGCGACCTCTATGCCGGTGGCGACATCGTGCGTGGCGGTGCCACCGTTATCCTGGCCATGGGCGACGGCCGTCGTGCCGCCCTCAACATGGCTAACGCTCTGCTTGGTTGATTCAGTTAAGACAAAAGAACAGAAAAGCGCCACGTTCCGCTGGGGACGTGGCGCTTGATTTTGTGGTCAAGTGTAAGACTTACTTGATGATGACCTTCTTGCCGTTGTGGATGTAGATGCCGGCGGGCATGTTGCTGCCGTCGAACTTTTGACCCATCAGGTTGTAGTAAACGTTATCCTGAGCCTTAGCGGTTTCGATCTCCTCTACGCTGGAGGGAGTGTCCTCGTAGAAGTAGTTGATGCGGGTAACGGGCAGTTCAACATTGGTGCCGCAGCCATAGATGGCAGAGGCATCGGGGAAGTTCTCATAGTCCAGGAAGCTGGTCCAGTTGTCGGTGTACACCATAGCCTGGCCGCGCACGCCCGAGGTATAGAAGGGAGCATAGTCGCTGCCCCAGGTGCAGTTGTCATCATCCTGAGCATCATAGACAACGGTGACAATCAGGCCCTTACCCTTGCCAAGAGCGAAGGGCTTCTCGGTCAAATCCAGCACGATTTCATGATCCTCATAGAGGAAGTCATACATTTCAAAGATCTGCTCCTCTTCGAGCACGAGATTGTCAAAGGGGAAGAACTGTTTAACACCTTCCACTACCTCAAATGCGGTAGCATCGGTCTCCTGCAGGTAGAGCTTTACGTCGCGCACGATGTCCTCGTAGGAGTCATTGTTCATGAACTTGAACGACAGCTTGGTGATCTTCACGTCCTTGTCGGCGTTGTCCAACTCGGCGGGAGTGTAGATCATCTGGGCACCGGTGTGGGCCAGGTAGAAGTTGGTGGGAGCCATGTCAAAGTAGGAGCCGTTGTAGAACTCGGTGGGATTCTCATAATCGCCCACTTCCACTACACAACTGTGAATGTCGCCGGCTTGAGCGCTAAAAGTCATTGCAGCGATAGCTGCCAGAATCATGTAAAGTTTCTTCATGTTCAATAAAGCATTAATAGTTAATAAAACGGTTATAGTAAATACACTAGCTTGCTGCACAAGCAATAAATAGTCTGTAAATCTTGGCTTTCTTGAATGATATCGCAAAATTAGGCAATTTTTATGAATGTCAAGAAGGAAATAGAACTTTTTTGACATGTAATTATCAAAAATGCTATTTTCAGCCCTCTTGACGCCTTTACTGGGTCCGTGTGATTGCTTTTTGGCTACCCAATTACGGATTTTTGACCGAAAGGTGGGATTATATCCCTCTTTTTTTGTAGGTTTGCAGACAAAATGAATGAGAAATATGAAGAGTCATGCTAACCCACATCCTTTAGTTTCTATCATACCGGTAGTTGTGCTCATTGCTCTGCTCGCCGTGGTCATTGCCTTGTTTGGCAGCGACTCGTTGAGTGGAGGCAGCCAAATCGCCCTGATTCTGGCTATGGCAGTCTGCGTGTTGATATCCACCACATTCTACCACGTGCCATGGCGGGCCTTTGAGGAACAGCTCAACATGACTATGGGTGGCATCTTCATCACCTTGCTCATTCTGCTTTCGGTGGGTATGCTTGCTGGCTCATGGATGATTAGTGGCGTAGTGCCCACATTAATCTATTATGGTGTGCAAATCTTGTCACCAAAGTTTTTCCTGTTCAGTGCCTGCATCATCTGCGCATTGATTTCGCTGCTCTCGGGCAGTTCCTGGACGACGATTGCCACCATTGGAGTGGCGCTGTTGGGCATTGGGCAGGCCTTAGGGATAAGCGAGGCATGGACAGCGGGTGCCATCATTTCGGGTGCCTACTTCGGTGACAAGATGTCCCCGTTGAGCGACACGACAATCTTGGCCTCATCCTCGGCAAGGGTTGATATCTTCAAGCACATCCGTTACATGATGTACACCACCGTGCCCACCATCACCATTACGTTGATTATCTTTTTCATCGCCGGATTGGGCCTGAACAGCAGCGGTACCCTTCACATCGAGGAGTACACCGATGGGCTTGCCTCCACGTTCAATATTTCGGTCTGGACATTGCTGGTGCCCGTGGTGACCGGTGTGCTCATCGCCAAGCAGGTCCCTTCGTGTATAGTGCTGTTCATCTCCTCAATCCTGGCTGGCATAATGGCCCTCATTCTTCAACCTCACATCCTGTGTCAGGTTGCCGATGACGCGTCATTGAGTCATGCTGCAGCGCTGGCCAAAGGCTTGGCCATCACCTTCTACGGCTCTACTGCCGTCGAAACAGGGTCAGCTGCACTAAACGACCTGGTCTCGACAGGTGGTATGGCAGGCATGTTGAATACCATTTGGCTG
>JAEEGK010016219.1_pt1 | contig 16408 bp, 10 predicted proteins | sample 8958771 | NCBI WGS metagenome assembly JAEEGK01 (sample SAMN16246547, study PRJNA631951) | gut metagenome | biome: gut microbiome; feature: rumen; material: SC-attached | host: Bos | place: Iran: Karaj | collected 2018-10 | reverse complement strand
CACAAGACCCGCCCTATCAAGGCAAAGCACCACGTGAAGCCTCGGAAGGCATACATCGTGGATTATCTGGTCGTAGGCGCGTTGCATGAATGTCGAATAAATATTACAAAACGGCAGCAATCCCTGCGCAGCCATTCCCGCCGAAAATGTTACGGCATGCTCCTCCGCGATGCCAACGTCATAGACGCGGTCAGGAAATTTTTCAGCCATAATGTTGAGCGAGCAGCCGGTGGGCATTGCGGGCGTCACACCGATGATATTGGGATTGCTCTCCGCCATCTCCGTTACAGTAATACCAAAAACATCCTGATACTTAGGACCTTGAGGCTTGGGAGACGCAATTTTTTTGCCGGTCTCAATGTCAAACGCCGCGCTCGTGGCATGCCATGCGGTCTGATTTTCCTCCGCAAACTTGTAGCCCTTGCCTTTTTTTGTCAATACGTGCAACAGCTTGGGACCGTGGATGTTGCGCATTTCGGTGAGGATGTCGGCGAGGTGCGTCACGTCATGACCGTCAATTGGTCCAAAATAACGGAAACCCATGCCCTCAAAGAGGTTGCTGCGTTTCATGACGGTCTGCTTGATGCCGCTCTCCACCTTCGATATAAAATTTCTCGCCCCCGGAGCAAGCTTTTCAAACCTGCCGAGGGTGTCCCAGACCTCCTTCTTGATGCGGTTGTAAGTGCGCGAAGTGGTGATGTCAAGGAGATAATCATTGAGTGCGCCACGGTTTTGGTCGATGGCGATGTGATTGTCATTGAGGATAACAAGAAGGTTGGAACGCTGGATTCCGGCATTGTTCAACGCCTCAAAAGCCATTCCGCCGGTCATGGAGCCGTCGCCAATGACAGCGATGACGTGCTGGTCGCTGTGTCCGAGCTGCTCGGCTGCCACGGCAAGACCAAGCGCGGACGATATTGACGTACTCGCATGCCCCACCGTAAAAGCGTCATAGACGCTCTCGTCCCTGTTTGGGAACGGGCTGAGTCCGTGGAGGTTGCGCAGGGTCTCAAACATACTTTTCCTGCCCGTCAATATCTTGTGCGCATACGCCTGATGCCCCACGTCCCAGACTATCTGGTCGTAAGGAGTGTTATAGACATAATGCAGAGCCACAGTGAGTTCAATGACGCCGAGAGTGGCGGCGAAATGCCCCGGATGCTGGCTGATAACCTCAATGACGTACCGCCGCAACTCGTCACAGAATTGCGGTAGCTTGTCCTTCGGTATCTTCTTGAGGTCGTCAGGATAATTGACCTTGTCCAACAATGGGTATTTGTCTGCCATCTCTATAAAAGCCTTCTTCGGAAAATCGGCGCAAAGATACTAATTATTAGGTTAAGAATTTAATAAAAAAATACTAAATTTGCAGCCTATTACCATCAGGAAGCATCAACATGAAAGAATTTTGGCTCATAACACGCTATCTTACAATACGTAAGACATTCAACCTCATAACACGCTCGCTTGGCAGGCTACTTAGCCGCATCACCCGCCGATACGTCAATATCGGGATGCCGTGGTCATATTCGATAGAGCCGTGCGACATCTGCAACCTCAAATGCAAGGAGTGCGTCTCTGGCCTCGGTGTCATCCGCCGCCGCCGTGGACGCATCAAGATGGACGACTACCGCCGCGCAGTAGATGAAATTGCGCCATACGCGATGAACCTGTTCCTGTATTTCCAGGGCGAACCCACCTTGCACAACGACTTCCCCGAAATGGTCAAGTACGCCCACGAGAAAGGAATTTTTACGGCGACATCCACCAACGGTCATTACCTTGACGAAGCCCTTTCGGAAAAAATAGCTTTGTCAGGCTTGGACAAAATGATTGTTTCGCTTGATGGCAACAATCAAGAAACATACGCGGCATACCGTGCAGGCGGCGATTTCAATCAGGTGGTCACCAGCATCCGCAACCTCGCCGAAGCCAAACGCCGCCTCAATGTCAAGACCCCAATCATCGAAGTCCAAACCCTCGTCACCAAAGTCAATGAAAACAACCTCGACGCCACGCGAAAAGTGGCAATGGACGCGGGCGCGGATTTGCATTATTTCAAGACGATGCAGATAGAGAATCCCGAAGATTTTGAGATTTTCAAGACCACAATCGACCGCTATTCGCGTTACGACAGCCAAAACCGCCTAAAAAATCCCGTCGGCTACTGCAAGCGCATCATCGACTCGGCGGTAATCACAATCGACATGGACGTACTCCCCTGCTGCTACGACAAGGACGCGCAGCTAAAACTCGGCAACCTGCGGGACAATTCGCTGCGAGAGATTCTGCGCTCAAGAGCCGCCGAAGATATAATTAGCGGTATAGAATACAAAAGGGATTCACGTCCGGAGATATGCAAGAATTGCGGAGGATAAGATTTTTTTGTTCTTACAAATAATAATTACTACCTTTGCACCGAATACTGAACGCCGCCTACGCTGAACGGAATTTGGCAAAGCGGCACAATTAAACTAATCGTAAACGAAATGGGCTGGTTTAACAGATCACAACAAGGTATCAATACCGAGACAAAAGACAAAAAGGAAATCAAGGACGGACTTTGGTACAAATGTCCGCAATGCAAGGAAATCCTCACCACCGACGACCATCGGGAGAATCTCTGCGTATGCCCCAAATGCGGCTACCACGAGAGGATTTCTACCGCTGATTATTACAATATTCTCTTCGACGACCAACAATACGAAGAACTCTTTGCATCGCTCCACAGCAGCGACCCACTTGGATTCGTAGACCGCAAAAAATACACCGACCGCATCGCCGCAGTAGAAAAACAGACCAATCTCAAGGACGCCATCACCGCCGCAACAGGCTCGTTGGAAGGCCGCAAAGTGGTGATTGACTGTATGAACTTTGAGTTTGTGGGAGGTTCGATGGGTTCCGTCGTAGGCGAAAAAATAGCCCGCAGCGTGGATTATTGCATCGCCAACCATCAGCCGCTCATCATCATAGCACGTTCAGGCGGCGCGAGGATGATGGAAGGCGCATTCTCATTGATGCAGATGGCTAAGACTTCCGCAAAACTCACACAACTCAGCGACGCACGTCTGCCCTACATTTCGCTGATGACCAACCCGACCACAGGCGGCGTATCGGCTTCATTCGCAATGCTCGGCGACATCAATATGGCAGAGCCTGCCGCGCTCATCGGATTTGCTGGCCCGAGGGTAATCAGGGAGTTTACCGGCAAGGACTTGCCCGACGGCTTCCAAAGCTCGGAGTTCCTGCTCGAACACGGCTTCCTCGATTACATAGTAAACCGCAAGGAGCTCAAGCACACCCTCGCAAGGATGTTGAACATGATGATGTAACCAAACAACTCTGGAATTATGGAAATGAAAATGAAAAAAATAATGGCACTGCTCCTACTTCTGCTCACTATTAGCACGGGAGCAATCGCCCAATACAACACGTCCAATACAACGATGTCGTTTCCTGTGCGCAACCTGCCCACCCATTACGTGCCGGTAGGGCAGCGCACATATAGCGTTAGCTGTGGTTTTGCTCGTCAGATAAGCCCATACTTCTCGCCCCAAGAAGCCGCCGACGCATTGCAGCTCGAAGGCTGGACGATGACAGGCAACCCCGACCAAGCCTCTCTACGCATCACCATCAATGCCTACGACTTCCTCATCGAAGGCATCCACGAGGACAAATTCGTAGAAAAGGTAAGGCATCACGGCGAATTTGTTCCGGTGGAATTCTTCTCACCCACAATCGACTATTCGGTGGTGATTGAATACGTATTTGAGACCAACACCTCGCGCCAGACTTATACAAACGTGGAAGCATTCACGCACCGCCCGCCCATCAACACATTCAGGATGGACAAGAGGTTTCACAGCCCGAGAGACTGCCACGACTTCGTAAGGGAAAACAAGGAGGTGTTCATCGAGAAGATAATCCGCACAGAGCTTTACAACACCATGGAGGAAATCAACGAAAAACTCGTGCCGCAATTTGTGTACACCCCCACTACCGACCAAATCAAAATCGCGTTTTTCAGCTCCAAGAAAAGCCCATATTACGCCAAGCACCAGAGTGCAAAAATCGAAATCAAAAACATCATCAACTCCATACCGTTGGACGGCAGCCTCGCACCCACAATCCGCAAAATGCAGCCGTGGATAGAGCATTTCAAGGAGATTGAGCAGTCGCTCTCCGCCACCAACAAGAAGCAAAAACAAGCCAAGGAGGATATGATTCTCAACCTTGCAATGATATATTACGCCCTCGAAATATTCGACGTGAGCCGCGATTACCTCAACCGCCTCATCACCGAATTTGACTCGTCAGCCGCCAAACGCCACCTCCGCAACCTCAACAACATCGAAAACGAGATGAAGAGGCACAATGTACAGACGAGGCATTTCTAAAGCATAATGCATAATGCATAATTGTATTTGCGGGGTGTGCGACGGGGGGGGCACACCCCGATTTTTTTATTGGATTTTTGTGCCAAAATATTTTTTGGGAATGTTGGTTTGATTCTATACCTTTGTAATGTCTTTATTATAATACAACACACAATGGCGAATGATTCACCATACCGCCGACATAACCGTTGGCACGATTACATGGCACGAGGCATTTACCTGATAACCTTGGTGGTATCAGGCAGGGAACATTTGCTCGGAGAATTGAATATGGATGTTAAAAATCCAAGCGTTACACTGACGGAAACCGGCAAAATGGTGGAAAACAACTGGCGTCGGATACCCGAATTTCAGGCGAGATACGCACGCAAAATCAAGACAATATGCTGCGTTGTAATGCCCGACCATTTTCACGGGGTGCTTTTTGTTGAAAAAGACATGGATGTAAAGCTCGGCGTTGTTTTGCAAGGGTTCAAAAGCGGTTGCACCCGCGACTGGCGCAAAATCAACGGCATAGGCAAACTCGAATCGGATGTTGCAGCAAGCCATATTTCCATCAACAAACGCCTAAATCATTACGCAACACTGCCTCGCAACCAACGCCCACTGTTTGACCCTGACTATGACGACAGCATTCTTTTTAGGAATGGTCAACTCCAAAATATGATTGACTATGTGAGGGACAACCCACGCCGCGCCATTTACAAGAAACTATTGCCCGACCTATTTCGCCGCTATCAAAAAATAGAAATCGACGGACATTATTATTCAGCGTTTGGAAATATCTTTCTTCTAAAAATGCCCAGGAAACAACAGGTGTTTTTTCACCGTTTTGAACAATCGCCAGAAAACCTGTGCAAACCTCACAAAAACCGCATCCGCTATGAGGATACGCCTAAGTATCAGCAAGAACGGGAAAGTCTTATCCAAGCCGCAATGAATGAAGATGTCGTATTGGTAAATCCATCAGTTTCCAAGGGCGAACAAATCATCAAACAGGATTGTTTTGAGCAATCACTCAAAATGATCCACATTCAATCTGAGCCAATTAAGGAGTTTTTTAAACCCGAGAAGCAGCGTTTTGAGGCCTGCATTTCGGGCACCCTTCTGATACTATCCCCCTTGGAACTTGAGCAAATGAACGATTACAATGGCATAGACCACAAAACCAATTATTCCAAATTTCATAATATCAACACATTGGCAAAAGAAATAGCCGAATATCACGGTGCAGTGGTGATATGCAAAAGGTAGTATTATATTTGCCTGACCAATTTGTCAGGCAAAAAAAACAAATAGGGACATTGACAAGCAACGCCCCTATATAAGTATCAATGTGTCATGCTATTATGGGCGGATGACAAGGCGGATACCGAAATCCCAGGATGCGAGGTCGCCGTCCCAGCCGGACTTGCCGTTGTAGTAGGAACGACGCGAGACACGGCAATCGGCAGCAGACGCACTGCCACCACCACCGCGCAAAATGTGATTGTAGCCTGCCCCCTGTGGGTTATAGACGGGGTCTTCTGGGTATGTGCTGTATGGGTCGGAAACAAATTCCCAAACGTTGCCAGACATATCGAATATGCCAAGCTCGTTGTTCATCTTGGTGCCGCAGGGAATGGTTTGGTTGCCGGAATTGGCGTTATAGTTGGCTACCATAGACACGAGGTTGCTGCCTGAGTATTTGTAGTTCTTGGACTTCTGTCCACCACGAGCGGCATATTCCCATTCTGCCTCGGTTGGCAGGCGGAAATCCATGCCGGTGGTGTCGCGGAGCTTGTTGATGAATTCCATCGTGCTGTTCCACGACATATCGCCCTGCGGATACTTGCTGTCGTCGGGAACAACTTCCTTGTTGCGTCCAAACACTTTTTTGTAGAGCTCGCGCGTTACTTCTATCTGACCGATGTAATAATCGTCCAAGGAGACGGCGTGTATGGGGAACTCGTCGTCTGCCGCATCTTTGCCCTGCTCGGCAGTGCCGCCCATCATAAATGTACCGCCTTTTACCAAAACCATCTTGACAGGTACACCACAGATATCGAAGGTCTTTACATTGACATCGTCGTAGTTTTCGCGGACGCCAAATTTGAATGTTACATCCTTGGCATCAATGCCGCCAGCGGAAGCACGCAGGGTAATATCAAATTCGCCGGGGTTGTCGGTGGGGAGCGTCATATCGAAGGTGGTAATGTCGTCCAAGGATTTCACTTCCTTGCCGTTAATCAGGACGCTGATATGGCAGTTGGTATTTGCAGTAACGGTCATCTTGGATTCGTCGCCAACAAACACCCACTGCTTGGACGAAAGTCGATAGGTAACTGCGGGCGCGATTTCCGTTACAGTGTGGTCAACGAATTTGAGTTCCGTGCCGTCCCATGTGGCGTAGAGGTGATAGGCATTGCCAGCCTTGATGACAACGTTGGAAGTCTTGGTGTTGATGGATGAGACTTCGGTATCGTTGATTTTGGCTTTGAGGGTTGCATTGGTGATGGTGCCGCCGTTAGGGACGTACCAGGAGAGAAGGGATGACTCTTGACCAGCCGGAATATGAGTGTATACTGATGAATACATATCTTGGTCAAATGCTGATGCCTTCTGCAACTCAGGCGCAGACTTGCTCATATCGTATGAACAAGGGCTATGATAGTACCAATCAGATACAGAAAAACCTTCATGAGAAAATTTGATTTCGCTTCCCGTATTGTTGATTACATGCAAAACCTCGTATGCTCCAATATGCTTGAATACTGCATTGATTGTTGAAGCATTGACTGTTGCGGAAAACATCATCGGTGCATGGAACAAGGAAAACGCGGAACGCAAACGCACAGAACTTATCACAAGTTCATTGCCTTTCAATTCCGAATCCGTGCCACAAACGCCATACACCACATAGCTTTGGCTGGCATCGGCCTCCACTGGCAACATGATGTTGAACGAGCATGTCTTGCCGTCGGAGGAAATCTTCTCTACATCTACCTCACCAGCATCAAAACACTTGTTGCCCTGACGTGCATAGATGTGAATCTTGTCGCCCTCTTGCCATTTGGCGAGAAGGTCGAGTGAATATTCAGACTGTTCGAGGCATAGCTTGCTCAGCGACTGCTCGCCATCCACAGCCGCATTGACTGTTACAAGCATGTATTCCTGTTGTGTAGGAGAAGCCTCTTGTTGCGACGGCGTAGGCACTTCCTGCACAACCGCCTCATCGGTTTCCTTGTCTTCGGCACAGCCAGCGAGCATTGCCGCAGCCATGATGCCGAAGATGATTTTACGAATTCTTTTCATATTGTTGTATGTTTTATTGTGATTTATAAATTGTGTCCTTTTACTTCGGAGGTGGTGGCACCTCCATTGTAAGTCTGGTCGAGGTAATACCCCTTTGCACCATTAGCAGTACCGCCAGAATTGTAATTTTGTTCGAGGTCTTGTCCCTGCACATTAGGGGCAAAGCCGTTGCCCCTCGTATCAATATTGATATCCACACCAGTTGCGGGCGAAACCTTGCCATTGAAAGGCGGCGTAACATTGCATCTGAACTCACCAGTCTTGGTTACAAAATTGCACATAGACCCATCATCCAACATAAAATCGGCGACAATCTTGATGTCGTAAGAGCCGGGGGGAAGTTTCGAGAGGTCGTAGGATAAAGAAAGTACATCCTCGTCTTTTACCAATAGATTGTCGTTGGCATAAATAGCCATATTGGCTGTATTAAGAGTGCTACTCTTAACTGTAAAAATAGTTTGCGAACCTGTCACCACGTTCTCTATTGAACTATACATAAGATGCAAATCCTCGTTGCTTATAGAGAACCTCACAACAAAAGACCGATAATCACCAGAAAGCATACCTATCACACCGTCAAAGAATGTAATCAAATCTTCTGCCGTGGAAAGCACCTTAGTAAATTGTTTGGCAACCTCATTGTCCTTAAGAAGAATCTTCTCATAAAACTTTGCTTCCTTGAACATCGCTTTTTCGTACTTCTCATCAGACACTTTATCATAAACATCAAACTGTGTCTTGACAAATTTGGTGGCATTCTTGTCCAGATATCCAAGTTTGTCAAGATAATTATTACAACCTTGAACAATAGCCCAAACTATTTTCTGATAAAGTTTTATCGCATTGTCATCTCTCCATTTCCCGGAACTGATACATTGTTGAACAGAAGGCAGGAAATCTTTGTCTTGGAATAGTTCCTTTAATACATCTATCGAAATTTCTAAGAATGCATTTTTCTTTTTTTTATCCGAATCTTTGTCGCTCCCATTAGGAAGAACTGTTGCGAACTCGACACACGGCAGCACGCAATAGTAGGTCAAAAAGAATGCAGCGACTTCGGGAGCATTATAAGGATATAAGTACTGCATTGCATCGTATGATGTCCTTATTGTCAATTCCACTTCCTCATCAACTGCAAGGTATGTTTCTCGATAGGCTCGTTGAGCATCGCCCCATAGTTCAAGAGATGTTTTGATGTCATTCACCAAAGATATTTCGTCAACTGACGTATAATATGCGTTTTGGTTGGCGCACAGCCAAAGCATACGGAAAAAATTCATATTAGATTCTATAAAACCGCTTACACTTCCACCACCAAAGTCAAAGAAATTGCTCGATGTGACGAATGTACCGTTACCCAATCTTTCTATAATATTGTCATATTTTGCAACAAATTCTTTGGTCTCTACATCTATATTGCCTGGCACAGCCATTATGCAGGTCTGTGACAGATTACGAATATTGACAACTGTATTCCACTCTTTGTTTTGAGGATCATAATATCCACTTTTGAAAGTTGTAGTAATATCATTTTTATCGCGGCCATCGTTAACGAAACAAGAATTGTCATAGGCGTCATCAATTCGGAATCCAAATCTACCAACAACTCCAGCATACAATCCCATAGGCGCACTTTTAGACAAGCTACTGCCGGTACCATACAGACGGTAAATGGTCTTACAACCTTTTGACACAAAAGGAGCAACTGTCTCTATGTCAAAGTGTCCATTTGCTTTTACTTGCTTGTCGATTTCTTCTGCGAGTTGTTTGGTTTCTTCGAGTTGAAGAAGCTGCTCTCGAACTTTTTTGTAGGCAGATTCGCTAAGATTGAACCCGTATGGAACATTGCATAACATCAAAGTAACGGCTGTCTCCATAGAGTTGAGTTCTGTCTTTCCCTTGAAATCAGGATGACGATAGCATATATTGACATATTCGCCGTCCAAATCACGTGTCTTGACCAAAATGGCCGACGTATTGAAACTGCCGTCGCCGTTGGCTACGGTGATAGTGTCGCCACAGTCGATTAACACCTCGTTGGTTCTAAGATTGCAGCCTTCGGGCAACTGGACAACGCAGTTGTTTCGATTGTTAGATAGCGACGCCAATTTGTCTGCCGCAAACTCGTTGTTGTGGGCAGATGCTTCTTTGGCGTACAAATCTTTGGCTTTTTCGATGTCTTGGGTGACACCGATACCATATTCGTACATGTACGCCAACGTGAGGTTTGCACTGTCGACATTAGCCTCCGCCGCTTGTGTGAGGTTTTCTACAGCCTTTTTGTAGTCGTGCGACTCACTGATGATTTTGAAAGCATCCTCATAAAGCTGTTGCACGTCGGGATTCTCCGGCGTCGGCTTGTCGTCCGGCTCGGGCGTCGGCTTGTCGGTGCCACCGCCGCCGTTGTTGGGCGTAGGGTTTACGGGCGTTGGCTCGATGCCGCCGGAGGATTCTTTGCCGCAAGAGTTGAATCCTACCATCAGCGTGATGCCAAGCACCAACGTTACCAATAGTTTTAGTTTTCTTTTCATTGCTTTTATTTTTGAATTACTGATTAATATGCATTGTCACAAAACAACAATCCCTTGCGGAACGTCATTGGATACGACCCGCAAGGGATTGCTTAGATTTTTTATAATATATGTCGTCAAGAAGGTAAAGTAAAATACACCTTTTACCCCCCCCCATTTACATTTTGCAATGTTTGATTTACTTTATCTATGACCGATGAAAGTTTCATAACATATATTAGTTAATGATAATTATCAACGGTACAAAGAAAAAGAAAAAAAACGAATTACAAAAGTTTTTTTCAAAAAATGCTTTTCTTTTGTGCCTACCTTACCACTATCCTCTGACCTATTCTCAGGGTCTTGTTGGCGGAGATGCCGTTGAGGCTGCAAAGGCGGGCTACTGTGGTGTGGTATTTGCGGGCGATGGCGCCGAGGGTGTCGCCAGAGCGGATGATGTGGACAACGCGCTCTGTGGTCTGCGACGATTCCTTGTCGGTCTGTCCGTAGTGCGAATAGATGTTGAAATAATGTTTTTTCAAGGTAAACAACGTGTCGCGGAGCTGACCATTCGGGAAGTCAAAAATACGCTCTGCATCAAACGGCTTGCCCATATAGCGCACTTCAAAATGCAAGTGCGGGCCGGTGCTGCGTCCTGTGCTGCCGCCAAGTCCGATGACCTCGCCAGCTTTTACGAGTTCGTTTTCTTCTACAAGATGCTTGGAAAGGTGGGCGTAATATGTCTCCAGACCGTTGGCGTGGCGTACTACGATAAGGTTGCCATAGCCGCCTGCATCAGCCACTTCGCGGATGACGCGCACTTTGCCGTCGAAGGCTGCGCGGATGGTGTCGCCGGTGGTGAGGGCGATGTCGGTGCCCTTGTGGTCGCGGTGACGGCGGAATTTCCAGCCCGAAGTCACAGGTCCTTTGATGGGGCAAGCCCAGCCGTGAAGGCTATCAGTAAGCAACAAATCTACTTCAGCGGGCAACGATGACAATGTAACATCGGTGTAGGCGTGAATCTGCTCCTGCTCCCAGGCGTCCTGAAAATCCTCGTCGGAGATGTTGGGGCGTTCAAGCTCGATGTACTTCCACGTATAATCCTCAAAGAGGACAATCTTCTTATACTTGTCGCTGGTATTAACGGTGTCTATAGCCTTGACAGCCGCCGGAATCTCTGTATCCGGGTCTACATCTGCTGTCAAAGATTTGAAGTCCATTTTCTGTCCGTAAGCTCCTAATGCAAGTGTGACTGCTGCAATGGTCAAAAGTCTCTTTTTCACGATCTTATATACTTGTTAAAGGGTTTGTACTAAAAAAACGGGTAGAGGAACTGCTCTTAGGTTTGCTCCTCTACCCGTCTCTTTTCATATAACGTGCCAAATTTTCATTCTGCGGTAATACTATTGAAAATCATCGTTCAACAATCTTTTCTTCGTATGCCTCCAATGAATCGCCAACTTGGAAATCGTTGTAATTCTCTATGCAAATGCCACATTCCATACCCATGTTGATTTCCTTGGCGTCGTCCTTGTAGTGCTTCAGAGCCGCAATCTTGCCCGAATGAACCACCACGCCATCGCGGATTACGCGCACTTGGTTGGATCTGAGCACCTTGCCTTCCACTACGAGGCAGCCGGCAATATTGCCCACCCTGGAAATCCTGAATACAGACTTCACTTCCGCCATACCGCACACTTCTTCCTTGGTTTCAGGTGCAAGCATGCCCTTCATGGCGTCCTGGATGTCGTTGATGGCGTCGTAGATGATGGAATATGTCTTAATCTGAATCTGCTCCTTGTCGGCAAGCTTCTTGGCATTGGACGACGGACGCACATCAAAACCGATAATGATGGCGTTGGACGCCGATGCAAAGAGTACGTCGCCTTCCGAAATCTGACCAACGCCCTTGGAGATGATGTTGACCTGGATTTCATCTGTGGTGAGCTGTTCGAGCGAATCCTGCAACGCTTCCACAGAGCCTTGAACGTCTGCCTTGAGCACGATGTTGAGTTCCTGGAAGTTGCCGAGCTTGATACGCCTTGCGATTTCGTCGAGGGTGAGGTGTTTCTTGGTGCGCATGAGGATCTCACGTTCGAGCTGCTCGTGCTGCAACGCCTTGTCACGTGCGCTGCGTTCGTCCTTCATCACCTCAAATTTGTCGCCAGCCACAGGAGAGCCGTCGAGACCGAGTACAGATGCGGGTTCGGCAGGATGCACTTCCTTGATGTTTTTGCCGCGCTCGTTGAAGATGGCCTTCACCTTTCCGGAATGACTTCCCGCACAGATGACGTCGCCTATCTTCAATATGCCGCGCTCCACAATCACCGTAGCCATATAGCCACGTCCCTTGTCGAGGGTAGATTCCACCACAGAACCTTCCGCCGGGCAATTGTAATTGGCCTTGAGTTCGAGCATTTCGGCCTCGAGGAGGATGCGTTCGAGGAGCTTGTCCACGTTCTGTCCTGTGATTGCCGAAATTTCCACACAGCCGTACTGACCGCCCCAATCTTCCACGAGGAAATTGCGGTTGGCAAGGTCTTCTTTTATCTTGTCTACATTGGCGGTAGGAAGGTCTATCTTGGTGATTGCAAATACGATAGGCACACCAGCCGCTTGTGCGTGTGATATTGCCTCTACAGTCTGCGGCATCACCGAGCTGTCGGCAGCCACAACGATGACGGCAATGTCGGTGATTTTTGCGCCACGCGCACGCATTGCGGTGAACGCCTCGTGTCCCGGGGTGTCGAGGAAGGTGATATGCCTGCCGTCGCCGAGCGTCACATTGTACGCGCCGATGGCCTGCGTGATGCCTCCCGCCTCGCCGGATATTACGTTGGTCTTGCGGATGTAATCGAGGAGCTTGGTCTTGCCGTGGTCCACGTGTCCCATCACCACCACGATAGGTGCGCGGGGCTGGAGGTCTTCGGGCTTGTCCTCTTCGCGGGTCTTCTTGTCGTCTTCATCGTCCTTGCCGATAAACTCCACTTCAAATCCAAATTCGCCCGCCACAAGTGTGATGATGTCGGCGTCGAGCCTCTGGTTGATGGATATGATGGTGCCGAGGTCGAAGCATACGGAGATAATCTGGCTTACGGGGACATCCATGAGCGATGCAAGCTCGTTGGCGGATACAAATTCCGTCACCCTGAGTTTCTTCTGCTCAAGTTCCTCAAGCTGCATGGCCTCCTTGAGTTTCTCCCTGCCTTCGGCGCGTTCTTCGTGTCGGCGCACCGCCGCCTTGTTTTTGGTCTTTTGGAATTTGGCGAGAGTCTCTTTGACCTGCTTGTTGATGTCCTCTATACTGATTTCCTGGTTGTTTTGCTGACGCTTGCCGCGCTTCGACTGCTTCTCCTGCTGTTTTTCCTGGCCCTTGCCACGGTCGCCACGGTCGCCGCCCTTCTTGTCGCCACCTTTTTTGTCGCCCTTCTTGTCGCCCTTGCGCGAACCATCTTTCTTGTCGCCCTGCTGAGCGGCAGCTTCGTTGATGTCCACGCGCTCCTTGTCGATGCGCTTGCGGCGGTTGCGTTTTTTCTTTTTCCTGCTGTCCTCAAGCTCTATCTTGCCGAGGATGCGGGGTCCGCTGAGCTGCACCATGCCAGGCCTGAAAATCTCAGTGCTTGCCGACTGTGATGCGCCATTGTTGCTGTCCGTCTCTGGCTCAGGAGCCTTGGCGGGAGCTTGCGGCGTTGTATTCTGCGGTGCTACATACTGCGATGTAGTGTCGGGTTTTGGCTGCTGCGGCTGTTGTTGCTGCTGGCGCGGCCTGTTGTCCTGTCCCGACGATGAAGATTTTTTGTCGGGGCGGGTCTTGGTGTTGAGTGTGCTCAAATCTATCTTGCCTATCACCTTGGGGATGGCAGGCTCTTGATATTTTTGACGGTGCTTGTCGTTGCGCTGCTGATTTTGGGGCTTTTGGTTGTTGTTTTGCCTTTGGTTTTGGTCGGATGCTTTAACTTCCTTTTGGTCAGAGGAAGAAACTTGATTAGCGTTGGCAGCCTTGTTTGCCTTGTTTTCAGCATTGATTGCTCTCTTGCGTTCTTTTTCGATCTCCGCCTCCCTTTCGCTCAGTTTTTTAGCCATTTGGTCGGAGGCATACTCGCGCTGTAGGAGTTCGTACTGCTTTGCGGTAATCTTAGAATTGGGGTTGTTGTCTACGGTATACCCTTTCTTCATCAGAAAATCCACAATAGTTGCGACTCCCACGCTGAGCTCCTTGGCTACTTTGTTTAATCTTGTTTCTTTTTCTATGCTCATATAAGGAAATTAAAGTTAATAATTAGTCAGTATCTATTTACTACTCTTGCTCCAATTCTTCCTTGAAGATCTTGATGACTTCGTCGATGGTCTCCTCCTCGAGGTCGGTGCGGCGGATTAGCTCCTCACGCGGGATGTTGAGCACGTCGCGCGCGGTGTCGCAGCCGATAGACTTGAGGGTGTCGATAATCCAGCCCTCTATCTCGTCGGTGAATTCCTTCAAGTCCACATCGTCCTCCGCTCCTTCTTCGATGTCGCGGAATACCTCGATGTCGTAGCCTGTGAGCTGTCCGGCGAGCTTGATGTTGGAGCCGTTTTTGCCGATGGCCTTCGACACTTCCTCGGGGTCGAGATATACTTCCACCTTCTTCTCAGCCTCCACAACGCGGATGTCGTTGATGGTGGCGGGGGAGAGTGTGCGCTGTACAAAGAGCGGGATATTGTTGGTGTAGGGCACTACGTCGATGTTTTCGTTGCGCAGCTCGCGGACGATGCCATGTATGCGCGAACCCTTCATGCCTACGCATGCGCCTACGGGGTCGATGCGCTCGTCGTAGCTCTCTACAGCCACCTTGGCGCGTTCGCCCGGTATGCGTACTATCTTCTTGATGGTGATGAGGCCGTCGAGAATCTCGGGCACTTCCATCTCGAAGAGCCTTTCGAGGAAGGCGGGCGATGTCCTCGAGAGGGTGATGCTCGGGGTGCCGTTCTTCATCTCCACGTTGCTGATGACAGCCTTCAGAGTGTCGCCCTTGCGGAAGAAGTCGCTCGGTATCTGCTCCTGCTTGGGCAGGGAGAGGTCGTTGCCGTCTTCGTCGCGGACAAGGATTTCTCTTTTCCATACCTGATATACCTCGCCCGAAACCACTTCGCCGATGCGGTTCTTGTATTTTTCGTAGAGCTTCTCTTTCTCAAATTCAAGAATCTTCGCCGTCAGGTTTTGACGCAGGGTGAGTATGGCACGCCTTCCGAAGTCCTGGAATTTGACTTCGTCGGTGACCTCCTCGTCGATTTCGTAGTCGGAGTCGATGCTCTTGGCCTCAGAGAGTGAAATCTCGAGGTTGGGGTCCTGCACGTCGCCGTCTTCCACGACCACGCGGTTGCGCCATATCTCGAGGTCGCCTCGGTCGATGTTGATGATGATGTCGAAGTTTTCGTCGGTGCCAAACCTCTTGGCGAGGATGCTCCTGAAGACTTCTTCTATCACGCGCATCATTGTGGCGCGGTCGATGCTTTTCTGCTCCTTAAACTCGGCAAAGGATTCTATCAGATTGTTGATTTCCATGTTTTTCCGCCTAATATTGTTTGTTTAAAACGCAATTTTAATCTTAGTGTATTTTACGTCGCAATAGTTGTATGGAGTCTGCACCTGCACTTTCACCTTCTTGCCGCCCTGACGCTCCGTGTGCGTCTCCTCAAGCGTGAACGACGTATCGTCCGCCCCGGCTATCGTGCCCCTGAGCTTCTCGCCGTCGATGGTCTCCACGACCACCTCGTGGCCAATGTTTTTGCGGTACTGGCGCGGCAGTCTAAGCGGCTCGCCAAGTCCCGGGCTCGACACTTCGAGGTCAAAATCCTCCTCGTCCCTATTGAGCGACGCCTCTATTGCCGCGCTCAATTCGCCGCACTCGTCGATAGTGATGCCCTCGTCGGTATCCGCCTTTACCAAAATATCGTTGTCCTTGGACACCTTGACATCTACTACAAAAAATTTGGACAGCGACGGATTCTCCTCCACCAACTGCCGGATTGCTTCTGCTGAAACCATATATTTTTGCGATAAAAATAGGGGACTTTGGTGTCCCCTATCCCTTGCCGCAAAATTACACATTGTATTTGGATTATGCAAGTATATTTGCAAATTTTTTTTACATTGTTGTCATGATATGCCCTACAATGTGCTACAATGCTTATTTGCTGTTGTATGTGGTTTCGCGCATCTGCTGGTTC
>JAEEGK010016218.1_pt1 | contig 16410 bp, 14 predicted proteins | sample 8958771 | NCBI WGS metagenome assembly JAEEGK01 (sample SAMN16246547, study PRJNA631951) | gut metagenome | biome: gut microbiome; feature: rumen; material: SC-attached | host: Bos | place: Iran: Karaj | collected 2018-10 | reverse complement strand
GTCCACGCGGCCCGTTTCCTTGTTCAGGTTATAGCCCACGGGCTTGTAGAGGATACCGCTCGTGTTCACCAGCGAACCGTGTGAGAGGTGACCGCCGTGAGCCAGGTTCAGGCCCATGAAAGTGTCGCCCGGCTGCAGCACGGCCAGCAGCACGGCAGCGTTAGCCTGTGCGCCTGAGTGGGGTTGCACGTTGGCATACTCGGCATCAAACAGCTTGCAGACGCGCTCGATGGCCAGCTTCTCAACCTCGTCCACCACCTGACAGCCGCCGTAGTAGCGCTTGCCGGGGTAACCCTCAGCATACTTGTTCGTCAGGTACGAGCCCATAGCCTCCATTACCTGGTCGCTTACAAAGTTCTCACTGGCAATCAGCTCAATGCCTTTCAGCTGGCGCTGATGCTCTTTCTCAATCAACTCAAAGATTTGGTTGTCTCTTTTCATCTTTCTTTTGTCTATTTGGTTTTTGACTACTTTTCTCTTAGAGCTTGCAAAGTTACGAAAAAGTGAGCGAAATACAAAAGAAAAATCCTTTTTTCTTTTTATTTCCGAGCGCTAGTAACTTCGGCGAAGCCAAAGCTACGAAAAAAAGAGAGCAAAACAAAAGAATTCATTCTTTTTTTTGCCGAGACGGAGTAAATTCGCCGTCGTAGACGGCAATGTTACGAAAAAGTGAGCGAAATACAAAAGGAAAATCCTTTTTCTTTTTATTTCTAAAATAATAATTACCTTTGCAGCCGAAATAAGAATATGTACGAATTATGATAGTAAAAGAGATTTTCCTTCGTGGCCAATGTCCTGTCGGGCGTTATTGCGCTGCTGATGATTCGCAAAGGGGCATCGAAGCAGCTTTAGTCTTTTGGCCCGCGGACAGATTTTTGTCGGTCGTCGCTGCCGCCTATATATATAGCGGCAGCGACGACCGACAGGAATCCGCCACACGGAGCGCCTCCGCCAAACATGTTTGGCGTTATGAAATATCTTTACAACTAAAATAACGGTAAGGATAGCCAAAACTTCCCTCCGACCAAACTGAGACTTTAGTCCGGGTAAACTGGCAGTTTACTCCGACTAAACTCCGAGTTTACTCTGGGTAAATTCAAAGTCCCGTTTTTAGGCACTTTTCAGGGTGTTTGCGATGAATTTGAGTGTGGTAAAGAAAACGGACAAAGCTAATCTGTCTTACCAAAGAGCACCTGATCCTTGTCGCTATAGTTCACCGAACCAATATACTCTTTGTACCTATTCTCCTGGTTCAGCGCAGCCGCAGGCGTGAACTATGCCCAGCAGGGATGGAAGCGCAACGGCGCGACGATTAAGCTCGACTATCTGAACGTTCCCCTTACCGCCAACTTCTATGTGGCTCCGGGACTGGCCCTGAAGACAGGCGCTCAGTTCGGTTTCCTGATGAACGGCAAGGTTGAAGATGAGGATATCAAGGATGATATGGAGAAGCTGAATGTATCTATTCCTCTTGGTATCTCCTATGAGTTCAGTGACTTTGTAATTGAGGCTCGTTACAACATTGCTGTCACCAAATGTAACAAGTACGACTACGGAACTGGCGACAAGCAGCGTAGCGACCTGGTTCAGTTTACCGTGGGTTACAAGATTGGACTCTAAACACGATTTTCCAACAAATCGTTTAACTTTCCACAACGGATTTCACGGATTAAACGGATTTCTAAGTTGCTGATGATCAGTCGGTCTTAAATCCGTATAATCCGTGTAATCCGTTGTTTATTTAATAAATCTTGTTCGGGACACAAAGTTAGTAGTCGAGCCAGGAGAAGTCTTCTGTGTGGGGACCGTCGTGCCAGTACTCGTAGAAGTCCTGCGAGCAGGGTGGGAGATTGTCGCCCTGTGCGTCGCGGAAGGTCTGCTGCGTCGTCTGCTCGGCACGGTAGTACTCCATCTTCTCCTCAAACTCGCCAATTAGCTCGTCGTAGTAGCCATCGTACTTGTCGGCAAACAGGTAATAGTAGCAGGTGCCGAAGTATCGGCTGGAGAGGTACTCGACGCGTTTGTCCCACCAGGCATATTCGGGGTGTCCGAGGGCGCGCCAGAGGTCGCTGCAGCGGCGGTCGAGCAGTTCGCACTCTGTCTCGGAAATGACGTCGCGGAGCCTTACCCGATTGTTGTCGAAGCAAACGTAGCGCCAGTCGTTGTAGTCTTTGTCCTCAATGAGTCCGGCGGTGAGTAGCCATACTTTTCGTGCCCACCAGAAGTGGCCGGTCTCGGCACAGAGGTCGCCAATATACATGCCTTTCTGGAACTTCCGCTTGCAGCTTTCTGCACAGCGGATGGGATGGATTTCGCGGTTGACCAGGTCTTTCAGCAGTCGGGCTTCAAGGTGGGTGACGACGCCGTTAGGCATGCAGCTGCACACCCTGTAGGGAATTCTTCTTCGAGCAGGGCGGCTTTCTTGATTGTTGTTTCTCATAAGGGTAATTCGTGGTTGTTTCATTGATATGCGATAGTTGTAGTTTTTTTTCTAGAATCCAATCTTTGTTTTCGGACGAGGAACCTCGATAGGGACGATGTCCTCAGGAGTGAGTGAGAGCAGTTCGGACTCCCTTGTGGGCTGCTGGCGGACACAACGGGAGGCGTGCTGGATATAGATGCGCTCCATCTGATTGCCAATGAAGCGGGCATTGCCCCAGGTCTGAGGGTCGCGAGCCTGATAGGCTGCCGAGAGCATGCGGACATATTTCTCCCAAGCCTCTGTGGTGAACTTGTAGTGGTAGTCGTCTACGCGGCGGCGGGTAATTTCCAGTAGCTCATCGACGGTAAAGTCCTGGAACTCAAACTTGTTGGGGAAACGCGACTGTAATCCGGGGTTGAGGTCGAGCAGCTTTTTCATGGGTTCCTTGTATCCGCACAACACGATGGCGATGTCGCGTTGCTTCTCGTCGGAAAGGACATTCATCAACAGCTGGATGACCATCTTGCCCGGGTCGTTCGCGTTGGGAGTGTTCAGCAGGTAGGCTTCGTCAATCATGAGTACGCCACCCCTTGCCATTTCAAGAACCTGGCGCATGGAGCGCTCTTCGTCGCCCCAGAGGGTGCCGATAAACGTGCTGCGGTCGCAAACCACCACGTGGCCCTTTGACAAGGCTCCTGCCTGGTGCAATAGGGAACCGTAGATCTTGCAGACCGTTGTCTTGCCCGTACCCGGGCGGCCGAGGAACAGGCTGTGGAGCGATACCTCATGCTGCCTGACAGTAGGACAATACCGAAGGAGCATTTTGTTGTAGCGCGTAAGGTTGACCAGTTCGTCCATGCGCTGCTTGATTTCCTGACAGCCCACGAGCCTGTTGAGCTCCTCGCGAGGATGAGCAATAGGGCGCAGGATTTCCACCTTTACCTTGAGGTTCTGGTTCTGCTCAATCTCACCGTCGGGAAACAATGGTTCGTCGTCCGAGGGAGTTTCGTCTTCAAAAACAGGCTCATCGTCAAAAGCAGTTTCTTCTTCCGAGGTTGTTTCGTCTTCTTCCGAAGCAGTTTCTTCCAACGAAGCGGTTTCTTCCAACGAGGCTGTTTCTTCCAACGAGGCTGTTTCTTCCAATGGATTATCCAGTTCGCTGTTGATGAAGTCGTTCAGCAATTTTTCGAACTCCTCGGTGTCGGTATCAGGCGCGTCAGACACAGGAACAAGGGCCCCTGTCAGCGCGTAGACATAGGACTTGCAGGCCAGCTCGTCGTCTTCATTCACCCGTATCTTGCGGTACTTGATTCTTTTGAGGACATCAATGACCGTCACGTCGTTGGAATCCCACATTTGATACAAATCGTAGGCATTGAGAATGTTGGCTTCTGTCAGCAGCACGCCGTATACCGGCATCATGAGCTGGTTCCTGACGGAACGAACCGTCCGCGCCAGTTTCCACACATTACTGACACGCGGCTCGTGACCATCGGCCAGGATAAGGGGACTGAGCGTTTCGGATTCCTCGTAGGTCTGCTCCTCGCCCTGTCCGCAGCAGTCAAGACATACCACGACCATGCATGAAGCATCGCAATAGAGATAAACGTCGAAGTCAGTAAGGAATGGGCCTAAGCCCTTGAGGTGAGAGGAATAGACGGCATAGTTCACCGCCATAGCATCTAAATGTTTCCAGATGGTTGTTTGTGTCTGATTTTTGAAATCGCTAATCAGTCTGTGTTCTTTTCGCATATTCTGCATCATTCTAATCACAATAAAATAAAAAGGTAAAAAAAGTCCCTTGGAGTAGGGACGCAAGAGTGAATAGGCAAGTGCTCCTGCACCCGCCTATGGACAAATAGAGTATTCGTTTAGAGAATACGCTATCACAATCCCCCGACTATTGTAGCAATATGTCAAAGACCACTTAGGGTCTTCGAGGCAAAGCCTCAAAGAACGTACAAAACGACAAGGTACAATCCTCCCGTCGATTTTCAGATTCAGTTATTCACGTCGTCATCGAACCGCTCGGCACAAGGTTGTTTTCTTTGTCATCTTGTTCATTCTTGCTACAATGTTTTTAATTGATTTGTGATAGAATTATGCAATTCGGCTGCAAAAGTAGCTAAAAATTCCGTTCCCTCCAAATGATTGGGGGGAAATTTATTCGAATCCGTCAAGTTCGTCGCCCAGTTCGTCACCCATTATGAAAAACAAGGGGCGGGCTGAGGGGATAATTTCTCCTCCTGTGTCAGCACCGCCGTAGCCGATGCCGTAGGGGGAGTTGGCGGAACCGCAAATCATGCGGGTGGGTGCTGTTTGGAAAACCACTAAGGAAGGAGGCATATAGGGCTTTTTCATCTGACGACCTCCTTTCTTCCGTTTCTGATATACAGTCCCTTTTGGGAATGTTTTACGCGACGCCCTTGCAGGTCGTAAAAGATGTTGCTTGGTTTATAGGGACTGGTAGTCTGAGGCTGGTCGGAATCATGATGTGTTTCCCATGATTTGATGCCTGTGACGACAGGGTTAATGGTCATCATGATACGTGCTGCAGACGGATTATTTGTTTCGCTGAAACCGGCAAGCTTGTCGGAGAAGTTGAAATAGGCACGATAGCCTTTCATCTTGGTATTGCCTATGGAGTAATAGAACTTGTTGCCGCTGAGGAACAGCCAACCGTAGTCCAGTACCGTGTTGGCCACATAGGTGCCGACCATTTGTCGTGACATGTCCTGTGAAGGAGTAGTGGCAAAGTCTACTACGGCATTCTGCGGATTGACAGTTACCCCAGGCACCGTAAACTCGTTGATGGGCGAGGATACCTTAATAATATAAGGATGGTTGGCAGCTATGGCTGTGACATCGGAAAAGTTGACAGACAGCTGATCTGTGTCGGCATTATAGGAGTAGTCGTTGAATGCTGCCAGTTGCACATCATCGCCAAAGGCAGTCTTTACCTGTTCCTCAGTCATGGCAAACGGCAGGCAGATGGTGTTCCATTCATCGGCCTTGATGGTGCGTTTTACGTTGACGTCTAAGTTCTCGGCAGCCACAGGGGCGGTTGTGGATTCTTCGTCGAGCAGCACTTCGGTCATGAGGCTTCTGTAGTCGTCGATATCCTTCTGGGAGATTTTCAGCCACAGGGCGAATTGTTCCATTTTCTCGCAGAAGGTGCTGCCTTGGAAGTTGTCCTTGATGTATTTTACCAACTTATGGTAAGAGTGGTCTCTATTGTATTTGTCGGAACTGGAAACTGTAGTGGGGTCAACATATCTATAGCGACCGTCATAAGTGTAGGAGGTCATCTCATAATCCTTCGCCATGTCGCTTTCCGAGGCACCCAACAGACCCTCAAGGAGGAATGCTAATGTGCCAGTACGGTCGGCTCCCAGATTGCAATGGAAGATGACCTTCTTTCCATCCCGCAAACTGCTGACAACCTTTTCGAAGCAGTTTTTGAGCTGTTCTCGTGCTTCATTGATAGCGATTAAATATTGTCTTGTTCTATATTTACTCCCGTTACTAACCCCATCAACATACTCCAAGTAATTCTTTACGGGACTGCCGCTATAGTCGCCGAAGTCAATCTCAACGCCAACGCCTTGGACGTTCAGCAGCTCATTGATGCCTTGATCGGTAATTTTCAGTTGTTTGTTGGGGACCTCCAATTCCCCGGTACGAAATACTTTACCGTATTTTATTCTCTTGCCATTTGGCAGCTTCCATCCTCCAATGTCGCGGAAATTGTAGATGTAGCCGATATTCAGCATCCTCACCGTTCCTTCCGTCCTGAAGCTTCCGTCAGCAATCTCAGTCTTGGAGTCGTCAGCATTGACGACATACAGCTTGTAGGTATACGACTTCTGGGGAATGAGGTTCCATATTTCCAACACCTTCGATTCCAGGGCGTGAATGTCGGAACGCACCATAGCCCCGTCATCATAGACCTCGAGGAGGAGTTCCTTGCCCTCGCCAACGACAGGGGGAATGATCCTGACGGGGAAGGGGAGGTCTTTGCGGTATTGGGTTGCCTGTGTGGTGTAATCGGTTATTTTGGTAAAGGTGTAGTCGTCGTCAGGATATTCCACATTCTGAACGAAGTCGTGGGTGACGGGATTCTCCAAACAGAAGTTCTCTACAGCCTCACCGACTTCAACAATGGTTATTCCTGTCGTTTCCTTGGTCCATCCTGCATTCTTGTAGGCTGTCAGGGTACCTATCGGTATATACAGCACACAGTCATCAGGGACTGAAGTGAAAGCTCCAGTTCCCAATGACTGTGGATATAGCATGTTCGAGTAGATGCTTTTCAAGGATGTACACCCCGAAAATACATTGTTCCCAATGGTCGTCATCGTGCAGGGGATGGTGACTGAGGTAAGGCCGGTACAGCCCGAGAATGCGCCATCTCTGATGGAAGTAACCTTATATGTCTTTGTACTGCCCCATGAAGCAAAAGTAACACTTTCCGGGATGACGACATCGCCGGAATACTTGCCTTCCTTCCTTTCCCTGACTGCCGCTTTATACGGAATATAGCTATCCCCGGAATTCATATCTCCGGAATATCTTATTCCGTCAACCTCCTCCGCAAAGGTCATGAGCGGGAATACCGCGAGAAGCAGGAATAGTAGTCGTCGCCCGTTCATGGGTGTTGCGTATTCTTAGAAGAACAGCATACTTAACAGATAGGCCACGATGGTAGAGGTGGAAACACAAATCAGACCAGGCATCATGAAGGAGTGGTTCAATAGGTATTTGCCTATGATCGTGGTGCCCGAACGGTCGAAGTTGACGGTAGCAATATCGCTGGGGTAGTTGGGGATGAAGAAATAGCCGTAGACCGATGGCAGCACACCGAGCAGCACGGGGCCGGCAATGCCCAACTGGTAAGCCAGGGGAAGCATGGCCACGACAACGGCTCCCTGTGAATTGATGAGTACAGAGACGAGGAAGAACACCAATGCGATAGACCACGGATATTCTGCGACAATACCCTCAAGGGCTCCCTGCATCTCGGTCATGTAGTTGGAGAAATAGGTGTCGGCGAGCCAGGCGATACCATAGATGGCCACGACGGCCACCATGCCAGACTGCCACACGGGACCTGAAACGGCCTTCTTGGGCTGGGCCTTACAGAAGATAATCATCAGGGCGGCTGCGGAGATCATTACAATCTGGATGACAAGGTTCATCTTCAGGTCGACCATACCTTTCTCTGTGAATCCCTCAGCAACGATTCCCGCCTTAGCCAAGGCAGAGGCCGAGATGGTGGCACCACCGGCGAGCGTCATGTCGCCAGCACCTTTTATAGCCTTCACGGTCGAATAGGATGGCAGCAGGTCGGGTAGGGCGGCGAACATGACGATAACGGCAAGTGCGCCGAGGAAAATGAAGACAGCATTCTTGGCCGACTGCGGAATCTCCTTGTCGAGCGTGGTGGCGTTGGAACCATAGATATAGTTGCGCTGTACAGGGTCGGCAATCTTCTTCTGGAACTCAGGATCCTTGTCGAGGTCCAGTCCACGATGATAGGAGGCAGCGGCAGCAGCCATCAGTCCGCAAAGGCAGGCTGGAATGGAAATCATCAGTACCCGGGGAATGGTGATGTCGAAATGGTTGGCATTGGAGATGGTTACAAAGGCCACAACAGCCGCGGCGATGGGAGAGCAGGTGATACCAACCTGTGAGGCAATGGAAGCCACGCCGCAGGGACGCTCTGGACGAATGCCTTTCTTCAGGGCGATGTCACAGATGATGGGCATCAGCGTATAGACTACATGGCCGGTACCAACGAGCACCGTCAGAAAGAAAGTGCAGAGTGGAGCCAGGAACGTGATGCGGTCAGGATGTTTACGAAGCATTCTCTCCGCTATCTGGATGAGCCAGTCCATACCGCCTGAAGCCTGCATGATACCGGCACAAGTGACAGCAGCAATGATGATGTAAATAACGTCGGTAGGAGGGGTGCCAGGTTTCAGACCGAAACCGAATACCAGGATTGCCAGACCGATGCCAGAGATGGCACCGAGTGCCAAGGAGCCGTAGCGTGAACCAACCCAAAGTGCGCCAAGCACGATGAAAAGTTGGATAATCATTGATAGGGTAATCATTCGTTTTTGGGTTTTTAGTTATTATTAATCTCTTTTTTCCTTAATGATACCGTGGCGATAGGCATGAAGCAGTTGTTTCAGGTCGTTGATCTGTTCACGCAGTTCGGTGCCTTTGTCGGTGTCGGCTACCAGCATACGGTGGGCAGACATCTCTACAATCTGGGTAGTTGACTTGATGTCCGTACCTCGCATGATAGCATCTTTCTTCGAAGTGAAGGGCTCGTGCTGCACCAGCTGGAAACCTCGGCTGTGGTAGATGAGTGTGTAGCCTGCAATACCTGTTTCGGAATGGTAGGCTTCCGAGAATCCGCCGTCGATGACCATCAGCTTTCCGCCAGCCTTGATGGGGTTCTCGCCCTTGGAGGCATGAACGGGAACATGGCCGTTGATGATATGACGGTTCTGTCCCTTTACCCCGAAGGCGTCAAGTATGCGGTCGCATATCTCCTCATTGTTGCGCAACTGGAAATAGAATCCTTTTTCTTCCTTATAGGTCTCCTTGTCGGTAAGGAAATACCGTTCAAAGGTAGCCATCTTCGATTTGTCGAACAGCGGAGAATCCTTGCCGCACCAAAGATAAAGGAAGTAGTCCTTGGCGTAAGCCTTCAACTCCGGTTCTGTGTCGTTTTCAAATGCCGCTCTCACCAGTTGGCCGATATAGCTCATCAGTTCCTTTCCCTTGTATTTCTTTCCAAGTATCTCAACGTCTTTCAGCGAACCGTCGGCATTCAGCGGAGTGGATGCATGGAAGAGCAGGTTCTGGTTGCAGATGTTATACATACAGCCGTGGCTCAGAATGGTCTGGATATGCTTCCTTAGTTTTTCAGAAACGCGGAACGAGTGATGCAGCTTCTGCATGAGGTCGGCCTCTTCGGGGGTGAGGTCGCTCACGGGACTCATGGCGCCCATGGGAAATACTGTGGGAAAAATGCACGACTTCATGGCGTAGCGCTTGCCGTCAAGGGTGCATGTCTGCGTCTTATAGTCAATGTTTTCCAGCAGACAGCGGTCTTCCATTTGCCATTCCGGTCGGCGATGGAAAATCTTGGCTTCCTCTTTGAACTGTAAGATACAGATGGCCTTGTGCATCTTGGCAGTCAGCTGCAGGGTCTTCTCGTCCTGTTTGGTGTCTTTCAGGAGAATGGGCATAAACTCCTCGCATGGATCATCGCCGTACACTTCAAGTGCAAAGGTGGCCAGCGGCAGGAGGTTAATACCATAACCGTCTTCCAGGGTGGCGAGGTTGGCATAGCGTAAGGAGAGGCGCAGCACATTACAGATACAGGCATCGTTGCCTGCTGCAGCTCCCATCCATAGTATGTCGTGGTTACCCCATTGGATGTCCCATGAGTTGTAACGGCGCATCAAATCCATGATGATATGGGCACCAGGGCCACGGTCGTAGATGTCGCCTAAAATGTGCAACCGGTCAATGACCAGCCGCTGGATAACATTACACAAAGCGCAGATGAAATCGTCAGCTCGGCCTGTCGATATGATGGTGTCGACGATGACGGCTACATAAGCAGCCTTGTCCTGGTCGTCGGTACGCTCATGCAACAACTCTTCAATGATGTAGGAGAACTCTTCGGGCAGCACCTTGCGAACCTTCGACCGCGTATATTTCGACGAGACGTCACGGCAAACCTTCACCAATTGATGGATGGTGATATGGTACCAGTCGTCGATATCCTCCTCGACGGCTTTCACTAATTCCAGCTTCTGCTCGGGATAGTAGATGAGGGTGCATAGCTCTTTCTTTTCCGACTCACGAATGGAGTTGCCGAAAATCTCGCCCACTTTGCGCTTAATGTTGCCCGAGGCATTTTTCAATACATGCTCGAAAGCTTCGTTTTCACCATGAATGTCGGCCAGGAAATGTTCCGTTCCCTTGGGCAGATTCATGATGGCTTCCAAATTGATAATCTCCTTGGCTGCATCAGCCACAGTCGGGAATGACTGTGACAGCAGGTTCAAGTAGTGCATGTCTATCGTATTCATATTCTCAGATGGTTTCTCAGTAGTTTTCTAATTGCCTGCGTTCCTCTGTCGTTAAGAGGAGATGCCGGAAGGAATCCTTCGTCTAATAGCGTTAGCTCTGTCTGAACTTGTAGCAAACGGCGGAAATATTTCAGCTGACGGCTCTCACTCAATGCCTCGCAGAGCCAGTCATCCTGTACGTTGTCTTGGCGCAGGACTCGGTCCAGTTCTACGAAATGACGGAGGGTGATATTGCCGTGTCCCATCTCCGCAACGATTCCTGCTACATCATGAGCTTCTACCTTGGGATGCTGATAGTCAGTAGGCAGGTAGCTCTTGATGCTGGCAGTCTCTATGTAGGGGGCTCTAATGCCCAGCACATGGATGCCGCGGTCAATGACGGTACGCACATTCTCATGGTCGGCATAGACCAACAGGCGCCGCCATTCCACTTCGTCAATGTCGGGTGCTTCCTCCGTAATCCATCGTTTGTCCCCTGTGATGCCGGCTTTCAGTAGTAATGACATCAGGTGTTGTGTATCGGCGCTCATCAGTTCCAGGGTATTCGAATCCATGACTTTGTGATAAACCTCCTGGGTGTATCGAACCATGGCTTCTCGTGTAATGGAATTGGTTACCACGGCGTCGCGGATCATCTCTACACGCGGATTCCATCCTAATTGGTTGAGCGATTCCATTTCCATTTTCCCATGAGCTATCATGACGTAGGAGAATTCTGCCAAACGTCGTTGCCATAGCAACGTCTTTGCCAGTTTCTCGCTGAGTCGGCGCTCCTTGATAATCCAAGGCTCCAGTCCGCTATGAGGGGTAAATACAATACGTGCCCCTTGGCGATGGTAGCTTATGGCCTGTCTGACTACCTTGTACTGCCAGCATCCATGCACATGGACAATGTCGGGGCGAGCGTCACCATCCGAACCCTCATCCATGTTGTTGAGAATCTTGACGTGTTCAGCTATCAACTGGTCGTCTTGTGGATACAAGTGAAGTACTTTCATCTTCAGTATGTCATTATTCAAACAATCGCAGCACCTCATGTCCAAGGTCAGCGCGAACAATCATAAAATCATAGCCGCCTCCACTTGTCAGATGCAGTTTCCATTTACCACTCTTGCTTTCGCGGCAATGCTCTGTCTTCCTTATCGCCTTTTGTACTTGACTGACTTCATCGAAAGTCTTGAGCCGGACGTCACCGCTTTTGCGGTTGATGTATCCCAATAAGATGACAGCGGGGGCTTTCACAAACTCTGCGAGCTCCTTCAGCCAGCAGTCGGCAGGAAGTGGTGTGTCAGCTTCAGTAAAAATGAGCCAGTCATGTTTTGCAGCCTTAACGCCGATGGTAAGTGCCAGCCTGCGCCGATTCCTTTGGAAATGGTAGTGGGGCAGGAATGTTGTATATAAGTGTGGAAAATCGGCTTTCTGCGCCTTTAGTACGTCAGTAGTCTCGTCAGTAGAACTCTCGTCTACCACAATAACCTCATAGCTCCCTTCATATTGCTGCGTAAGCATGACGGGAAGGTTTTGTCGAATATCTGATGCTTGGTCGTGAACGGCAGTTATGATACTGAACGTTGGCCAATAATCTTGGTTACTCATGGATTTCTTTTTTAATCTTGCTGCAAAGATACAATTTACTCGGCAAAAATGCAAATAAAATTGTGTTTTTTCGAGCATGGGCTTTTTTTTTGTTAAAACAGCAAATAGTTGTTAGATTTATCTTCGTTATACTTTGTTTCTCAATTATTTTGTTTACCTTTGCACTCGAAATGATAGAGACGTTGCTCATAAGCGGGGTGTTGCTTGCCATTGGAATGGCGTTGCTGCTCGTGAAGGTGCTGGTACGAAAGGACGGCACTTTTTCTTCGCAGCATATCCATGACAGCGAGGCGATGAAAGAACGCGGCATCCACTGTGTGATGGATCAGGATCGCGAAATGCGAGCCCAAAAGAAGTTGGAAATCTGAATGCTTTATATTATAATAAGGTAAGGAGAAAATAGTCAATCAATTAAATATTCAAAGAATGAAAAAGTACTTTTTCGGTGCACTGGCCTTTGCTGCAATCATGGCTTCGTGCAACAATGCAAGTCCCAAGATGGATGAGAAACCCCAGACTGTCGAAGCAGAGACTACGACTGGTATGAAGATTGCTTATGTGGAAGTTGACTCCCTGATGACGCAGTACGACTTTGCAAAGGACTACAGCGTGACGCTTCAGAAGAAGAGTAATAATGCACGTAATACCTTGACTCAGAAAACCAGCCAGCTGCAGGCTGCCGTGAACAATTTCCAGCAGAAGCTCCAGTCAAATGGTTTCCAGAGCCGTGAGCAGGCTCAAAGCGTTCAGGCTGCTATTGAGCGCCAGCAGCGCGACTTGCAGGAACTGCAGGCTCGTTTGGAAACAGAGTTGGCCAATGAGACGACAAAGTTCAATACCGCCTTGCGCGACTCGCTGAACAATTTTCTTTCTTCCTATAATAAGGATAAGCAGTTTGACTTGATTCTGTCGAAGGCTGGTGACAACATCCTGTTTGCTGACCGTAAGTTCGACATTACAAAGGATGTTATCAATGGACTGAACAAGCGTTACAAGCCTGCGACAGCCAAGAAAGAAACCAAGAAGGAAGAGACGAAGAAATAATTCTTATGCTGGAAAAACTGGGCATTACGGAGCTGAACGAGATGCAGCGTGAGGCATATGATGCCATTCTGCGTGGAAAGCAGGATGTTGTGGTGCTCTCACCGACAGGTTCAGGCAAGACTTTAGCTTATCTGTTGCCGTTGGCTCAAATGGTAGATGCCCGTCTGGCAGAGGTTCAGGCATTGGTTGTTGTTCCTGGACGTGAACTGGCTCTTCAGTCCGACAGGGTCATGAAGGATATGGGTAGCGGATTGCGGTCGGCTGCGTGCTATGGAGGACGGACGGCGATGGAGGAGCACCGGAAATTGAAGGAGGTGCTGCCGCAGGTTGTTTTCGGTACTCCTGGACGACTTAACGATCATTTGGATAAGGGAAACATCAGTCCTTATGGAGTGAAGTATCTCGTTATCGACGAATTCGACAAATGCCTTGAGATGGGATTTCACGACGAAATGGCCAGGTTGCTGAAGAAGCTGCCTGGCGTTCGTCGTCATATACTGCTCTCTGCAACTGATGCGGAACAGATTCCCGACTTCGTGCAAATCGACCGTGTTCGCCGGCTCGACTATCTGATGGAAGAAGAGCAGGTGCCCGACAGAGTTACGTTGTATGAGGTGAAGAGCCCTGTGAAGGACAAGTTGGATACGCTTAAGACATTACTTTTGGAGCTTGGCGACCAGCAGAGCATCGTATTTCTCAATTATCGTGACGCAGTAGAGCGTGTCGATGACTATCTCCGTCGTCAGGGCTTTTCCACCAGCGCCTTTCATGGAGGTATGGAACAAAGACAGCGTGAAGATGCCCTTTACAAATTCAGTAATGGCTCGGCTAATGTATTTGTCAGTACTGATTTAGGAAGCCGTGGTCTCGACATTCCCGATGTTGAGAATATCATCCATTACCATCTGCCGCTGAATGAAGACGGCTATATTCACCGAGTGGGACGCACAGCCCGTTGGGATAAACAAGGTAGGGCCTTCTTTATTGTAGGCCCCGATGAAAACATGCCTGATTTTATTAAGGGGAATGGAGGTTCGGAGGTACAAGGGTTCGAGATGTGTACTGAAGACAATCTCGCTCTTCCGTATCCCCGTACTCCCGCACCTCCGAAAATGGCCACTATCTATATTGGCAAAGGTAAGAAGGATAAGATCTCAAAGGGTGATATCGTGGGGTTCCTTTGTAAGAAAGGTGGGCTGGATCCTTCGGAAATCGGTCGTGTTGATGTTACGGAACGATATGCCTATGCTGCTGTCCTTCGTCCCAAGCTCAGTCAAGTGCTCCGGTTGACGAAAGGTGAGAAGATAAAAGGCGTTAAGACGGTTGTTGAGCCAGTGAAATGATACATTGACTTGACAAATTGATAGGAAAATGCACTCTTTTTGTGAATTTCTGCTTAAATATTTGCCCAATTCAAGAAAAAAGTGTAATTTCGCAGCGCCTTAGACAAAAAGAGGTAAAAAGGTGCGAATTTGTAAAGAGTAAACCAATAATAAACATCAAAAGTAACAATGAAGAAGTACAACTTTAATGCCGGTCCTTCGATGCTTCCCCGCGAGGTCATCGAGAACACCGCTAAACAGTGTCTTGATTTCAACGGCTCAGGTCTCTCGCTGATGGAGATCAGCCACCGTGCAAAGGATTTCCAGCCCGTCGTCGACGAGGCTGTGGCTCTGGTTAAGGAGCTCCTCGACATTCCTGAGGGCTACTCAGTCATCTTCCTCGGTGGTGGTGCCTCTCTCGAGTTCTGTATGATTCCCTACAACTTCCTGATTAAGAAAGCTGCTTACCTGAACACTGGTGTTTGGGCAAAGAAGGCCATGAAGGAAGCTAAGCTTTTCGGTGAGGTAGTTGAAGTCGCTTCTTCTGCTGACGCTAACTATACCTTCATCCCCAAGAACTGGACTGTTCCTGCAGATGCCGACTACCTGCACATCACAACGAACAATACCATTTATGGTACTGAGATTCGTAAGGACCTCGACGTTCCCGTTCGTCTGATTGCCGATATGTCATCAGATATCTTCAGCCGTCCTATCGACGTGGCTAAGTACGATGCCATTTACGCAGGTGCTCAGAAGAACCTCGCAATGGCTGGTGTTACTATCGCTATCCTGAAAGACGACGCTCTGGGCAAGGCTCCCCGTGAGATTCCCACCATGCTCGACTATCGTACCCATGTTGACAAGGGTTCTATGTTCAATACTCCTCCTGTGGTTCCTATCTACAGCGCTCTCGAGAACCTGCGCTGGATTAAGAAGCAGGGTGGCGTTCAGGCTATGGACAAGCTGGCTCAGCAGCGTGCCGAGATCGTCTACGGAGAGATTGACCGCAACAAGATGTTCGTAGGTACTGCGAAGGAGGAAGACCGTTCGCTGATGAACATCTGCTTCGTAATGGCCGATGACTACAAGGAGTTGGAGAAGGACTTCCTCGACTTTGCTGTTTCAAAGGGTATGGTTGGTGTTAAGGGTCACCGTTCTGTTGGTGGTTTCCGTGCATCTTGCTACAATGCCCAGACCATCGAAGGCTGCAATGCTCTCGTTGCTTGCATGAAGGAGTTCGAGGCAAACCACTAAGGCCCACCCTAACCCCTCCCCAAGGGAGGGGCTTTTTTTAGTCTGTGGGCATAATCACATTAATAAAAAGAATTAACAAACAAAAAAAGGAGACCCCAAAGTAATCAAACTCCCCTCCCTTGGGGAGGGGCTGGGGGTAGGCTTATGAAAGTTTTAGTTGCAACAGAGAAGCCATTCGCAGCAGCTGCTGTTAATGGTATCAAGGCAGAGATTGAGGCAGCCGGCAATGAGCTGGTGCTGCTCGAGAAATATACAGAAAAGGCTCAGTTCCTGGCAGCCGTTGCTGATGCCGACGCACTCATTATCCGTAGTGATAAGGTGGATGCTGAGGTATTGGACGCTGCTAAGCAGTTGAAGATTGTGGTTCGTGCCGGCGCAGGTTACGACAACATCGATCTGGCTGCTGCTACTGCTCACAACGTAGTAGCCGAGAACACACCAGGTCAGAACTCAAACGCTGTAGCCGAGTTGGTATTCGGTTTGCTCGTGATGGCCGTTCGTGGTTTCTACAACGGTAAGAGCGGCAGTGAGCTGCTGGGTAAGAAGCTTGGTATCCTGGCTTTCGGTAATGTAGGTCGCAATGTGGCTCGCATCGCCAAGGGCTTCGGTATGGACGTTTACGCTTACGATGCTTTCTGCCCTGCAGATGTTA
>JAEEGK010016217.1_pt1 | contig 16410 bp, 12 predicted proteins | sample 8958771 | NCBI WGS metagenome assembly JAEEGK01 (sample SAMN16246547, study PRJNA631951) | gut metagenome | biome: gut microbiome; feature: rumen; material: SC-attached | host: Bos | place: Iran: Karaj | collected 2018-10 | reverse complement strand
GTGCCGTGATGGATTGGAACACCGACATTGTGGGCATCATGTATCCCAGCGTTGACTATCTATCTGACTACTGTCGAGAATGGCGCAGCCGAGAAGACATCTTCCCCCGCACCAACAAACGTCCTGCTGACTGTGACCCCAAGGAGGACCTACAAGACAACCGCCGCCGCCCCTTCATCATGGTGGAATACTGCCATGCCATGGGCAACAGCATGGGAGGTCTTAAGGAATATTGGGACACTATAAACAAATATCCCCAACTGCAAGGCGGATTTATATGGGACTGGGTAGACCAGAGTTTCATCATCCCCAGCACCGACAGCCGTCTGGCGGGAGCAAAATGCATCGTCCCCTATAACGACTCCATCAATAACACCTTGGCCTCCAGCCAGACATGGTATGCTGTGGGGGGAGACTTGGGAGCCCTGCCCGGCATCCGTGACGACGATGCCTTCTGTGCCAACGGCATTGTGGCCAGCGACCGCCGACCCCACGCTCATGCCAGTGAGGTCCAACAAGTCTACCAAAACCTTAATGTCCAACAGGTCACCAACAAGTCGGGCGAACAGTATTACACCCTCCACAACGACTTTAATTTCCGCGATGCCAGCGACTTCATTTGCAAATATCGCATCTACTCATCTCTTCGCGACAGCATCTACAGCGACACCCTCCTACCCAACCTCCCTGCTGGTGAAAGCTGCCGCCTAAATCTTCGCATGCCTACCATCGACCCCCTTCCTGGCGAGCGGTTCTTCATCCGATTCAATTTCACCGGTGACAGCTATGAGGTCGACGACCCCTATGATGCCAACATCACATGGACCTTCAACGAAAACAGCCACAACGAGTTTGAGATAACCAACATCGATTCTCCAGTTGACTCTATTGAGATTCCTGAGCTACCAATAAAAGGATTCACTTATCGCCACAACAAACAGGACAACCAGCTGACTATCGGCCGCGAAGATCTCTTTAACATTACCATCAACACCCGCAACGGCCATATTACCCACTACCAATACTACGGTCAGGAACTGCTGCTACGACCTTTACGCCCCAATTTTTGGCGTCCGCCAACGCTCAACGACCTCGTAGATCCTTATGGTGCTCGCGCGTGGGAGGGGCTTGACAAACTTGAGTGTACCCCCCTCAGCTGTCAGGTTACACAGATTGGTGATGCCGACCACATGCTACAAGCCAACTTGCTCATGGAGCTTACAAGCCCCGAAGGCCGCAGCATGACCATGCGCGAGATTATTGACATCGATGCCGAAGGCCGCATGCAACTAAGTTTTGTCCTTCAGCCTTGCGGCAACTACCGCACCCTTCCCAAACTAGGCATTCAGCTGGGAATTGACAGTGCCTGCCACGAGGTAGAGTGGTGGGGGAATTTCTATGAGACCTACCCTGACCGTCAAGAAGCTCTCTGGCAGGGTCACAACGCCACTACCCCCAATGAGGTCTGTGGCGAAATGCATGTGGTGCCACAAGAAAGTGGCAACCGAACAGCCTTTTGGACTTCTTTTGCCCTTGCCGACAAACGTCTAAACTTCTGTAGTGCAAACGAAGAACGCATCAATTTCAGTATGCGCCAATACGACGATAGTGTCATCACCGCAGCCCGACGTGTAAAAGACCTCACCAAAGCCGACCACTATATCGTCAATATCGATGCCCGCCAGGCTGGATTGGGCACTGCCACATGTGGCCCCGGCGTGAGGGAAGCCTACCGAATTAGCGGCGACAGCATCCAGCGTTTCCGCCTAGTAATGGTCCCCACCCTCGAGAGCGACAGCATCAACCTCTGGAATTATTGTGGCTACTATTTTGATGAACCGAAAGGACTCACCGCCCCCCTTCCCTACCGTCCCACCAACCGTGTCGACTCCATCAGCGTTACCACCTTCGGCGACAATTCTCAGCCTGCCAACTTTCCAAGTTTCCAATATTGCAAAAATTTCCCTGCCGTACTGCACGACGGACGGCTGGCCATTGCCGGCAACTATGCCGACGGCTGGACGGGCTTCAACGGCCGTGACAGCATCTTCCTCAATATCCAACTCAGCCAGCCCACCACCCTCGACGAAGTAAACATCGGATTCTGCCATAGTACCAATGACTGGGTGTTGCAGCCCAACGATGTTGATGTGCAATGGTCCAAGAATGGTCGCACCTACTCAGAGTGGAAACCCCTTTCCTCCGTGCATCCCATCAGCGACCCTCGCCACGAAAGTCGCAGAGTGTCCATGCGCTGCTCTTTTAATCCCAAGCAGGGTCTATTCCACCCTGCTGAAGCCCCTAATGTGAAATATATACGAATCAGAATCCATTGCCAGTCGACCCTGCCCCCATGGCATGTGGCCGCAGACCAACCCGCCTGGCTGATGATAGACGAAATAAATGTAAAATAGACAAATGGCACTCCTTTTCATATTCCTTTTCTCAGCCATGGCCATATCGTTCCTCTGTTCGATACTGGAAGCCACGCTGATGTCAACCCCGCTATCCTTCGTCAACATGCGTGAGGATGAAGGCTACAAGCCTGCCAAACGGTTCAAAGAGTACAAGACTAACAATGCCCGCCCCATTGCTGCCATCCTCTCTCTCAACACCATCGCCAATACCATTGGTGCTGCGGGTGTGGGAGCCCAAGCTACCGCAGTATTTGGCAGTCATTGGTTCGGCTTGGTATCCATCATCACCACCATCCTCATTTTAGTTTTTTCAGAAATCATACCCAAAACTATCGGAACCAACTACTGGAGAAAACTGATGGGCTTTACTGCATGTGCCCTGCGTTTTATCATCACCCTACTCTTTCCCATCGTGTGGGTTGTGGAAAAACTGAGCAAGAGCATTGCCGCCACCGACGAGGATGAAACAGCCGTAAGCCGTGAGGAAGTGGCTGCCATGGCCGATATGGCTGAAGACGAGGAGGTCATTGACGAAGACGAGAACAAAATCATCCAAAACGTTATCAAGCTGGACGACGTGAAGGCCGAAGACGTGATGACCCCCACCACGGTGGCGGCCATTGCCCCCGAGCAGATGACCCTCAAGGAGTTCTATCTCGACAAGACATACTCGCACTTTTCGCGTATCCCCGTCTACAGCGATTCCGACGAATATATTACCGGCTATGTGCTCCGCAGCGAGGCCCTAGAGATGCTCACCGAAGACAAATTCAACACCACCCTCGGCGACATCAAACGCGAGATTGCCATGTATGGCGAGAAACTGCCTGTTTCTGAAATATGGAATTCAATGCTCAGCAACAAACGGCATATCGCCTGTGTGATAGACGAATATGGCAGCTTCCAAGGCATCATTACACTTGAAGATATAATCGAAACCATTGTTGGATTAGAGATTATGGACGAGAGAGACGATGTGGCCGACCTGCGGCAGTTGGCTCTCGACCGTTGGCATCAGCGGCAGTCCCGTTTCAAGGTTATAGACTTGCCCGATGAGGACAATGAGTCCTCCGATACTGGCAGCCAGAAATAACACTCTCTATAGCAATTACAAATGAAAAAGACATTCTTCTTCCTTCTTTTATTGGGTACCACACTCTGTATGGCGCAGAACGTGAAACCCGTCAAGGTCTCACGCACCGACAACCACTTTATATACGAGGTGTACAACTACGGTGAGAGAATCGATACCCAATATGTGCAAATAGAAATTGGCGGTTTCGACCAATACCTTATAGCCGATGGCCAATCGTTACCTGGAGAGTATCAACCCGCAGCCAATGCCAAAGGGAATTACATCCCGGGCTATTCGGTTGATGATATCTTTGTCGATGAAGACAGCATCATCACCATTACCACCATATTTGATAGCGACAGGAGTCAGTGTTACCGTACTGCCACCCCATTTGGGCGCACCGATATCAAATTCGACACTGCACAAGTGAATGGTCTCACTCGCTACACTTGCTCCATCAACAGCAACAAGATGGAATTCTACGTACAACCGTTTAAGACTTGGTGGAACCGTAACAACAGTTGTGGCGGCGTGGCTCCGCGCGACATCACTCCTCTTCCCCACTATGGACGTTTCCCAGGGTTGCTGGTGAGTTTTTGGCGTAATGGACAATGCCAGATGCAGCTGGCCAAAACTGAAAAGATGCACAGCAGCAAATTCTACCCCAGCAGCAATGCCATACCCGTCACTTGGCGGCAACTGTCTGACATCAAACGCAATCACATGGTTATCACCACAAGAGTGTTTGACAGCGTGCAGCTGTGCTGGTGCGGAAAGAACGACCACATTGAAGGAAACTACCGCGAGAACACACCCTTCGACAGTGTGTTGCACTATGCAGGCGGTACGCTCGCTCTCAAGCGTGTTCGACTGCCCCAGCTCCCTCTCCACTACCAAACTTTCCTCGAATTGCGGCAACGCAGTAACGGTGATGCCTACGACCGCACTGGGTCGGTTTTTGTCATTCCTGAAGCGTATGTAGATCTGAAGCCTAACTTTTTCGACGGCATCAACAGCCACCCCGACAGTCTACCCTGCTTCATTGGACGCGACGGAGAGCGCTATCAGGGCTTCCTACCCGGCATCAGCCATCTGCATCAGTATTTTATCTCATCCTTCATTTATGAGCCACCTGTAGAGCTCATGCGTTTCTTCACCCCCTTTGGTGTGGGCCAGTTCAACGACCGTGTACAGATAGACGGTCTTGACTGGGAAGATGAAGCCTACTACAAGCAGGAGGTGACTGATCTGGCACAACTGCTGCAGGGCGAAGTGTGGATTGGCATTTGGATTGGCAACTATGACAAAGGCGGTCACACTGTCACCCTCGATATCAAGTCCTATCCTGGCGACTCTGACCCTACACTGCCTGAACCCTCCAACAGCCAACCGCGTCCACTTTTCAACACATGCAACGCGCTGGAGATGGCTGGACAGAACTACGGAAAGCTGTTCGGCACCGATAGCATCAAAGTTTCTTTCAGCATCTACGACACCAACGCCCAATACAGACTCAGATATATTGCTACAGGTCATGGTGGATGGGATGGGGGCGACGAGTTCAACCCCAAAACCCACACCATACTCATCGATGGCCAGCCCGTCTTCACCCACACCCCCTGGCGCAGCGACTGCGGCCGTTATCGTGAGTGGAACCCCGTCAGTGGCAACTTTTGGAACGGAATGTCCAGCAGTGACTTCTCGCGCAGCGGTTGGTGTCCAGGAACAGCCACACAACCTGTCTATTTCACCCTACCCAAACTTTCGCGCGGCAGCCACACCATTACCGTAGCCATTCCACAAGGAGAGCCACAGGCAGGCAGCTTCAGCCATTGGTGCATCAGCGGCGTACTAATAGAAGAATAAGCACGGTACAACAAAAAAAGACTTCGGCATAATAATAAAAGACTTCTTTCGTTAACCTTTATAGATATAAAGGACAAACATGAAACAATACCTCGACCTCCTGCAGCATGTGCTCGACAACGGAATACCGAAGCACGACCGTACAGGCACCGGAACCATCAGCACCTTCGGCTACCAGATGCGTTTCCATCTCGACGACGGCTTCCCCCTGTTGACCACAAAAAAACTGCACTTACGCTCCATCATATATGAGTTACTGTGGTTCCTCCGTGGCGACACCAACATCCAGTACCTACACGACCACAATGTTACCATCTGGGACGAATGGGCTGGCCCCGACGGCGAGCTCGGCCCCATCTATGGCCACCAGTGGCGTTCTTGGGGTTGTGCCGATGGTCGCCATATCGACCAAATCAGCAATCTCATCAGCCAGATTAAGGACAACCCCGACTCCCGTCGTCTCCTCGTCTCGGCATGGAATGTTGGCGAGCTCGAGGCCATGCACCTCCCTCCTTGCCACATCCTCTTTCAGTTCTATGTAGCCGACGGCCGCCTCAGCTGCCAGCTCTACCAGCGCTCCGCCGACATCTTCCTTGGCGTTCCTTTCAACATTGCCTCCTACGCCCTCTTCACCATGATGACTGCACAAGCCTGCGGCCTGCAGTATGGCGACTTCGTCCACACCCTTGGCGATGCCCACATCTACAACAACCACATCGCCCAATGCAAGCTCCAGCTCACCCGCGAGCCACGGCCACTCCCCACCATGCGCCTCAATCCAGACAAGAAAGACATTTTCAGTTTCGACTTCGACGACTTCCAACTTGAGGGCTACGACCCCCATCCCCACATCAAGGGTGCTGTGAGCGTCTGAACAGTTCAAAAACAGAAAACACCCATCAACAACCAGCAAATCACAATAGTCTAAAAAACGCATAAAAACCCTCATACATTGAACAACTATTGTATCATCATGGCCGGTGGCTTTGGCACTCGATTCTGGCCCATCAGCCAGGCCAATAACCCTAAGCAGTTCATCGACCTGCTCGGCAATGGCGAGTCAATGCTCCAAAGCACCTTTCACCGCTTCGAGCGCATCTGCCCCCGAGAGAACATTATCATTGTCACCAATAGTCTTTATGTCGACCGTGTGCGAGAGCAAATCCCCAACCTGCTGCCCTACCAAGTGCTCAGCGAGCCCTACCGCCGCAACACAGCCCCCTGCATAGCCTATGCTGCTGCCATTATCGGCCAGCTCGATCCTGAGGCCAACATCATCGTCACTCCTTCCGACCACGCCATTTTCGACGAGGAAAAATTCGACCACGACATTCACCAAGCCCTCTCCTTTACCGCTCAGCACAACTACATCGTTACCATCGGCGTGCGCCCCACCTACCCCAACACCAAATACGGCTACATACAGTTTAGCGAAAGCCCTGCTCTTCCCGATGCCCACAACCTCCACAAAGTCATCACCTTCACCGAGAAACCGCCCATAGAAATGGCGCGCCAGTTCATCACCACAGGCGAGTTCTTTTGGAATGCCGGCATCTTCGTGTGGCGGCTCCCCACGCTACGCAAAGCCTACAATACCTTCCTGCCTAATATTGCCAAAAGCATCTTCAACCTCACCGCCCATACCCCTACAGAGGAGGTCGAGCGCGTCTACTCCCTCTGCGACACCATCTCTGTCGACTTCGGCATCATGGAGCATGCCGAGAACGTCTATGTCCTCGAAGCCTCCTTTCCTTGGTCCGATGTAGAAACCTGGGACCTGCTCTACAACACCTATCCCCACGACGACAATGGCAACAGCATCATCTCCGGCACTGTCTTCCCATACGAAGTACACAACACCGTCGTCCATATCCCCGAAAACAAAACCGTTGTCGTTCAAGGTCTCGACGGCTATATTATAGCTGGTGATGGCAACACCCTGCTCATCTGCCCCCGCGACCAAGAGGACCGCATCGTTAAGTTCGCATCCGATGTCGAGCTCAACCTGATGCTCGGCAGCTTCCACAAGAAAAAATAACCTCAGGAAAATAATAAACAATACATAACATGAAACGTATCGAAATCAAACAACTTCTTTCACCCAGTGCAGAACAATTGATTGATACCACCATCAACGTCAAAGGCTGGGTGCGTACCAAGCGCGGCAACAAAAACGTGGCCTTCATCGCCCTCAACGACGGTTCCACCATCAACAATATTCAGATAGTAGTAGACCTCGCCAATTTTGACGAAGAACTACTGCGCCGCATCACCACCGGAGCCTGCATCAGCGTCGATGGCAAGCTCGTCCGGTCCCAGGGTGCAGGCCAGAGCGTAGAGGTGCAGGCCCAATCCATCCTCCTCTATGGCGAAGCCGACCCCAACACCTATCCCCTTCAAAAGAAAGGCCACTCCATGGAATTTCTCCGCGAGATTGGCCACCTGCGCCTTCGAACCAACACCTTCGGAGCTATCTGCCGCATCCGCCACAATATGGCCTATGCCATCCACACCTTCTTCCACGAACGCGGATTCTTCTATTTCCATACCCCATTAATCACCGCCTCCGACTGCGAAGGTGCCGGCGAGATGTTCCAAGTCACCACCCTCGATCTCAACAATCCTCCCCGCAAGGAAGACGGCAGCATCGACTACGAGCAAGACTTCTTTGGCAAGCAAACCGCCCTCACCGTGAGCGGACAGCTCGAAGGCGAACTCGGCGCCACTGCTCTCGGAAAGATTTACACCTTCGGCCCCACCTTCCGTGCCGAGAACAGCAACACGCCGCGCCACCTCGCCGAGTTCTGGATGATCGAACCCGAGATGGCCTTCTACGACATCGACGACCTCACCGCCCTCGAAGAGGAGTTCATCAAATACTGCGTCCGCTGGGCCCTCGACCACTGCGCCGACGACCTCCAGTTCCTCAACAACATGATCGACAAAGGCCTTATCGAACGCCTCAAGAGTGTGGTCGACACCGACTTCGTCCGTCTGCCCTACACCGAGGGTATCCGCATCCTCGAAGAGGCCATCAAGAACGGTCACAAATTCGAGTTCCCCGTCTTCTGGGGTGCCGACCTCGCCAGCGAGCACGAGCGCTACCTGGTTGAGGAGCATTTCAAGAAACCCGTCATCATGATCGACTACCCGAAGGAAATCAAAGCCTTTTACATGAAGCAGAACGACGACGGCAAGACCGTTCAAGGCACCGACGTCCTCTTCCCGCAAATTGGCGAAATCATCGGAGGCTCAGTGCGCGAGGAGAACTACGACAAACTGCTGGCTGCCATCAACGAGCGCAACATCCCGATGAAGGACATGTGGTGGTACCTCGACACCCGCCGCTATGGCACCTGCCCCCACGCCGGCTTCGGCCTCGGCTTCGAGCGCCTGATGCTCTTCGTCACCGGCATGGCCAACATCCGCGACGTCATCCCCTTCCCCCGCACCCCCAAGACCGCCGAATTTTAAGCGGACCTGTTCTAACTGCCTACGCCTTTCTCCTTCCTCCTCATGCACCCACACAGCGCAAAGGTGAGAGGGGCTTGACCTCACATCTCAGGAAGGTAGTATTTCATGTGTTGTTAGTAACTTTATTTTTGTATGTCAAGAGAAAAGCGTATTTTTGCAACCACTATGCAGCATAGTTTTTGCCGCATAAACTACTGACACGTATGTTTGACGACACATACCATACAATTGCAGGCCCTGCCCAAGGGCTTTACAAGGAGAAAGGCAGCAAGTTTCTAGCCTTTGCCTTCCCTGTGCGTAGCACCGACGAGGTGAAACAGCACCTAGAGGCTTTGCGCAAGGAGTATTTCGACGCACGTCACCATTGCTATGCCTATATCCTAGGGCCCACGAAGGACGCCTACCGCGCCAACGACGATGGGGAACCTTCGGGCACAGGAGGACGTCCTATCCACGGTCAGTTGCTGAGTGCCGACCTGACCGACACGCTGGTGGTGGTGGTACGCTATTTTGGTGGCGTGTTGCTGGGAGCTTCGGGACTTGCCAACGCCTATAAGACCGCTGCCCGCGATGCCATTGAGCATGCCGAAATCATCGAGAAGACCATCGACATACGCTACCGTCTACATTTCGAGTACGCGACTATGAACGATGTGATGCGCATCATCAAAGACTTCAATCTGGTGCCGACCAACCAAGACTTCAACCTCGACTGCCGGCTGGATGTGAGCGTGCGTCAGTCGCAAAGCAATAGATTGTATGACGCAGTGGCACAGCTGCGCACGGTGAAAATTGAAGTGATATGAGCGAACTATTAGACCAACTGAACGAAGCGCAGCGCGAGGCTGCAGCCTGTACCGAAGGACCGGTGATGATCATTGCTGGTGCCGGAAGTGGCAAAACCCGTACGCTGACCTACCGCATAGCCCACTTGATAGAGTTGGGCGTAGACCCTTTCAGCATCCTTGCCCTCACCTTCACCAACAAGGCGGCAGCCGAGATGAAAGAACGTATCATGAAGCTGGTGGGCAGCGAGGCACGCAACATCTGGATGGGCACCTTCCACTCTGTCTTTGCCCGCATACTGCGGTCTGAGGCTCAGAAACTGGGATACATCAACACCTTCACCATCTACGACAACGACGACAGCAAGTCGGCCATCAAGCAGGTAGTCAAATCCCAAAACCTCGACCCTAAAACCTACAGCCCGGGGGTAGTGCTAAGCCGAATATCCATGGCAAAGAGCAATCTACTCAGTCCCGAAGACTATGCCAACAACCCTGAGATACAACAGACCGACAAAGACTCGCACCGCCCGATGATTGGCGAAATATACAAGCAGTACAACCACCGCCTGCGCACTGCCATGGCGATGGACTTCGACGACTTGCTGTTCAACATGAACATACTGCTGAGAGACTTCCCCGACGTGCTATTGAAATACCAGAATAGGTTTAAGTATATCATGGTCGATGAGTACCAAGACACAAACTATTCACAATACCTGATAGTGAAGAAACTGGCTGCCCGCTTCCAAAACATCTGCGTAGTAGGCGACGACGCACAGAGCATCTATGCCTTCCGAGGTGCCAACATCCAGAACATCTTCAACTTCCGCCGCGACTACCCCAACCTAAAACTCTTCAAACTAGAGCAGAACTACCGTTCGACCAAGATGATAGTCGATGCCGCCAATTCAGTCATAGCCAAGAATGTCGAACAGATAGAAAAGGAAATCTGGACCGACAATGCCGTGGGCAACCGAATCCGCCTGCTACGTGCCAACGACGAGCGCCACGAGGGCCAGCAGGTGGCCGACACGATAAAGCATGCCCACGAAGCCGAAGAGCTGAACTATAAATCCTTCGCCATACTATACCGCACCAACGTGCAATCGCGCGCCATAGAGGAAGCACTTCGACGGGCAGAAATACCCTACCGCATGTATCAAGGCATCTCCTTCTATGGACGCAAAGAGGTGAAGGACGTGCTGGCATACCTGCGACTTGTGGTAAACAACTACGACGACGAGTCGCTGGTCCGCATCATCAACTACCCCGCCCGAGGCATCGGGCAGACGACCCTCGACCGCGTGCGTGTGGCAGCAGCCGACAACGATGTAGCCATCTGGACCGTTCTGGAGAACATCGCATCCTTCGGGTTGGGACTCAACAGCGGCACTATTCAGCGTGTGACCGACTTCGTGATGATGATTAAGCGATTCTCCTCGATGCTCTCCACCGTGAACGCCTACGACCTTGCAAAGCAGATAGTATACAGTTCGGGCATCATCAACCTGCTACGCAACGACGACGACCCCGACAATCCCAACAGAATAGAGAATATTGAAGAGCTCCTCAACGGTATACAGGAGTTCTGCGAAATGGAAGACCAATTTGAGGAGAATTCTGAGGATTCCCAAATCTCCGAGAATTCGGAAAACTCCGATCCCGACATTAAGACCCTCGACCAATTCCTTCAACAGGTGTTGCTACTCACCTCCGAGGACAAGGACGACGACAAAGATGCCGACAAAGTATCTATGATGACCATCCATGCCGCCAAAGGGCTGGAATTCCCCTATGTATTTGTGGTGGGCATGGAGGAGAACCTGTTCCCCTCCATCATGTCCATCTCCTCAAGGCAGGAGTTGGAAGAAGAACGCCGGCTGTTCTACGTTGCCATTACCCGAGCCGAGAAGCAGCTGGTACTCTCATACGCCGTCACCCGCTACCAATATGGCAACTCTTCCTGCCAAGAGATGAGCCGCTTCGTAGAGGAGATCGACCCCAAATACATCGAGATGCCTCGCCGACAGAAAAATTTCCCCGATGTAGGCGAGCTGCCCTCCGCCTTTCGCGGTATCAAGGGCATTAAATACTCGCCTGAGGTGGAACAAGGGTCCGCTCCACGCGCCAGCCAACCCAAGCCCAAGAACCTAAAACCCGTTGTAAAGGCAACAGCGGCCAAAGGTCCCACCGCGCAGAACTCGGCAGAAGCCATCAATGCCATCCAGCCCGGCATGACCGTACGCCACGACAAGTTTGGTACGGGCAAAGTGCTCTCGTGCGAAGGAGCTGGCAAAGACCGAAAAGCCATCGTATTCTTTGAGGGTGTGGGTCAGAAGACTCTGCTGCTCGCCTTTGCGAAACTGACAATAGTGTCGTAATTTTTTGTGACCTGTGACCAGTGATCAGTGATAAGAAAGCGCTCGTGTCACAGGTCACTATATATCTGGTCACAGGTCACAAAAATAAATTGAATAATATGGAGTTAAAAAGAAAGTTAAAGTGGTAGTTAAAATGGACAATACGTTTGTCTACAACATTGTTGCAGAATGTATTGTCCTCTTTAACTTCCTTTTTTACTCCCCTTTTAACTCCCCTTTTTACTCCCTTTTTTACTCCCCATTTAACTCCCCTTTTTAATTTTCACTTATCGTTACACCTTATTTTTAATCGTTACATAACATGAAATAATATGAGAATAGTCATCCAACGTTGTACTGAGGCCTCCGTCAGCATCGGAGGCGTTGTCAAAGGGGCTATTGGTGCCGGAATGATGATACTGCTGGGCATAGAGGATGCCGACAGCGACAAAGACATTGACTATCTGTGCCGCAAAATTGTCGCCCTACGCATCTTCGACGATGCCGACGGTGTGATGAACCTGCCCATCACCGAGGTGGCGGATAGCGGCATACTGCTGGTGAGCCAGTTTACTCTGATGGCCAGCACCAAGAAGGGCAACCGTCCCAGCTACATCCGCGCCTCGAAGCCCGATGTGGCCATACCGATGTACGAGAAGTTTATCGCACGGCTGGAACAAGAGTTTGGAAAGCCTATCACCACAGGCCAATTCGGTGCCGACATGCAGGTGGCATTAGTCAACGACGGGCCAGTCACCATCATCATTGACAGTACCAATCCTTAAACTCCGACACTCTAGCCTTGGGCAGCACGATACGCTCGGGTGTGTCGACCGTCAGACGGATGGAATATTTGCCCAGCAACCACACCGATATATCCTTGATGGCATCGTGCGCAACTATATATTGGCGGTTCACCCTGAAGAAACGACGAGGGTCGAGCTGGGCAGCTATCTGTTCCAAGGGTTTGTCGAGGGGGTGCACATGTCCGTCGACGGTAAGTGCCACTGAATTTTTATTATCCAAATAGATGCAGGCAATCTGCTCCACCGCAAGTGGCACCAACTTGTCGCGCACCGGAATAAGGAAAAACTTCTTGTATTGGCGATAATGCTGGCTGAGCATCTCCAATGCTCGGCGCAGATCGTCGTCGGAAGAAGGCGACGCGGTGCGCTGCCTTAGTTTATCGAGCGCACGGTGCAAATCGTCAATATTGATTGGCTTAAGCAGATAGTCGATACTGTTCACCTGAAAGGCCTGAAGGGCATACTGGTCGTAGGCGGTAGTAAAGATAATAGGATAGGGAACCCTCACTTGGTCGAAAATGCGGAATGCCAGCCCATCGGCGAGATGAATATCCATGAAAACCACATCGGGTTGAACACCATTAGACGGAGGCGAACAACTCTCAACAGAGCGGAACCACTCCGTCGACTCCTCCACCGTCTGCAAAACCTCTGCCACCCGCATATCGGGAGCCGCCGTACCCAGCTGGCGCATCAAATGCTGCGCTGCCAAATTTTCATCCTCTATGATTAATGCTGTAGACATGTCTAGATCTTAATCTTTAATCTTTAGTTCTAGGGGTATCTCCACTTCGACGGTAGCGCCCGTCTGCCTAATATCAATATCGCGATGCAACACAAGTTGGCATCGCTGGCTCAGATTGCTGAGACCGATACTGCCATGCGCGCTATCGTCGGCATCGCTCCTTGGTTGCAAAGGGTTTGACACCATGATACCCAACCGACTACCACCATCCTCCCCACTCCGACTCACCGTCTTCACAGTGACTGTGAGCGGATGGCGGTCGCTGACCACATTGTGCTGTAAAGCATTCTCCACCAACAGCTGCACGCTGATAGGCACCACCATGGCAGAAAGGTATTTCTCCTCGATGTGCTTGTCAACACGCAAGTTGTTGCCATAGCGTATCTGCATCATGGCGATAAAATTGTCGGTGAAGCGCATCTCGTCCGCCAACGTCACCAACCGCTGTTGTTGCATGATGTAGCGGTACGACTGTGCCAACTGATGCAAATAGTCGTGAGCACGGCTGTCGTCATAGCCAATCAATCCATCAAGCGTGTTGAGCGAATTGAACAAGAAATGCGGGTCTATCTGCTTCTCCAACGCATCATATCGGGTCTGAATGCTCTCCGTATGCGTCCGCTCCTCCTCCAGCACCTGCTGCTGGTGGCGGGTGAGGTTGGATAGCAGTATCGTTACCAAAATAACATTCAACGCCACAAATCCATCCTTGATGAGGCTGATGTCGATACGTGCATCAATACCTAAAGAGGGAAACACATGCGCGCCCACCCACATGGAGGCGATGCTGAACACGAAGGCGATGACAAGCGTCCCCACAATTGCCCACACCGTGGTCCGAGCGGTGGCATTCGCCTCGCCGTCGCGCGTCAGCCGTCGGAAGAGCCTGAAACAATATCCGTAGAGCAACAGCGTGAGTAGCAGCAGATGGATAAACGTGAAGAGTGTGTGCGACGCAGAGAAGGGGGTGTACTGGCTGAAACGGAGGTCGTCAATATGAACAATACCCGTCAGTATGACACTGGTGACCACCGCCAACAACGCCGCGTTACGGGGCTTGAACGGATGTGCCATACGCAGGGGCGACAAAGCCGAGAGAATAGGTTTGGGAGTAGGTATCATGCCATCCATAACGTCGTAACACCCCTTTTATTATCCTATCTTAAATTTCTTCTCTATCCTCAGACACAGGCAGCTGGTTGCGAAATAGAGTGCCGTCTGGAGCCATAGCATCAGGTACTCAAACTTCACCTGCTCCAGCGTGGCACCCATCGTGTTGATGCGGATATAACCCTGTATGCCGTGGGTGGAGGGGAACAGATAGGAGAAACACCGCCAGAAACTGGGCATATTGCAGGAAGGCCAAACGGCTCCAGACAAGAACAACAACACCACACTGAAGAAAATGCAGGTAACTATCCCCGTGTCACGTTCGCGAACATAACTGCATACCGTCATGCAGAAGAAAGTGGTCGCCAACATAAACGGTAGCAAGAAGAGGCAGAGCGTGCCCAGACTCCCAATATGCGGCAGACCGAACAGGTGTGGCATCAGCACCAAATCGACAGCCACCACGGGCAGATACAGACACATATATGCCAACGCACGACCCATCACCACGCGGGGGCGACCCTCGTTGCGCAGATGTGGCGGGATGACGCGCATCGTTTGTCGGTCCTCACGTGTGGTGCCAAACAGAATGCCAATACCCAGAAACAGCGTCTGATGAATCACCAGCACCAACAGTGCCGGCACCAAGAAGCTGGTGAATCCACCCGCAGGGGAATAGAGCTTCACATCGTCGTACGGGATTGGCTGTACCAAATCGTCGGCACCCTCACCCGTGATGCCTGCCAACGCATAACGCTCCAACTGCACATGCTCCATCTCGTCCACCAGTACCGCACTGGCACCCGAAAGCACACTGCGGTAGTACAAGAAGCTGCTCATGTCGCAGAACAGACACACGCGGGCGGTCTCATTGCGTGCCAGCCTGTAGTTGTAGTCACGCGGGAAAAGCACAATGCCGTTGATGCGCCGCTGCTGCATCAGGCGGCGTGCCTCCGCCATATTCGCACAATGATACATCACATTCATCTCAGGCGTGGCATCCAACTTGTGTATAAAGCGTCGGCTAGCCTCACTGCGCGACTCATCGACCACCGCCACCGGCACATTGCGCACCATCTCGTTCTTATATATTGCTCCGAATATCAACGGATAGATAAGCGTGGCTATAAAGAAAATGAGCACCACTCCCTTGTCGTGAAGCACACGGTGCACCTCGATGACAAAAATATCCCATAAATCCTTCAACAGTTTCATAACTATAGTGATTTATTAGTGATTGGTGATTAGTGATTAGTGATTTTGAGTGACCTGTGACCTGTGATACGAGTGCTTTTTTGTGACACATGATACGACCCCATTCGTGTCACTGTTCACTGATCACTGTTCACTAATTTAAGTGATTAGTGATTAGACAAATGAACGCGGTAGCCAATTTTAATTCTTAATTTTTAATTTTTAATTTGATAAGTTTTCACTTTTCAATTTGATCATACGCCAGCACCCGACCACGCCCGCAATCAGAAACAGCAACATCGCACACACTTGCACCCAGCATATATCCATCCCACAACCAAACAACGACACCCCTGACACCGCCTTATAATAATGACGTAGCGGAAATAGCTGACTCAACGCTTGCAGCGCAGGTGGCATACTAGTAACAGGATAGGAGAAACCCGCCATGGTGAATGCCAACGTGCCATAGATGGCGGCAAAGCAGGTAGCCAAATGCGGCTCGGGAATCATCCCTGCAAGAAACACACCCGTCGACTGCATTGCCAACACCAGCAGCAACGTGAACAAGACCA